>Ga0310811_10000023_pt1 | contig 285345 bp, 296 predicted proteins | sample YCmetagenome_FD_207642 | JGI IMG/M metagenome (GOLD analysis project Ga0310811, IMG submission 207642) | Soil microbial communities from experimental microcosm in Duke University, North Carolina, United States - YC | ecosystem: Engineered > Artificial ecosystem > Soil microcosm > Unclassified... | reverse complement strand
TTCCAGCTGCACGCCAACAACGGCCAGGACGTGATCACCGACTTCGTCGCCGGCGTGGACAAGCTGCAGTTTGTCGACCAGACAGCCGGCCAGGTCACCTGGCAGGCGAGCTCGCAGTACGGTTACGGCGGCATCCTGGTCACCCACGGTTCGGGCTCGACCTTCCTCATCGGCGCCACCACCCTCAGCATTTCGGACCTGGTCTTCAGCTCCACAACCCCGACGGGATGAGTCGCAAGAGCGATTACCGGGTTCAATCCGTGTCCAATTGCGCTGCTCTGCGTTTGGCCTCGGCTGGGCTGATGTGGCCCAGAGCTAAGTGCAGACGGCGGGGATCTAGGTGTCGAAGCTATGAAGATTGTTCATCTGGGATCTTCCGGTCTTGGAGCTTCGCAACCCCAGCCTCTCAGTCCTGTCCCGGGTGAATAACTTTCATAGCTTCGACATATAGGCCTTTAAAGTCCCGATAGATCTGTAAAACTAACCGAAGAGCGTTGCGGGCTCTGTGGAGAAAAGGCCATGGGGGAATTTTCAGTCACCGAAGCTGGCCTAGCCGGATTCAAATTTATTCGAAACCATCCCGGGATAATCGCCTGCTGGGTCGGGTTCCAATTGATCTATCAAGTTGCCGAGGCAGGTTTCGGCGTCTTGCTCGCTGGAGGGAGGGGAGGCGTATCCGCCGGTTCAGTTTCAGCGGGCCTGGATCATGGTCTGGGGGTATTGACAGGCGACATCAGAGAGCAGATCCCAGCCCTCGTCTTACTTCCCTTATCCGCGGTTCTCTGGACGGCGGCCGTTCGTGCATACGCCCGACCACTGGAAAGTCGCTTTGCCTATCTGCGTTTAGGCACCGATGAGCTTCGCATGTTCAGGCTGGCCATACTCATTACCATAGTTGAATATTTTGCTCTTTTACTAGGAGGGATTGCTTTCGGTGCCCTATTGTTGATTGCTGTTAGCAAAAATTTACCTCATCCGGTTGAGATAATATTGGGCGGCATGTTTCTCGTGGCTGTTGTGATCGTTTCACGATTAATCCTTGCGCCGGCAGCCACATTCGATCAACGGCGTGTGGTGCTGCTTCAGTCTTGGAAATTGACGCGTGGGCGCTTCTGGCCGTTAGCAGGATTGACTCTCTTCACCGCGATCGTTTTTTTTGGGCTTCGCTTACCGATTTCGTTATTGCAACGGGTAGGCTTCGAAGGGGGCTGGATGCCGCCCAGATCATTTGCCGATATGTTTATGCCATTAACTATGCTTCGATTCTTCTATAACAGTATTTTCTCGACTGGGTTCATCGTCGTTTGGGCCGGAATCGCCTCCGTGGCCTATTTCCGGCTCAACCCCTCAGAGGCAGCCAAAACGTAAAACGCCCGGCCGGAGTTTAAGCAATGGCGCGCGCCAAAGGCACTGCACTCTCCGGGGCTGGCGCTTCTAGGCCACTCTGCGAACTCGGGGGCGGAGCCGCATCGTGACGGGTCATCAGTCGACGAGCTTGGGAGTAGGCGCATCCGTGGAAGTCCTGGGGAAGTCCCTGATTACATCCACGGCCAAGTTAGCGGTGGTTGTTCCGTGGTCGAAGGGCTAGATGCGTTCGCGGGTCGGATTGTTGGGGATGACGGGCGTCATGCTCCGTTCGATCAGTGAGGCGGCGCCGGTTGCCTGGACAGTTTGGCGGGCTGGCTAAGTTGGGGTCGGGTTGAGATCATGCCGCCAGCCTGGATTTGCCATAGACCTCTTCAGGGTTCGCCCGGCAAGGACCGGGTGCCGCCGGTCGGCCTTGTAATGGCCGATCCACCGGACTTTCCTAAGTCCGCGACGCTTTCATCCGAGCGTAGATGTCGATCGAGTTCGGGTTCAACTCGCGGGGCCAGAAGAATGTCGCAGAACGAGTTTGGTCGGACTTGCCCAAGTCGATGAACGTCCGCAATGGTGCGCAGTCGATTTTGATGCGTCTGGATGGCGCGGTGAACGCCGTCGCTCATAGCGTCAGCGAAAGCGCCAAAATCGTTGCTATGGTGGAAAAATGTGGATTGGTGACGATCATGGCGGTTCCCGCAAGGTGCAGCCAAGCTACGCCTTAAGGAGGCCCCGTTCAAATGTCCCGGCATCGCGAGGGACTCGCCAACCCCGTGGCCTTCCGTGAGCATCCGACGATGCAAGAAGAGGTGATCGGTGGCTGAAGCGCGGATCCTGAGCCGGATTGTTCGGTTGGTCGTTTATTGCTTCTGGATCAGCATATTTATAGCAGTCTTGTGGGCCTTCACAATAAGCACTTTGGTTCCAACGAAAGTTGGCGGGCAGATCGCAATCTGCGGTGCCGCAGCACTAGGCATATCTGCGGCAATATTTATGGTGGTTCTTCGCGATTTTAAGCCGGGATCGCCTCGATACGAGAAGGCCATTTCGATGATTCCGGACCTGGAGAAACCGTTAAGTCGGGCTGTTCTTGTGGGGTCGTTTACTGCGTTAATAAGCTTTTTCATTATTCAAGGTGTGGTCTTATATTTTTGGACATCTGTATTTGGCGTTCCGGGAAAGATGATAGCGCACATCAATTATTATTCAAATGGTGCGCGATATGAATGCGCGGGATTCAATCTTCAAGAATCGGCGTTTTTAGCGAGACGGGTCGTATGCATTTCCTATCGCAATGGTGATGCACCAGCGCGGGGCACGCCCGTCCTGCTATTCGGTCGCCTGTCGCCCTTTGGCCTAATCGTTAGCGGTTTTGATATGCATGTGCCAGTGTTGCCTCCGCTCCCAAGATGAATGCGCGGACGACTGCTTAGGGTCGTGGACTCAACTGATCGCCGAAACACACTCGGCAAACCCCTCTGCAGGGGTCTGGTAGAGCCAGGTCTTTCCTGGCTGTCCGTTGAGCTGTGGAGCGATGACGCTGAGCTTGGCCCGGTTGTGCGCAGACAGATCGGTTCCATGAGGCAGATACTGGCGCAGCAGTCGGTTGGTGTTCTCGTTGGAGCCGCGCTGCCAGGGGGATCGAGGCTCGCAGGAGGCGATCAATCTTCCCTGGCAACTGCCGGATCGGAACCGAGCTGGCTCTATGGGGTCATTCACCGCTTCACCGAGATCGGAGATAAGCCCAGTTAGGCGCGAGAAGGTTCGAATCCCCCGCCGGGTCAAACACCGCCGCTGGCGGCCTCGAGCATATGCGACCGCCGAGTTTGCAACATCCTGCAGAGGTCGGCCGGCTTTACGCCCTTGGGTAGCCTAAGGGGCTTGCCCTCCAATCCGGCGTAGGCCGTGCCGCGCAGTTCTGGCGCAAGACGCACCCGCAAATCGCTTGGATCGATGTCCAAAAGCTGGCGGTCGAAAAGGGTGTGCAAATCGGCGCGTAAGAGCAGCGCATTGGCTACCAGGTTGGTGTGGTCACCCAGATAGGGGACGATGTGCGCGGCCTCGAGGGCCTGTTCCACGTCATAGTCTGAGATCGCACACCGACCGCGGTAGGCCGCCAGGGCTTGGGCTCGAAGGAGGCCGCTTCCTTGGCGCGCCACGATCGTGGCGCTGATCCTTTTGCGAGCGTCTTCGGCGCTGAGGGGTTCAGATGTGCTGGTGACCTCGCTTACGGCCGCTTCGACTGGGTGGTAGGCCGGGTGAGGTTCGAACTCACGACCATTCGATTAAAAGTCGAATGCTCTACCACTGAGCTACCGGCCCGCGCTGCAAGGCGCGCGTCTGTCTAGCGGGTCGTTTTCCCCCTGTCATCCCGGCCGTGGCGAAAGGGACAACTCAGGGACGAAGGATCAGCCTTCCTTGCCCTGCCGCGCCGCGAAATCCCGGCGGAAGGCGTCCAGGCGGCCCTCGGCGATGGCGAGGCGGATGGCCGCCATCAGCGCCTGGAAGAAGGCGATGTTGTGCCAGGACAGCAGCACCTGGCTGAGCAGCTCCTCGGATTTCACCAGGTGGTGCAGATAGGCGCGCGAATAGTCGCGGCTGGCGGGGCAGGGGGTTTCAGGGTCCAGGGGGGCCTGATCCTCGGCGAAGCGGGCGTTCTTCAGATTGACCGGTCCGTCCCAGGTCCAGGCCTGGCCGTGGCGGCCCGACCGGGTCGGCAGCACGCAGTCGAACATGTCCACCCCGCGGGCGACGGCCTCGACGATGTCGATCGGCTTGCCCACCCCCATCAGGTAACGGGGCCGGTCCGGGGGCAGCATGTCGGGGGCGTAGTCCAGCACCTCGACCATGGCCTCGTGGCCCTCGCCGACCGCCAGCCCCCCCAGGGCATAGCCGTCGAAGCCCATCTCGATCAGCCGCTCGGCCGATTCGCGCCGCAGGTGCGGGAAGGTCGAGCCCTGCTGGATGCCGAACAGGGCCTGGTTGGTCCGCGTCCCGAAAGCGGCCTTGCATCGGGCCGCCCACCGCGCCGACAGCTCCATCGCCGCCCGGGCCCTCGGCTCCTCCGCCGGCCAGGCCACGCATTCGTCCAGCTGCATGGCGATGTCGGAGCCCAGGCGGTCCGCCTGGATCTCGATCGACCGCTCGGGGGTCATGACGTGCCGCGAGCCGTCGATATGGCTCTGGAAGGCGACGGCGTCCTCAGTGACCTTGGCGATCTTGGACAGGGACATCACCTGGAAGCCCCCGGAGTCGGTCAGGATCGGCCGCTCCCAACCCATGAACCGGTGCAGGCCGCCCAGCCGCGCCATCCGTTCGGCCCCGGGCCGCAGCATCAGGTGGTAGGTGTTGCCGAGGATGATGTCGGCGCCGGTCTGGCGCACCTGTTCGACGGTCAGGGCCTTGACCGTGGCGGCGGTGCCGACCGGCATGAAGGCGGGGGTGCGGATCTCTCCCCGCGGGGTCTGAAGCACCCCGGTGCGGGCCTTGCCGTCTACCGCATTGATCAGGAAGGGGAAGGCGGTCATGAGCGCGCCCCGGTCTCCTTCTCCCCTTGCGGGAGAAGGTGGCCCGAAGGGCCGGATGAGGGGTGAGACTCGGCGATGGACGGCGTCGCGCTGACAACGCCGGGCCGGCGTCCCTCGTCCGTCGCCTCCTTCCTCCGCGGAGGGATAAGGAAGATCGGGCCGCTCATCTCCGGAACCACAGGCTGGAATCCCCATAGCTGTAGAATCGGTAGCCGGCGGCCACGGCGTGGGCGTAGGCGCCCCTCATGGTCTCCACCCCGGCCAGGGCCGCCACCAGCATCAAGAGGGTCGACTGCGGCAGGTGGAAATTGCTCATCAGGGCGTCGACGATCCGGAACCGGTGACCGGGCCGGATGAAGATGTCGGTCTCGCCGGCGAAAGGACGCAGGACCCCGTCCTCTCCCGCCGCCGATTCCAGCAGCCGCAGGGAGGTCGTGCCTACCGCCACGACCCGGCCGCCGCGGGCCCTCGCATCATTTATGAACGACGCCGTTTCTTCTGTGATTACGCCGACTTCAGCGTGCATCTTGTGGTCGTCTATGCGGTCGGTCTTGACCGGCAGGAAGGTGCCCGCTCCCACGTGCAGGGTGACGAAGGCGCGGGCGATCCCCCGCGCGTCCAGCCGGGCCAGGAGGTCGGGGGTGAAGTGCAGGCCCGCCGTCGGCGCCGCCACCGAGCCGTCCTCGCGGGCGTAGACGGTCTGGTAGTCGGTGCGGTCCCGCTCGTCCTCCGCTCGCTTGGAGGCGATGTAAGGGGGCAGGGGCATCAGGCCGAGGTTGCGGATGGCGTCGTCTAGGGCGGGGCCGGCCAGGTCGAAAGCCAGGGTCACCTCGCCGCCGTCCCCCTTGGCCTCCACCGTGGCGTCGAGGCCGGACAGCAGGCAGGCGTTGGAATCCCCCTCGCCGAACCGCACCCGGTCGCCGGGCTTCAGCCGCTTGCCGGGGCGCATGAAGGCCGACCAGCGTTCAGGCGAGAGCCGCTTGTGCAAGGTGGCCTCGACCCGGACCGCCGAGCCGTCTCGCATCCGGGCGCCGAACAACCGGGCCGGGATCACCCGGGTGTCGTTGAAGACCAGGACGTCGCCGGGGGCCAGCAGGCTGGGAAGGTCGGCGACGCCGCGATCCTCCAGCCCGCCGCCGGGACGCACGACGAGGAGGCGCGCGCGGTCGCGCGGACTCGCCGGCCTCAGGGCGATCCGGTCTTCGGGCAGGTCGAAATCGAAATCGGAAAGACGCATCGGGCGCCCACACGTCATGGGCGCCCCGCCGCGTCAAGCGCGAGGAAGGTTAGTGCTTCTCGGTCCAGGCCCTCTTGGCCTCTTCGGTGGGGATGCTGAGGTGGACCTTCTCGTCGACATAGTCGACCCAGCTCAAGGGGATCATGTGGTGCTTGCCCAGGCCGGCAAGGTCCATCTTGGCCAGTTCGATCTGCGAGCCGACCACGTGGTCCACCCGGCCCACATGCTTTCCGTCCGAGCCGATGACATCCATGTGTTCGCGAATTTGAGCGGTGTCCATTGCGCGTACGCCTTTCGATTATGGCCCCCAACCCCCCATCAACCATCGAGGCGGCTTGGCGGTTGCGGGGCGCTTGACGCCGAAGTGCGTTCTACTATTGTTCGCCCATGATCACGCTCTTCCATGCCCCCCGGTCGCGCTCGTCCCGCTTCGTCTGGCTGCTGGAGGAGATCGGCGAGCCCTATGAGATCCGGTACGTCACCATCGCCGGGCGCGAGGGCCGCCATCCGGACAATCCCCATCCCCACGGCAAGGTCCCGGCCCTGATCCACGACGGGGCGCTGGTGACGGAATCCGCCGCCATCGCCCTCTACTTGTCCGACGCCTTCCCGGCCGCGCGCCTCGGGCCGCAGGTGGGAGAGACGGGGCGAGCCGACTATGTCAGCTGGCTGGCTTATTACGCCGGCAATATCGAGCCGGCCATGGTGGCCAAGGCGACCGACTGGTCCTCTCCGATGGGCATGACCGGATGGTCGAGCTTCGAGGACATGGAGGCCCGCATCGCCGAGCGGCTGGAGGCGGGACCGTGGATGCTGGGGGATCGTTTCTCCACCGTCGACATCCTGGTCGGCAGCCTCCTGCAGTGGGCCGCCCGCATGTTCCCCGAGCGCCCGGCTTACGAAACCTTCAAGGCCCGCTTCTCAGAGCGCCCGGCCCTGGCGCGGGCGCAGGCCAAGGATTCGCCGCCGCAATGACCGCGCCGATCAATCTCAACAAGGCGAGAAAGGTCCGCGCCAAGGCGGCGGCCCAGGTGAAGGCGGTCGAGAACCGGGTGAAGTTCGGCCGCACCAAGGCGCAGAAGGCGGCCGCCGACGCCAGGACGGCGAAGGCGAAGTCGCTTCTGGACGGCGCCAAAAGGGATTCGTAGCGGCGGCGTCCCGCCTAGCCGCCGGCGGGTTTCGGCGCGTCGATCTTGGGGGCCGAGATGGTGACGTCGACCGCCTTGGTGGGGGCGGGCCCCAGGCCACGGCCGTTGAGCATGAAGAAGCCCACGATCAAGACCACCACCAGAAGCCCTCCGACCATGAAGGCCAGGAAGGTGTTGCCGCCGCCGCTGCCGCTGTCCGCCATGGTTCAAGTCCTTTGAACAAACCCTGGCGGCGAAACGGGCAGGGCGGGGCCTTGTTCCTAAGTTGAGAAGTCCACCAGGGCGCGGACCTCCACCCGGATCCGCCAGGCCAGCATGGCCAGGTTGGCCAGGCCGAACGCCAGGGCCAGCCAGGGCAGGCCGAAGGCCAGGGACAGCGCCGGGACCTCCAACGCCACCACCAGATAGTTGGGATGGCTGATGAACCGGTAGGGCCCGCGTCGCACCAGCGGCTCTCCCGGCGGCACGATCACTCGCGTGGTCCAACGCTCCCCCAGCGTGGCCAGCACCCAGAGGCGGGCGGCCTGCAGCACGAAGAACGCCCCGACCCATCCCGCCTGCAGGGGCCGGTTCCAACCGAACGCCCAGAGGCAGGCGATCCAGACCGCGTGCAGGGCGACCATCGCCGGGTAGTGGGCGGCGCCCGCCTCCACCGCCCCGCGGGCCCGCAGGCGTTTTTCGTTGCGTTGGCTCCAGCCCAGCTCGGCCAGGCGCTGCAGGGTGACGAAAACCAGCAGCAGGACGGCTTCAACCATGGGCCGGGCCCAGGGTGAGCAGGGTCCCGGTGAAACCCGGCCCCAGCGCGCTCATCACCAGCCGCCCCGGATGGGCGTCGGCGTTCAGCACCCGCTCCAGCACGAAGAACACCGTCGGCGCGCTCATGTTGCCGAAGTCGGCCAGGACCCCCCGCTCGTGGTCCAGGGCGCCGGGGAGGACGCCAAGGGCCGCTTCCAGGGCGGCGAGCACCCGGGTCCCGCCCGGATGGCAGACGAACCGGTCCACCGTGGCGCGGTCGGTCCCGGTCTTGGCCAAATAGCCGTCCACGGCGCCCGGCAGTCGCGCGGCGATGAACTCCGGGAGCTTGGCCGACAGGATCACCCCGAACCCGGCGGCGTCGATCCGCCAGCCCATGATGTTCAGGGTGTCCGGCCACAACTGCTCGCCCTGCGCCTCCAGCGCCCGCCCCTTGGCGCTGTCGTCGCAGACCACCACCGCCGCGGCCGCCCCGTCGCCGAACAGGGCGGCGGAGATGACGCTGGCCTTGGAGAAGTCGTCGGGGCGGTAGGACAGGCTGCACAGCTCGACGATCACCAGCAGGATCGGCTTGCCCGGCGTCGCCCGCGCCAGCCGCGCCGCCAGGGCCAGACCCGACACCCCGCCGGCGCAGCCCAGCCCGAACACGGGGACGCGGCGCACCCCCGGCGACAGGCCCAGCCGCCCGTGCAGCCGCGCCTCCAGGCTTGGGGTGGCGATGCCGGTAGAGGAGACGGTCACCACCTCGCCGATCTCGCCGGCGGCCACGCCGGCCTGGTCCAGCGCCTTTTGCGCCGCCTGCAGGAACAGTTCGCCCGCGGCCTCCAGATAGGCCGCGTTGCGTTCCGGCCAGCCCTGGTTCTCCACGTACCAGTCCAGCGGCCGGGCGGTGCGGCGGGTCCGGATGCCGGTGTTGGCGAAGATGGCCTTCAGGTCGACGCTTCGGAACACCCGGCCCTGGAACATCCGCGCGGCGACCTCGGCGGCGAGGTCCTGATCGATCGTATGGGGCGGGGACGCGGTGGCGAGACCTATGAGGCGCGGCTGGGGGGCTGACATACGGGATCGACCATGGCGCCCCTTGCGGAGCAGGGTAAGCTTGTGGATATGCCCAGACTGAAGAAACGTTCATTCTCCCTCAGCGGCCACCCCACCTCCGTAGCCCTGGAGCCGGAGTTCTGGGCCGCATTGGAGGCCATGGCCGCGGGCGAAGGGCTCAGCATGGCCGGCCTGATCATCCGCATCGACGCGGGCCGGGGGGACCGGCCCCTGGCCTCGGCCTGCCGGGTGGCGGCGCTGGGCTGGAGCGGTCGCGCGGCGACGTCGGATTAGCGCCTGGTCGACTCGACCGGGGCGGGGCCCCGCCCCATATCCCAGCCATGCGCCGCGTCCTCGCCCTTGCCGTTGGTCTGAGCCTCGCCGCAGCCGTCGGCGGGGCCCGCGCCCAGAACTGCCTCAGCTATAGCGACGGCCTCGGCGGAACCACGATCAGCTGCCCGGACGGGCGGACCGGCTACGTCCATGACGACGGCGCCGGCGGGGCGGCGGGCATGATCGGGTCGCAGCCGTTCGCGGGCTCGTCGGCCAGTCTGTCGCCCCCGTTCGGGCCGCAGTCGGGGGCTCCCAGCGCCGCCTTCATCGCGCCACCCCTGCCGCCCCCGTACTCGCCCCCGCCGCCCGACGCCGGCACGGCCGCGCCTCCGCCGCCGCTCGCGTCGCAGACCGGCCTGACCCCGCTGCAGCAGCAGTACCTGGATCGTCAGCCAGCCCGGGACCGGTTCAACCCCGCCGAAGCACCAGCGCGCTCCAGGCGTCGCGGCGGATACGCGCCTCCAGCTTGAAGCCGCGGTTCAGATAGGCGGTGCGGACGTAGCGCTCCTGGGTGCGGAGCAGTCCCGACAGGATGGCGTAGCCGCCCGGCTTCAGCGCCCCCTTGATCGGCTGGGCCAGGCTGACCAGGGGCCGGGCCAGGATGTTGGCGAAGACCAGGTCGTAGGGCGCGCGGTCGGCGACCGCCCGGTGATGCAGCCCGGAGGCGTGGACGAAACGGGCGCGCACGGCGTTGACCGCGGCGTTCTCCCCGGCGATCCGCACCGAGATGGGGTCGATGTCGGTGCCGACCGCCACCGGGGTTCCGGTCTTGGCGGCGGCGATGGCCAGCACCCCGGTGCCCGCGCCCACGTCCAACACCTTGCCGAAGCGCCTCCGCTTCAGAAGCCGGTCATAGGCCAGCAGGCACCCGACGGTGGTGCCGTGGTGCCCGGTGCCGAAGGCGGCGCCGGCCTCGATCCGCAGGCTGACGGCGTTGGGCGGGATGCGGCCGCGGTCGTGGACCCCGTAGATGAAGAAGCGTCCCGCGCGGACCGGCGGCAGGCCGGACAGGGCCATGGCCAGCCAGTCGGCGTCGGCCAGCACCTCGGTGGCGACCGACAGGCCGCCGAACTGCGACAGCACCTGGCGGAACCGGTCCGCCTCCGACGTCTCGGTGGGGAAGGCGTCGATGCGCCACAGGCCCCGGTCCTCGTCCTCCTCCAGGATCGAATAGGTGGCCCCCTCGAGCAGGGGGTCGGCGTCGACCGCCACGGCGGCGGCCTCGGCGATGGCGCGGGGACCGCGGGCGGTGATCTGGACGGCGGGATCGGTCATGGGCGGCTCTGTAGCAGACGGGGCGGCCCGTGCTAGACCGCGACGATGACCGACGCCGTCGACCTCGACGCCTATTTCCGCCGCATAGGCTACGACGGCCCGCGGGAGCCGACCCTGGCGGTGCTGCGGGCCCTGCACGCGCGCCATCCGCGGGCGATCGCGTTCGAGAACCTGGACGTGTTGCTGAACCGCCCGGTGAAGGTCGATCTGGCCTCCATCCAGGCCAAGCTGGTGGGGACCAGGCGCGGCGGCTACTGCTTCGAGCACAACGGCCTGTTCTCGGCGGTGCTGAAGGCGCTGGGCTTTGCGGTGGTCGACCTGGCGGCCCGGGTGCAGTGGGGACGCCCCAAGGGCCTGGTCGGGCCGCGCACCCACCGGGTCCTGCAGGTGGAGACGGAGGCCGGACCGTTCCAGGCCGACGTCGGCTTCGGCGGGGTGACCCAGCTGGCGCCCCTGCGTCCCGTGGCCGGACTCGAACAGCACATCGGCGACGGCCTGTACCGGTTCGTCTCCGACCGTGACGCCCTGCAACTGCAGTTCCACCTGCCGTCGGGTTGGGCGCCCGTCTACCTGCTGGAGCCCACGCCCCAGGCCCCGGTCGATTACGAGCTGCCCAACTGGTTCGTCTCGACCCATCCGGACTCGCCCTTCGTCGGCCATCTGATGGCGGCCTGGGTGGGGGAGGATCGGCGCTACGCCCTGTTCGACAACGCCCTGTCCGTCTACCGCCGCGACGGCGGGATCGAGAAGCGCGTGCTGGACGCGGCCGAACTGGAATCCCTGATGCACGAGACCTTCGGCCTCGACCGTCCGGGCGAGGCGGGAGCGCTGTCGGCCCTGTACCAACGGTTGTGCGGCGGGGGCCCGCCAGGCCCCGGTTTCACGGCGGAGCCGGGCGGTTAGACTTTTCCGCCGTCCCTCCCCACGTGCTACATCCGTTCTCCTTTTCCAGCCGGGATTGCCCGTGTCCGACCTGCCCGTCCCCCGCATCAGCGACCTCGCCCGCGCCGGCGGGCCGGCGCCCGCCTATCTGGAGGGGCTGAACCCGGAGCAGCGCGCGGCGGTGGAGGCCGTGGACGGGCCGGTGCTGGTGCTGGCGGGCGCCGGGACCGGCAAGACCCGGGTCCTGACCACGCGGCTCGCCCACATCCTGGCGACGGGGCGGGCGCGGCCGTGGGAGCTGCTGGCCGTCACCTTCACCAACAAGGCCGCCCGCGAGATGCGCGAGCGCACCGGCCATCTGATCGGCCAGGGGGCGGAGGGCCTGCGCTGGCTCGGCACCTTCCACGCGGTGGCCGCCCAGATCCTGCGCCGCCACGCCGAGCTGGTCGGACTGAAGTCCAGCTTCACCATCCTCGACACCGACGACCAGGAGCGGCTGCTGAAACAGCTGATCGAGGCCGAAGGGATCGACGCCAAGCGCTGGACGCCCCGGCACATGGCCGGACTGGTCGACCAGTGGAAGAACAAGGGGCTCACCCCGGACAAGGTCCCGCCGTCCGAGGGCGAGAGTTTCGCCGCCGGCAAGGGCGTGGCCGTCTACCGACTGTACCAGGAACGGCTGCGGGCCCTGAACGCCTGCGACTTCGGCGACCTTTTGCTGCACAACCTGACCATCTTCACCGGGCACAACGACGTGCTGGCGGACTACCACCGCCGGTTCAAATACATCCTGGTCGACGAATACCAGGACACCAACGTGGCCCAGTACCTGTGGCTGCGGCTGCTCACCGGCCCGGACCGGAACCTCTGCTGCGTCGGCGACGACGACCAGTCGATCTACGGCTGGCGCGGGGCCGAGGTGGACAACATCCTGCGCTTCGAGCGGGACTTTCCGGGCGCGAAGGTGGTGCGGCTGGAGCGCAACTACCGCTCGACCGAGCACATACTGGCCGCGGCCTCGGGGCTGATCACCGCCAACAAGGGACGCCTCGGCAAGACCCTGTGGACGGAGGCGCGCGGGGGCGAAAAGGTCCTGGTCCGGGGCGTCTGGGACGGGGAGGCGGAGGCCCGGCTGATCGCCGACGAGCTGGACCGGTGGCACGCCTCGGGCCGCAAATACCGGGAGGCGGCGCTCCTGGTGCGGGCCTCGTTCCAGATGCGGGCGTTCGAGGAACGCTTCGTGATGATGCAGATCCCCTACACCGTGGTCGGGGGCCCGCGCTTCTTCGAACGGGCGGAGATCCGCGACGCCCACGCCTATCTGCGCCTGGTCCAGTCCGCCGACGACGACCTGGCCTTCGAGCGCATCGTCAACACTCCCCGCCGGGGCATCGGCGACGCCTCGGTGCAGAAGCTGCTGGCGGTGGCCCGCCACCACGGCGTTTCCGCCACCCTGGCCGCGCGGGGCCTGGTCGCCACCGACGAACTGCCCGCCCGCACCCGCACCCAACTGGCGACCTTCATCCGCGACCTGGACCGCTGGACCGCCCAGGCGGGCCAGATCCGCCACCCGGAGCTGACCGAGATCATCCTGGAGGAGAGCGGCTACACCGACATGCTGCGCGCCGACAAAGGCCCGCAGTCGGCGTCCAAGCTGGATAACCTGAAGGAGCTGGTCCAGGCCATGGGCGCCTTCGACACCCTGGCGGAATATCTCGAGCACGTGTCCCTGGTGATGGACCTCGACCGCGGGGCCGGCGACGACGCGGCCCAGATCATGACCCTGCACTCGGCCAAGGGGCTGGAATTCCCGCTGGTGTTCCTGCCGGGGTGGGAGGAGGGGGTGTTCCCCTCCCAACGCTCCATGGACGAGAAGGGCGAGAAGGGACTGGAGGAGGAGCGGCGCCTCGCCTACGTCGGCATCACCCGGGCGCGGGAGGAGGCGCGGATCAGCTTCGTCGCCAACCGCCAGGTCTACGGCCGCTGGACCTCGCAGCTGCCGTCGCGCTTCGTCGACGAACTGCCCCTGGCCAATGTCCAGGCCAGTTCCGAGACCGGCTATTACGGCGGCGGCCCCGGCATGCAGGAGCCGGGCAAGAGCCGCTGGGACGAGACCCCGGCCTTCGGCTCCGGCTACACCTCGCCGGGCTGGCGCAGGGCCCAGGAACGCACGGCGGCCTATGTCCCGCCGGCGGGCGTGTCGCGCGGCTTCGGCGGGCGCTCGGCCCCGATCGAGGGCGAGGGCCGGTTGATCGCCACCTCGGACCCCTCCGCCGGGACCGCCGGCTACCGGCGCGGCGACCGGGTGTTCCACCAGAAGTTCGGCTACGGCGCGGTGCGCCTGGTCGAGGGCAACAAGCTGACCGTGGCCTTCGACAAGGCCGGCGAGAAGAAGGTGCTGGATAGTTTCGTCGAGAAGGGGTGAGGTGGCCCGCGCCCTCCGCAAGGACGAGGATTCCGCCTATGGCTTCCCGCTTCGTTCCCGCACTGCTTCTCGTCGCGGCGCTGGCCCTAAGCCCCGCCGCCCGGGCCGCTCCCCTTTCCGGGGCCGCCCTCGCCGCCGCCCTGCGCCAGGGCGGTTATGTGCTGGTGCTGCGCCACGCCAACGCCCCCATGGCCGCCCCCGATAGGGCCGCCGCCGATCCGGGCAACCGGGGCCTCGAACGCCAGCTCGACGAAGCCGGCAAGGCCGAGGCCGCGGCCCTGGGCGCTGGGTTGCGGCGGCTCGGGATCCAGGTTGGCGACATCTATTCGAGCCCGACCTTCCGGGCGCAGCAGACCCTTCGCTTGGCCGGGCTCGGCCCCGCCAAGACGGTTCCCCAACTCGACGAGGGGGGCCAGGGGATGCAGGCCGGGGTGGGCGCCGAACAGGGCGCCTGGCTCCGCGCCAAGGCGGCCGAAGTCCCGCGCGCGGGGACGGACATCTTGATCGTGACCCATGTCCCCAACCTGCGCGCCGCCTTCGGAGACCAGGCGAACGGCGCCGTCCCCGCCGAGGCCCTGGTCTTCCATCCGGACGGCCGGGGGGGCGCCGAACTGGTCGCCCGCCTCAAGGTCGAGGCGTGGGCGACGCTCTAGCCGGCGGGCGAGCTTCGCCTTACCGCCGCTTCGCGAACGGCCAGTCGATCAGCTCCACCGCGAACAAGGGCCACCAGATGAAGACCAGCTGAAAGGCCAGCCGGGGCCCGTGGTACCACCAGCTGTCGGGAATGGGCGGGGTGTGGATGTGCGCGACCGCCTGCCAGATGTTGGCGGGCCAGACGCACACCGCATAGATCGACAGCAGGATCGCCGCCGCCCGCCGGGTGCGGGCCAGGAGCAGGCCGATTCCGCCGGCGATCTCGCAGGCGCCGGTGAACAGGATCACCGCGCGGGGAAAGGGCACGGCCGGCGGCATGATCGGCAACAGGCTGTCCGGGCTGACCAGGTGGAAGATCCCGAACGGCACATAGACCGCCGCCAGCAGCAGCAAGAGGGCCACCCGGGCCATGCTGAACCCCCCGCCCGAACGGCGGCGCTCCAGCTCCATCGCCCCGCCGTAGGCCTCGCGTGTGATGCTCATCCGTCGCGCCATTCCTCAGCTCCTAGCAGATACCCAGGAATGTCGCGCCCGGATCGATCTCAACCCGGCCCGATCATCTTCTCCGGCCGCACGACCGCGTCGAACTCGGCGTCGGTGACATAGCCGCCGCCGACCGCCTCCTCGCGCAGGGTGGTGCCGTTCTTGTGCGCGGTCTTGGCGATCTTGGCGGCGTTGTCGTAGCCGATCTTGGGGGCCAGCGCCGTCACCAGCATCAGCGAACGGTCCAGGGCGGCCTTGATGTTGTCCTCGCGCGGCTGCAGCCCCAGCACCAGGTTGTCGGTGAAGCTGACCGCCGCGTCGGCGATCAGGCGCACCGACTGCAGGAAGTTGTAGGCCATCACCGGATTGTAGACGTTGAGCTCGAAATGGCCCTGGCTGTCGGCGAAGGTCAGGGCGGCGTTGTTGCCGAACACCTGCACGCACACCTGGGTCATGGCCTCGCACTGGGTCGGGTTGACCTTGCCCGGCATGATCGAGGAGCCCGGCTCGTTCTCCGGCAGGGCCAGCTCGCCCAGGCCCGAGCGCGGCCCGGACCCCAGGAAGCGGATGTCGTTGGCGATCTTGAACAGGCTGGCGGCCACCGTGTTGATGGCCCCGTGGCTGAACACCATGGCGTCGTGGGCGGCCAGGGCCTCGAACTTGTTGGGGGCGCTGGTGAAGGGCAGGCCGGTGATCTCGGCGATCTTGGCCGCCACCTGTTCGGCGAAGCCGACGGGGGCGTTCAGCCCGGTGCCGACGGCGGTGCCGCCCTGGGCCAGCTGCATCAGCATCGGCAGGGTGGATTCGATCCGCGCGACGCCGTTGGCGACCTGCTGGGCATAGCCGGAGAATTCCTGGCCCAGGGTCAGGGGCGTGGCGTCCTGGGTGTGGGTGCGCCCGATCTTGATGATGTGGTCCCAGGCCTTGGCCTTGTCGTCCAGGGCGGCGTGGAGGGTCTTCAGGGCGGGGAGCAGCCGATGGACGATCTCCTCGGCGCAGGCGATGTGCATGGCCGTCGGATAGGTGTCGTTGGACGACTGGCTCATGTTGACGTGGTCGTTGGGGTGGACCGGCTTCTTGGAGCCCATCTCGCCGCCCAGCATCTCGATCGCCCGGTTCGAGATCACCTCGTTGGCGTTCATGTTCGACTGGGTGCCCGAGCCGGTCTGCCACACCACCAGGGGGAAGTGGTCGTCCAGCTTGCCGTCGATCACCTCCTGGGCCGCGGCGACGATGGCGTCGGCGATCTTGGGGTCGAGGCCCGACAGGGTGCGGTTCACCTCGGCGGCGGCCCGCTTGACGATCCCCAGCGCCCGGACGACGGCCAAGGGCTGCTTTTCCCAGCCGATCTTGAAATTGCCCAGGGAACGCTGCGCCTGGGCGCCCCAATAGCGGTCGGCGGCGACCTCGATGGGGCCGAAGGTGTCGGTCTCGGTGCGGGTCGCGGTCATCGATGGCTCCAGGCGAAACGGTCGGCGCGGGTTTAGCACGGAGGAGAGGGGGATCAAGGCGCGGGCAGCCAGGCTTGACCATTGGCGCGCCCGAGCCGAACGTGCCTGCCGGAACTGGGGAGGACCGCCAATGGACACGGTGCTGGAGACGCTGAAGACCAAATACGCAGCCTTCGACGGACGCGCGCGCCGGAAGGAATTCTGGCTGTTTGTCCTGTTCAATTTCGTTGTCAATCTGATCGCCGCCGTACTCGACCAGGCCGTCCTGCATGGGTCTCCGGTCTTGCAGCTGTTGGTCGTGCTGGCCCTGTTCGTGCCTGGTCTGGCGCTGAATTTCCGGCGACTACACGACATCGACAAGTCGGCGTGGTGGCTGCTGATCGGCCTGATCCCCTTCATCGGGGTGATCGTGCTGCTGGTGTTCGCGATTCTGCCCGGCACGGTCGGCCCGAACCGCTTTGGTCCGGATCCCAAGGCAGAGCTGGCGGTCGACCCGATCCCCGCCTGATCGCAGATCGTTAAATGCGAAGGGCCGTCGGAGTCTTCCCCGGCGGCCTTCCATGGCCCCAGTGCGGGCGCAAATGTGGCGCGATCAATTCAATAAAGTCCGGTCAATTACTTAAATATTCTAGCCTAATACTTGCATGCCCTGCGCCTTGCCGGCGTTGCGTTGGCGCTTCCGCATCGGGCGGGCGCGCCCGCGAAATGCGGGTCCATGCGAGGTGAGAAATGGAAGTTTCCAATAACTCAAGTAGTTACGCGAGCCAGCTGCTTCACAAGATGATGCACTCGCTGCACACCCAGAAGACGCAGGCCGGGCAAGAATTGCCCGGCGTAAACGGTTCCTCCGACGCCGATCAGGCCGATTCGTCCTCGGCGCCGTCCGCCCCCACGCCTACCAGCGCGTCGGATCAGTTCTCCGGCGACGCCTTGTCCAGTCTGATCAACGTCCAAGGCCAACAGCGGCCGAGCGCAGACGACCTCGCCTCCAAGCTGATCTCCAGCCTGGACGCCAACGGCGACGGTTCCTTGAGCCTGGACGAGATCACCAAGGCCCTCTCGTCGAACAGCGACGGGGCCACGACCACGACGGCTGCGTCCACCGGGACCCCAGACGCGTCCCAGGCCTTCGGCAAGCTGGACACCAACGGCGACGGCGCGCTCAGCGCCGACGAACTCGCCACGGCCTTGAAGGCCTACACGCCGCACCATCACCACCATCACCATACCGACCAGGCTGCCGCGGCGACGACGGCGACGACGCCGACGTCCGACGCCAATTCCACCACGGCGACAACCGTTTCGATCGCCGCGTAAGAAAATGCGAAAGGCCGCCGGGGTCGCCCCCGACGGCCTTTCCATAGTCAGGACCGCAGAGCGGCCCGCGACCTATGCCAAGCGGACTTAGGCGCAGACCCCGCAAGCGGAGGTCCAGGTCACGGTATCCGAACCACGGATGAAACTATGAGACACTGGATCACCTCCTTTCGACTGTTGCACGAGGACGTCGAAGGTAGGACGCGTCGGACGCCGGGAAAAGCCCCCCGTGTAAACAGGTCGCGTTTGCGCCCGTATCAGCCCGGAACCGCGCCGCCGGCGGCGGCGAGCTGGGCGAGCTTCAGCCGCCGAAGTTCGGGGACGGGGGCCAGGCCCTTCAGCGCCGCGACCATGGCCTCGTGGCCCGCCGTCACCGCCGGCGCGTAGCCCTGTCTCCAGTCGCGGATCTCGATCTCCTCCACCCGCGGCATCACCAGCACCTCGGCCGCCTCGCGGGCGGCGGCCAGTTCCCGGTCGGTCGAGACCGTGGCGGCGCGCATCAGCAGCGAGACGATGGGCGGGCCCTTCATGAAGTCCCCCGACAGGAACCAGCGCAGGATCGAGGCCGGGGGAACGATCTCGTCGGCGGTCAGGCCGCGGGAGCGGGAGACGTCCACCCCCACGATCGGCCCCCGGTTCCAGGCCTTCATCACGTCGGTGGGGAAGTTACGCAGCAGGGCCCCGTCGACCAGGACGTCGTCGCCGACGATCACCGGCGGCAGCACGCCGGGCAGGGCGGACGAAGCCTCCAGGGCGTGGGCCAGTCGTCCGCGCCGATGCACCTGGTGCTGGCCCGAGGTCAGGTTCGAGGAGATGCAGAAATAGGGCCGCCACAGGTCGGCGATGTCGCGGTCGCCGAAGTGCTCGTGCAGGCGGCGGCGCACTCTATGGCCATGGGTCATGGCGATCATGGGGAAGGCGATGTCGGCCACCGGGCTCGAATCGACGAAGGCCTGGCGGATGCGGCGGTCCAGTTCGGCGTCGTCCCAGCCGATGGCCACGCCCGCCCCGATGATCGCCCCCATCGAGGTCCCGCCGACGAAGTCGATCGGCGTGCCGGTTTCGCGCAGGGCCCGGATCGCGCCGACGTGGGCGTAGGCCCTGGCCGCGCCCCCCGACAGCACCAGGCCGACCGATCGCCCGGTCAGGGTGCGGGCCATGCGGGCGGCGTCGGCCTCGTCGCCGCGGCGCAGGTGGAACAGGCGCGTGGCCGGAGCCGCGGTCAGCCAGGCCTCCGAACCCCGGGGTTCGACGGTCTCCGGCTCGTGCAGCAGCACCAGGTCCATCAGCCGGTGCTGGCGCATGGCCTCGGCGGCGAAGGCGGAGGGCTTTTCCGGCGGGGCCGAGCCTCCCCGTCCGACCAGGAACAGCCGATCGACCTGGCGCCCGCACTGCTCGGCCCAGGCGGTCTGGTCGTGTTCGGCGACGTACAGTACGTAATCGTGCCGCTGTTCGACGGTGGAGAACCATTCGGTGGGCGCCCCGGCGGCCTCGGCCCCGACCACGGTGACCGCTTGGCCGAAGCCGGTCATGTGACGTTCGACGTGCTCCACCAGCCGGCGCACCTCGACCCCGCCGGCCACGCCGACGAAGCCGAACACGGTCGGGTCGCCCGCGGCGGTGCGGGCGCCGGTTTCGCGCACCCGCAGGATCATCAGCCGCGCCAGTTCGGTCATCAGCTCGGGGCGCCGGTGCGCCTCGGCCAGGAAGCTGGCCCGCGGCAGGGAGAACAGTTCGCTGTCGCGCAGGGCCAGGACGGTGGCGCTGTGCGGCGTGCCCGCGACCAGGGACATCTCGCCCACCGGCTCTCCGGGCTTGATCACCCCCAGGAACTGCTGGTCGTGGCCTTCCTCGCGCTTGACCGCGCCCAGCCGCCCGGTGCGGACGAAATAGAGGTTTTCGGCGGGCTCGCCCGCGGCGAACAGGATGCGCCCGCCCGGAAGGGTGAAGACGCTGACGTCGGGGGAGCGTTGTTCGCCCACGAACAACCGCGTCAGCGCCGAGTCCGCAAAGCCGTCGTTCAGGCCATCCATCGATCGAGCTTAGTCCCGTGGATGAGTCGCGGCGATGCGTCCGCCCGGCGCAGGGGAACCAGCGGCCGCCCATGGCGGTTGCCCGGACCAGATCCGGAGGATTCCTCATGGCCGAGACCCAAGACCGTTCCTACAGGCCCATCTGGTGGGCCCTGGTCATCATCGCCTTCCTGGCCCTGTGCGCCTGGACCTATGTCGCCACCCAGCGCAGCAACACCGCCGTGCAGCGTGCGGAGGCCACCGGCGCCGGCGTCGGCACTGCCTACAACCCCGCCACCGGCGCCGTGGTCGGGGCCGGAGCCACGCCCGGCGCCCTGGGCACGAACGGCCCGCCCCCGCCCGTGGTCGCGCCGCAGGTGGTGACCCCGCCCGCGCCGGGAGCGTCCGGCGCTGCTCCCAGTCGCTGAAGGCCGATTGACGCATTCGCCCGCGGTTCGTCAGGCCCTATCTCTGGCGGACCATGACCCTGCATATGATCAAGCTCGTCGTCGGCGCCGACAGCATCGAAGCGCTCCTGCAGTGGAGGGCCGACCACCAGCACCTGGATCCGGACTGGAAGGTGCACACCCGCCAAACGCCCAAGCGCGCCGACGAGCTGGTCGACGGCGGCTCGATCTACCGGGTGATCAAGGGCGTGATCCAGTGCCGCCAGCGGATCCTTCGGATCGAAACCGTGGGGGAGGGCCAGGCCGCCCGCTGCCATATCGTGGTTTCGCCGGAGATCATCCGCACCGCCCCGGCGCCGCGGCGCCCGTTCCAGGGCTGGCGCTATCTGGAGCCGAAGGACGCGCCGCAGGACCTCCACGGCGAGGGCGGTGACGACGCCATTCCCACCGAACTGGCGTTGAAGCTGCGCGAGCTGGGGGCCTGGTAGGCGGCTTCATCCCACCGCGACATTGTCGATCAGTCGGGTCTTGCCCAGCCAGGCCGCCGCCAGCACCCGCGCCGGCCCGGACACGGGCCCCGGTCCCTGCCGGGTCAGGTCCTCGGCGCCGCGCACCTCCAGGTAATCGATCCCGGTGAACCCGGCCTTGGACAAGGCCGCCAGCGCCCGGCTTTCCACGGCCGCCACGGGTTCGCCGGCGGCCAGGGCCTTCTCCGCCTCGGCCAGGATGGCGTGCAGCCGGGGGGCCACCTCCCGCTCGGCCTTGCTCAGGTAGGCGTTGCGCGAGGAGAGGGCCAGGCCGTCTCGCGCCCTCACCACCGGCGCGCCCAGCACCTCCAGCCTCAGGTCCAGATCGCGGGCCAGCCGGCGGATGATCTGCAGCTGCTGGTAGTCCTTCTCCCCGAAGATCGCCACGTCGGGAGCGACCTGGGTGAGCAGCTTGGTCACCACGGTCGCCACCCCGTTGAAATGGCCCGGCCGGGCGGCGCCGCAGAGAATCTCGGAAATCCCCCCCACCGACACCGAGGTCGAGAAGCCGGCCGGATACATGTCGAGGGGGCCGGGGGCGTACATCAGGTCGCAGGCGGCGAGGGCGAGCATCCGCGCGTCGGCGGTCTCGTCGCGCGGATAGGCGTCGAAATCCTCCTTCGGCCCGAACTGGCGCGGATTGACGAAGACGCTGGCGATCACGTGGTCGGCCTGCTGGCGCGCCATGCGGACGAGGGAGAGGTGGCCCTCGTGAAGCGAGCCCATGGTGGGGACCAGGGCCACGGTCTGACCCCGTTCGCGCCACGGGGTGATGTGCGCGCGCAGGCTGGCCACGGTGCGGACGATGGGAAGGGCGTGGTCGTCGGCCATGACTGATCTTGAGGCTCCGCCGGGGATGGTTCGCTTATCGCGCCCTCCGGGGCATGGGGTAAAGCTTCGCTTGAGGCTTCAAGCCGCGTTGACGCGGGGGCGGCCAGGCGCGGTATGTGTGCCGCCCCCCGGTCCGCTCGAGGCGGCGGACGAATCAGGAGCCGAGCTTGACCGCGCAATCCAGGACCCCCCGCGTCATCGTGGTCGGCAACGAGAAGGGAGGGGCGGGCAAGTCCACCATCGCCCTCCACGTCACCACGGCCCTGCTGCACACGGGCGCCCGGGTGGGGGTGATCGACCTCGATCTGCGCCAACGCTCGATCGGCCGATTCTTCGCCAGCCGCCGCGCCTGGATGGACAACGCTGGCGTCGCCCTGCCCATGCCCTTGGATTTCACCGCCCGCGACCCGGCTTTGTCGGCGCCGGGGGAAGTCCCGCCGGACGTGCTGGAACAGGCGTTCGAGATCCTGGCGCCGGCCGATTTCATCATCATCGACACCCCCGGCGGCGACACCGGCCTGTCGCGCGCCGCTCACGCCCGCGCGGACCTGATCGTCACCCCGATGAACGACAGTTTCGTGGACTTCGACATGCTGGGCACGGTCGATCCGGTCACCCTCGACCTGATCAAGCCGGGCCTCTATTCGGAGACGGTGTGGGAAGCGCGCAAGCAGCGGATGATGGCTGACCGCAGCTCGGTGGACTGGGTGGTGCTGCGCAACCGCCTGGCTCCGGCCGAGGCCCGCAACCGCAGACGCCTGGACGAGCGCGTGGCGGCCCTGAGCCGCCGGATCGGCTTCCGCATCGGCCCCGGACTGCGCGACCGCGTGATCTATCGGGAGCTGTTTCCCTTCGGTCTCACGGTCGCCGATCTTTCCACCAAGGTCCGCCCCGTGGCGGTCTCCCTCAGCCACGTCGCCGCCCGCCAGGAACTGCGGGGCCTGATGCAGTCGCTGGGTTTGCCCCAGGGCGCCTCAGCGGCTGTCGAGCCGGAGCCGCTGGCCGCGGCCAGCTGAGCGCCCCGTGCTGTTCATCGTCGTCGGCTGCGTGCTCCTCGGCCTCCTGGTCGGCGGCGCCGGTTTGCGGCGCGTGGGGCGCTTGGCTGGCCGCGTGTGGCGGCCTGGCGCAGGGATGCTGGCGCTGTTCGCGTTCGCCGGGGCGGCGGTGCTGGGCGTGCGGGGGAGCGTCGCCGAGGCGGCGGTGGTCGGCCTGATCGGCCTGGTCCTGTCGATGAGCGCGCGCCGCACCGCCGGGCCGCGCCATTCGCCGTCGCCGCCCGCGGCCGGTCCCGATGTGGCGACCGCCGCCTCGATCCTGGGGGTGGCGCCGGATGCGACCGAAGCGGAGGTGCAGGCCGCCTATCTGCGTCTCATGCGGCGAACCCACCCCGACCAGGGCGGAACCTCGGGCCTGGCGGCCCAGCTCAACGCGGCGCGAGAGACGATGCTACGGCGGTAGGCGGTGGTTCGCCCCCGCCCCCCCACGGCAGGGAAGGAGCCTTGTTACGAGGGCGCCACGACCATGCAGCGTTCGCCCTTGGCGGACAGGGCGGCGCAGGCGGCCTTGGCGCCCTGGGCGCTGAAGCCGGCGAAGCGGGCCCGGTAGTTGCCGCGGCTGGCGGGTTCGACCTGGCTCGAAGCGGAGGCGACCACCGGGCCGTAGTGCTTGGCGATCTTGCTGATGTGCTCCTTGGCCGCGCCCTTGGAATCGAAGGCGCCGACCTGGATGCGATAGGCTCCGCCGGCCTCGCCCTTCAGCCCGGCCTTTTCCGCGGCCCCGGCCTTGCCCGCCGCGGCGAGCTGGGTGGTTTCGGCGGCGGCCTTGCAGGCCTTGGCCCGACGGCGCTCGACGGCGATGCGGGCCTTGCGGCTGAGGCCCTTGGTCGCGACCTTGGCGCAGTCGTCGGCCGTGGCGGCCTGGGCGGAGGCCTTGGCCACCTGGACGCCGTCGCGGGGGCTGGTCTTGCAGACCGTGCGGGTGACGGTCTCGGTGCGGGCGCGATGTCCGCGCCGGGCCTTGACCTTCACCTTCTGGGTCACCTTGGCGCAGTCCGGCTTGGGCGCTTCGCGTGAGGGATCCGCCAGGGCCAGGGTCGCCGCCTTCAGCCCGCTGCTGGGCTGGGCTGCGGCGTTCAGCCAGGCGGCGGTGGGCGCGCCGCCCGCCGGCCCGCGAAGTTGATTCTCGGCCACCGCCACCTGCAGCCCGGCCTGTTCGCCCGAGCCCTGTTCGGTGGCGACGCGCATCACCGGACCGGCCACGTCGTCGGGTTCGCGCATGTTGGCGGCGACGGTGATGGTCTGGCCCAGTTTGCGCTTGGCCAGCACGTCGAAACCGGCGTTGAGCAGTTCCTCGACGTTCTCGTCGCGCGCGGCGGTCGATTGCCCGCCCAGCACCACGGTGATCAGCCGCCGGCCGTCGCGCACCGCCGAGGCGGCCAGGTTGAAGCCGGCCGCATTGGTGTAGCCGGTCTTGATCCCGTCCACGCCGGGCATCTTGTGCAGCAGGGCGTTGTGGTTGGAGATGGTCCGGCCGCGGAACTCGTAGGTCTTCTGGCTGAAGTACGAATAGTACTGCGGGTAGTCGCGCATGACCGCCCGCGACAGGATGGCGATGTCCCGCGCCGTGGTGATCTGGCGGGTGTCGGGCAGGCCGTTGGCGTTGACGAAACGGGTGTTGGTCATGCCCAGCTCCTGGGCCCGCAGGGTCATCAGGGCGGCGAACCGCGCCTCGCTGCCGCCGATCTTTTCGGCGAAGGCGACCGCCAGGTCGTTGGCCGATTTCAGCGCCGTCACCCGCAGGGCCTCGTCCACCGTGATCGATTCGCCGGGGCGCATCCCCGACTTCGACGGCGGCTGGGCGGCGGCGTGGTCGCTGACCACGATCCGGTCCTGCAGGGACAGGCGGCCGGTCGCGAGCGCCTCGAACACCAGATAGAAGGTCATCACCTTGGTGATCGAAGCCGGATAACGCGGCTGGTCGGCGCGGCGGGCGTAGAGCACCTCGCCGGTGGCGGCGTCCACCACGATGGCGGCGTACTTCGGCTGATTGTAGAGACTCTGGGCCTTGGCTTCCGCACCGGGGGCCAGGGCCGCCGTCAACAGCGTCGCGAAGGCGACGAACGCGGTGAAAACCGAAAGGCGGCGGGCGGGCTTGATCATGCGGCGACCGTCGTTAATGGACAAAACCGGCGGTTTGAGGACCGCTGAGGAACAATGAGCATCGCAGGCGCTTGGTTTCCCTAGGGTAAACAATCCGTGGGCGATTGCGACCGGGACGTTTCGCCGCCCCCGCCGTTTTCGGGGCGTTCGCCTCCGCGGCGCCAGCCATGTTGCAGTGCACAAAAAACGCTTGACGGGGGAATTGAGGTTCGCCATAAAGACGCCGCGACCATTTGCATTTCCAAAAGCGAGCTGAGCAGTTTGCGCTGCGGCAAAGCTGGCGGGTGGGCGGGCCCCAAGCCCGCTCTTCATGAACGAGACCGAGGAGAAGCCCTGATGACCACCGGTGCCGATACCGTGCGTACGACGGTCGACCAGTTCGCGACCGCCGGCAACCAAGCGTTCAAGGACGGGGTCGAGAAGTCCCTGACCGCGATCAACGAAGCCAACGCCCAAGGCAAGCGCAACATGGAAGCCGTGGCGGCCAGCGTCACCGCGGCGGCCAAGGGAGCCGAGAGCCTCGGCGCCCAGACCATCGCCTATTCGAAGAAGGCCTTCGAGGACCAGGTCGCCCAGGCCAAGGCCCTGTCGACCTGCAAGAGCGTGCAGGAAGTGGTCGAGCTTCAGACCACCTTCGCCAAGACCGCGATGGAGGCCTACATCGCCCAGCTGAACAAGGCTTCGGAAATCGTGTCCTCCACCCTGAAGGACGCCCTGCGCCCCCTGAACGAGCGCGCCACCGCGGTGGTCGAGCAGTTCCAGGCGGCCCGCTAAGCTTTACCCCGCGTACAGTACTGGGGAGTACGGGCCCGGGGCGGAGACGCTCCGGGCCCTTTTCCGTTTTGCGACCTCGTTCCGGCGGGGCCTTAAATGTGAGGGAGCCGACCCCATCTTGAGCGGATGCGGCGGCCACGTGCGCCGTGGGCCGATTCGGCCCTATCCTGCCGAAAAGCCGGCCTCGTTCGGCCATCGTTCATCGGGACGGCGCAGGATCGGCCCACAGCAGCCCGCGCCCTGGGCGCCGCCCCGGATAACGACGACGGAACCTTGGGCGGCCAGTCGGTTTAAACGTCGCGGCCCCGGAACTGGGTCTTCCAAAGCCGCGCAGTTGGCATATCTAATCGTGTCGCCGGGCCATTCCCCGGCCCGACGGAGAGCAAGGTTTGATGACCGAGCGTAAGCAAGGTGATCAGGAGGCGGGCGTAGGTTCGGCTGTTGTCACTCAGGTAAAGCCGAAGACTCAGAAGCCGTCGTTGTATCGCGTTCTTCTGTTGAACGACGACTATACGCCTATGGAGTTTGTAGTCTACGTGCTCGAGCGCTTCTTCAATAAGTCGCGCGACGAGGCCACGCGGATCATGTTGCTTGTTCACCAGCACGGCGTGGGCGTGTGCGGGGTGTTCACCTACGAAGTCGCCGAAACCAAGGTGGCCCAGGTGGTGGATACAGCCCGCAGGCATCAGCACCCCCTGCAGTGCACTATGGAAAAGGATTGAGAGGTTCTTCCGTGCCGTCTTTCTCGCGCAATCTGGAAGAGACCCTGCATCGGGCGGTGGCCTACGCCAACCAGCGTAAGCACGAGTACGCCACCCTGGAGCATCTTCTCTTGAGCCTGGCCGACGACCAGGACGCGGCCGCGGTCATGCGCGCCTGCAACGTCGATCTGACCACCCTCAAGAAAAACCTGGCCAACTATCTCGATACCGAGCTGAAGTCGCTCATCGTCGAGGACGGCGAGGACGCCAAGCCGACCGCAGGCTTCCAGCGCGTGATCCAGCGGGCGGTGATCCACGTCCAGTCCTCGGGCCGCGACGAAGTGTCCGGCGCCAATGTGCTGGTGGCGGTGTTCTCCGAGCGCGAGAGCCACGCCGCCTTCTTCCTGCAAGAGCAGGACATGACCCGCTACGACGCGGTCAATTTCATCGCCCACGGCATCGCCAAGAAGGCGGGGGCTTCCGAGCCCCGTCCCGTCAAGGGATCGAGCGAGGGCGTGGAGACCGAGGAGAAATCGGAGAAGGCCAAGTCGAACGGCGAGGCGCTGGAGACCTATTGCGTCAACCTCAACGACAAGGCCCGCGCCGGCAAGGTCGATCCCTTGATCGGCCGCCACCAGGAGGTCGAGCGCTGCATCCAGGTGCTGTGCCGCCGGACCAAGAACAATCCGCTGCTGGTGGGCGACCCTGGCGTCGGCAAGACCGCCATCGCCGAAGGCCTGGCCCGCAAGATCGTCACCCATGACGTCCCCGAGGTTCTGGCCGGCGCGACCATCTTCTCCCTCGACATGGGGGCGCTGCTGGCCGGCACCCGCTATCGCGGCGACTTCGAGGAGCGGGTGAAGCAGGTGGTCAAGGAACTGGAAGGGCACCCCAACGCCATCCTGTTCATCGACGAGATCCACACGGTGATCGGCGCCGGCGCCACCAGCGGCGGGGCCATGGACGCCTCCAACCTGCTGAAGCCGGCCCTGGCTTCGGGGACGCTCAAGTGCATGGGCTCGACCACCTACAAGGAGTTCCGCCAGCACTTCGAGAAGGACCGCGCCCTGGTGCGCCGGTTCCAGAAGATCGACGTCAACGAACCGACCATCGACGACACCATCAAGATCCTGATGGGGCTGAAGAGCTACTACGAGGAGTTCCACAAGCTCAAATACACCGACGACGCCATCAGGACGGCGGTGGAGCTGTCTGCCAAGTACATCACCGACCGCAAGCTGCCCGACAAGGCGATCGACGTGATCGACGAGGCGGGGGCCTCCCAGATGCTGCTGCCTGAGGCCAAGCGCCGCAAGCGTATCGGCCAGAAGGAGATCGAGGGCATCATCGCCAAGATGGCCCGTATCCCGGCCAAGTCGGTCTCCAAGTCCGACGCCGAGGCCCTGCGCAGCCTGGAGGAGGACCTCAAGCGCGCGGTGTTCGGCCAGGACGACGCGATCAACCAGCTCTCCGCGGCGATGAAGATGTCGCGGGCGGGCCTGCGCGAAAGCCAGAAGCCGATCGGCTGCTACCTGTTCTCCGGTCCCACCGGCGTGGGCAAGACCGAGGTCGCGCGCCAGCTGGCCCACACGCTCGGCATCGAGCTCCTGCGCTTCGACATGTCCGAGTACATGGAGCGGCACACGGTATCGCGGCTGATCGGCGCCCCTCCGGGCTACGTCGGCCACGACCAGGGCGGCCAGCTGACCGACGCGGTGGACCAGCACAAGCACGCGGTGGTCCTGCTCGACGAGATCGAGAAGGCCCACCAGGATGTCTACAACATCCTGCTGCAGGTGATGGACCACGGCACCCTCACCGACGCCAACGGCAAGAAGATCGACTTCCGCAACGTGGTCCTGATCATGACCACCAACGCCGGGGCGGCCGACAACAACCGCAACGGCATCGGCTTCGGCCGCGGCCGGGTCTCGGACGAGGACGAGGCGGCGATCAAGCGCCTGTTCACGCCGGAGTTCCGCAACCGGCTGGACGCGGTGGTCAACTTCGCCGCCCTGTCCCAGGACACCATCCGCCACGTGGTGCAGAAGTTCGTGATGCAGCTCGAGGCCCAGTTGGCCGACCGCAACGTCACGGTGGAGCTGACCGACGAGGCGGCCGACTGGCTGTCGAAGAACGGCTACGACGAGCTCTACGGCGCCCGGCCCCTGGCCCGGGTGATCCAGGAGCACATCAAGAAGCCGCTCGCCGACGAGATCCTGTTCGGACGGCTGGTCCGGGGCGGCCACGTCAAGGTCGACCTGCGCGACGGCAAGATCGTGTTCGAGATCGACGCGGTCTCCGGCGAGACCCGTCCCGGCGAGATCGACGTCAACGCCGGCGACCTGGAGGAGGACCTCGACGAGGCGGGCCGTTCCGCTCCGGAGCCGGACGAGCCGGCCATGGCCGACTGACCCGGATGACATCCATGTGAAAGGGGCGGGCGTCCTATCGGGCGACCCGCCCTTTCTTTTGCCCGGAACTCGGCTTAGGCCGACGTCTGTCGGACGGGCGTCGGAAGGTCGGCTTGGTGAGAGGGTTCAAGGGGGCTGCGGCGCTGGCGGCGCTGGTTCTGGCGGCGGGCGTGTCGGGCTGCGGCAAGCGCGGGGCCTCCGCGCCGCCGTCCGCCGAGGAGGCCAAGACCTCGTCGCCGATCCAAAGGACCGCCGCCGCCATCAATGATGCGGACCTGTCCAGGATCGTCCCTCCCGCGACCGGATCGGCGGCCTACGATCCGGCCATGGTCAAGCTGCAGGTGCTGCTCGACCGCGCCCGCTTCTCACCCGGGGCGATCGACGGCCGTTCCAGCGACAATGTCCGCCGCGCCGTGGCCGCCTATGAGCAGGCCAACGGGCTCAAGGGGGACGGGACCCCGACCAAGGCTGTGGGGGACCGCCTGACCAAGGCCGATCCGCGTCCGGCGGTGAAACTCTATGTCATCGACGCCGACGCCGTCGCCGGTCCTTTCACCCCGAATATCCCCAAGGATTTCCCGGCCATGGCCGGCCTGGAGATGCTGGGCTACCGCAGTCCGGCGGAGGAGTTGGCCGAGGCCTTCCACATGCAGCCGGACTTGCTCATGGCCCTCAACCCGGGGGCGACGTTCCGGCCCGGTTCGACGGTGCTGGTCGCCGACCGGGGCGGCGACGACCTGGGCGCGGAGGTCGGCCTGGTCGAGGTCGACAAGGGCGCAGGGGTGATGCGGGTCAAGGGGACCGACGGCAAGCTGCTGGCGGTCTATCCGGCCAGCCTGGGCAGCCGCACCTGCCCGGCGTTCAGCGGAACCCTGGATATCCGCTCGATCGCGGCCCAGCCGACCTATTCCTACGACTCGGATTCGGTGGGGGTCGCCGGGGCGGTGCGCGGCCGCACCGAGGTCGCCCCCGGGCCCAACAATCCCCTGGGCGTGGTCTGGATCAACCTGTCCAAGGACGGTTACGGCATCCACGGCGGCCCCGACTCGTCCGAGGTCGGCAAGGCCCAGGCCCACGGCTGCGTGCGCCTGACCAACTGGGACGCCCGGGAACTGGCCCGCGGCATCCGCCCCGGGGTGAAGGTGGCCTTCCGGTAGCGGCTAGATCTTCGCCCCGATCTGTTTCGCCAGGACGGCCAGTTCGTCGGGATCGGCCATGCGGGCGCCGCCATGACCGGCGACGGGCACGCCCTCGTAGCGGGGAATGAGGTGGAAGTGCAGGTGGAACACCGTCTGGCCCGCCGGCGCGCCGTTGAACTGGGTCACCACCAGGCCGTCGGGCGCAAGCGCCGCGCGCAGCCCCCGCGCCACCCCCTGAACCCCCCGGATCAGGGCCTCCAGGGCCTGGGGCTCCACGTCGAGCAGGTTGCGGGCGCGGGCCGTCTTGGAGATCACCAGGGTGTGACCGCGGCTCTGGGGGAACAGGTCGAGGAAGGCCAGGATCTCCGCGTCCTCGTAGACCTTGGCGCAGGGAGCCTCGCCCCGGATCATCTTGGCGAAGATGTTGGTGTCATCGTAGTCGCCGTCCAAACTCATCGCCGTCCTCCGCAACCGTTCTCCGGTGGCTTAGCAAAGCCGGACGGGGGAAGGAAACCGTCCGGCCATCAAGCGACCACAGTCGGGGCGCCGGGTCTGCAGTCGAGGTGGGGCAAGATGAATCAGGCCGGGACATCCTTCGACATGCGCGGACGCCTGGCGCTGGTGACCGGCGCCTCCGCAGGGATCGGCGCCTGTTTCGCCCGTATGCTGGCCGCGCGGGGTTATGACCTGGTGCTGGTCGCCAGGCGAGCCGACCGGCTGGAGGCCCTGGCCGCCGAGCTGACCGACGCCCATGCCGTGGAGGTCATGGCCCTGCCGGCGGACCTCGCCGCCCCGGGGGCGGCCGAGACCGTGCTCGCCGCCGTGGCCGAACGGGAGCGCACGATCGACATGCTGGTCAACAACGCCGGCTTCTCGATCCCGCAGAGCTTCGCCGCCGTGCCATGGGCGCAGCAGCGGGACTTCCTCATGACCCTGGTGGTCAACCCCTGCGGCCTGGCCCACGGGGTGATCGCTGGGATGGCGGCGCGGGGGGAGGGGAGGATCATCAATGTCGCCTCCCTGGCCGGTTTCGCGCCAGGCGTGGCCGGCCACACCCTTTATCCGGGGGCCAAGAGCCTGATGATCAGTTTCAGCCAGGCCCTGGACGCGGAATACCGCGCTGCGGGAGTGAAGGTCACCGCCGTGTGCCCCGGCTTCACCCGCACCGAATTCGCCAGCGCCAACGGCACCGCCGCGGTGATGGACCAAGCGCCGCGGCGGTTGTTCCAGACCGCCGAGCAGGTGGTCGCCGCGGCCCTCGCCGCCAACGACCGCGGCAGGGTGGTCGCCATACCCGGCTGGCACAATGTCCTGGCCGCCGCCCTTTTGCGCTACCTGCCCCAGGGCCTGGTCCGGGCCGCGCTGATGAAGGGCTCGGCCAAGTACCACCTGGATTAAGCCAGGCTGCGCAAAAAGGGGGAGGGCTGGAGCTCATGGGCACGCGTTTCGACATCGTGGTGATCGGGTCCGGGGCCGGCGGGGCGACCCTGGCCCAGAGGCTGGCGCCGACGGGCAAGTCCATCCTGATCCTGGAGCGGGGCGAGCACCTGCCCCGCGAGGCGGAGAACTGGAGCCCCAAGGCGGTGTTCATCCAGCGCCGCTATCGCACCCAGGAGAAGTGGTACGACGAGCACGGCCACCCCTTCGTCCCCAACACCCACTATTGGGTCGGCGGCAACACCAGTTTCTACGGCGCGGCCCTGATGCGGATGCGCGGCCGCGACTTCACCGAGGTCAAGCATGCGGGCGGCGTCTCCCCGGCCTGGCCGATCAGCCTGGCCGACATGGCCCCCTATTACGATGAGGCCGAGCGCCTGTGGCAGGTCCACGGCGCCCGCGGGGACGACCCCACCGAGAACGGCGACGAGCCGCCCTACGCCTTCGCCGCGGTGCGTCACGACCCGGGGGTGGCCGCGCTGAAGGGGCATTGGGAGACCCAGGGCTGGCGGCCCTTCTCCCTGCCCCTGGGGGTCAAGCTGGACCAGGCCCATCCGGTCACCTCCGCCTGCATCAAGTGCAAGACCTGCGGCGGCTATCCTTGCCTGCTGAAGGCCAAGTGCGACGCCCGCACCCTGGCGGTCGAGCCGATCATGGAGCTGCCGAACGTCACCCTCCTGACCGGGCGCAAGGTGTTGCGGCTGGAGACCGACCCCTCGGGCCGGACCGTCACCGAGGTGGTCTGCCAGACCGAGAACGGGGAGGAGCGCTGGAGCGGCGACATCGTGGTGCTGGCGGCGGGCGCGGCCAACACGGCGGTGGTGCTCCAGGCCTCGGCCAACGCCGCCCACCCGAACGGCCTGGCCAACGGCTCCGACCAGGTTGGGCGCAACTACATGTTCCACAACTCCTCGGCCATGGTCTCCCTGACCGCGCAGCGCCAGGAGGTGACGTTCCCCAAGACCCTGGCCGTCAACGACTTCTACTGGGGCGACCCCCAGGGCGGCTACGACCTGCCCATGGGTCATATCCAGCTACTCGAATACATGTCCGGCCAGACCCTGGAGGGACAGGTGGAGGACTGGCTGCCGCCGGCCCTGATCCCCGACGCGCTGTCGGGGGCGGCGGCGGAACGGATGCTGTCGATGCTGGTGATCTCCGAGGACCTGCCCCAGGCCGACAACCGGGTGCGGCTGAACCCGGACGGGCGCATCTCCCTGGCCTATGAGTTCGGCAATTTGGAGGGGCACCAGCGCCTGGTGCGAAAGCTCTGCGACAGCCTCGACGGTTTCGTCGACCACGCCCACCCGATCTCGCAGCACCATTTCCAGATCGACTCGCTGCTGCCCCTCTACGGCACCGCCCACCAGTGCGGCACCGTCCGCTTCGGCGCCGACCCGCAAAGCTCGGTGCTGGACCCCGACTGCAAGGCCCACGAGGTCGACAACCTCTATGTGGTCGACACCAGCTTCTTCTGCTCGGCCAATGCGGTGAACCCGACCCTGACGGTGGTGGCCAACGCGTTGCGGGTGGGCGACCACCTGATCGAGCGGTTGGGGACGAGTGCGACCGTAGCCGCGACCTCGCCGCATCTGGGCGCGCCGACCAGCCATAAGCAGGGCGAGGCCTTGGCCTGATCGCGGACGGGACCATGGTCGCGCTGGAGCCGCGACGCCCTGTCATGTCATGCTGACGCCATGAGCTCCGACAGCGTCACCCGGGCGCAGCTGCACCTGAACAAGGGCCCCCTGGCGCGGGTCGGCCCCGAGCGCATCCGTCTCTTGGCGGCCATCGCCGAGTGCGGCTCGATCACCGCCGCCGCCAAGGCGGCGGGGCTGAGCTACAAGGGGGCCTGGGACGCCGTGCAGGCCCTGAACAACCTGTTCGAGCGTCCGCTGATCCAGGCCCAGACCGGCGGTCGCAAGGGGGGCGGGGCAGGGGTCACTCCCGCCGGGGCGGCGGTGCTGCGCGCCTACAGGCAGGTCGAGGCCGAGCTCGCCAACATCGTCGACCAGCTCGAACAGGTGCTGGCCCGGACGGACGCCCCCCTCGACCAACTGATCTGGAGCCTCGGCATGAAGACCAGCGCCCGCAACGCCCTTCGCGGCGTGGTCGAGACCGTCGCCCCCGGCGCGGTCAACGCCGAGGTGACGCTGCGGGTGGCCGAGGGCCTGGCGATCGTCGCCATCATCACCCGAGAGAGCGTCGAGGACCTGGGCCTCGTCCCCGGCCGCGAGGCCATCGCCCTGATCAAGTCCAGCTTCGTGATCCTGGCCCCGGCCGGAGAGCGCCTGCGCACCTCGGCGCGCAACGGCTTCGAAGGGGTGGTGGTCCGCCATGAGACGGGGGCGGTGAACGACGAGGTCGTGATCGAGCTCCAGGCCGGCAAGACCATCACCGCCACCCTGACCCGCGAAAGCGCCGAGAGCCTGGGCCTGAAGGTGGGCGAACGCGCCCAGGCCCTGGTGAAGGCGTCCCACGTGATCCTGGCGGTGGATTAGGGGCCCAGCCCCGCCGTCACCGCGGCCACCGCCAGCCGCGTCCGTTCGCCGTCGTCCATGGCCAGGACCAGGCGCTCGGCCTCGTCCAGGGCGGCGGCTGGATCGTCGGTTCCGACGACGCGGCCGTCCTGCATGATCGCCACCCGCCGGGTCAGGCGGCCGATCTCCCGCGGATCGTGGCTGACGTAGAGCACCGGGATCGACAGGGAGCGGGTCAGGCGCTCGATATAGGGCAGGATCTCGGCCTTGCTGTCGGCGTCGAGACCGGACAGGGGTTCGTCCATCATCAAGAGGCGCGGCTGCGACAAGAGGGCCCGCCCGATCGCCACCCGCTGGCGTTCGCCCCCCGACAGCCGCGCGGTGGAGCGGTGCAGCAGGGGGGCAAGGCCCAGCAACTCGACCACCTCCTCGGTCCCCAGGGTCTGGGGCGTGCGGGCCCGACGGCGGCCATAGAGCAGGTTGGCGCGCACCGACAGGTGAGCCAAGAGGCTCGCCTCCTGGAACACATAACCGATGGGGCGGCGGTGAGCGGGCAGGAACGAGGCCTCGTCCTGCCAGACCGCGTCGCCGACGACCAACCGCCCCGGCAACCGCTCCAGCCCGGCGATGCAGCGCAAGAGGCTGGTCTTGCCCGAGCCGGAGGGTCCCATCAGCCCGGTCACGCCGACCAGCGGCATAGTGAAGGTCGCGTCGAGCCGGAAGTCGCCCAGCCCCCCGTCGAAGGCCGCGAAGAGGTCGCCCCGGGCCTCGCTCACGGCCGCGGCCCTCGGCCGGCGCGACGCTCGATCAGCAGCATGGCCAGCACCGCCAGGAAGGCGAACGCCACCAGCCCTGCCGCCAGCTTGTGGGCCTCGCCGAACTGCAGGGATTCCACCAGTTGCCACATGCGGATCGACACCACCTGGGTCCTGCCGGGGACGCCGCCCCCGATCATCAGCACCACCCCGAACTCGCCGACCGTATGGGCGAACACCAGCACCGCCGCGGTCAGGAACCCCCGGCGGGCCAGGGGCAGGGCGACGGTGAAGAAGGCGTCGAGCGGCGAGGCGCGCAAGGACGCCGCCACCTCCAGCGGCCGGTCCCCCACCGCTTCGAAGGCGTTGCGGATCGGCTGCACCGCGAAGGGCAGGGAATAGATCACCGACCCGATCACCAGTCCCTCGAAGGTGAAGGCCAGGGTGCGGACGCCGAAGGGGCGCAGGAGGCTCATCAGCGGGCTGGCGGGCCCGAGCGCGATCAGCAGGTAGAACCCCAGCACCGTCGGCGGCAGAACGATGGGCAGGGCGGTGACCGCCGCGACGATCTCCTTCCACCAGGCGTGGCTGCGCGCCAGCCACCAGGCCAGCGGCGTGGCGATGGCCAGCAACAGCAAGGTGGTGACGCCGGCCAGGGCGATTGTGGTGGCGATGACTCCATCCATGCGGTCAGCGGGCCTCGTAGCCGTAGCGTTTGATGATGGCGACCGCCGCCGGGGTCTTCAGGAAGGCCAGGAAGGCGCGCGCCGCCGGATTGCCGGCGCCGGTCTTCAACAGGATCGCCTGCTGGACGATGGGCGCGTGGTCCTTGGCCGGCGCCACCCAGCGTGAGCCGCCCTTCTCGTCGATCACCTGGGACAGGGCGACGAAGCCGATCTCCGCCGCCCCGGTGGCCACGAACTGATAGGCCTGGGCGATGGAGGCCCCCTGGACGATCTTCGGCCGGACGGAGTCATAGAGGCCGAGCGTCTTCAGGGTTTCGATCGCCGCTGCGCCATAGGGGGCGGCCGCGGGGTCGGCGATGGCCAGTTTCTGGAACCGGTCCGACTTCAGCACCGCCCCGGCCCCGTCCACCAGGCCGGGGGTCTTGGAATAGAGCACCAGCCGGCCGACGGCGTAGGTGAAGCGCGTGCCGGGGACGCCCAGCCCCTCCTGCTCCAGCCGGGTCGGCCGCTCTGCGTCGGCCGACAACAGCACCTCGAACGGCGCCCCCTGGGTGATCTGGGTATAGAAGGTCCCCGACGCCCCGACGCTGAGGGTCGCCTTGTGGCCGGTCGCCGCGGCGAAGGCCTCGGCGATCGCCTTGGCCGGCTCGGCGAAATTGGCCGCCACCGCTACCTGGGTCTGCGCCGCCAGGGCAGGGCCGGCGCCGACCAGCACGCCGCAGGCGAGGACCAGGCTCAGGATATGGCGTAAACGGTCGATCATGGTCTTGCCCTCCAGTGGCGTCGGCCGGCTGTTCCTGCGCCTTCGCCGCCACAGGGCCAAAGACGACGGCGCTCGCCGCCAGCACGATCCAGAGCCGCATCCGATCCTCCGTGGACTCGCTATATACTCGACTATATAGCGGCGGAAACGGCCGTAAGGCCACCACTCGGGGGACTGTCCATGCGTTTGATCGTTGCGCTCTTCGGCGCGTCGTCGATGTTCGCCTGCAGCGCGGCTCTCGCCGCCGAAGCCGGCGCCGACGCGGGCAAGGCCTTCGATCTCGGCGAGATCATCGTCGCCACCTCCAAGGTCGAGGGGCTGGCGGTCGATTCCAACACCCTGTCGTCGGAAGCCATCTACGCCTTCAATCGTCCGACCCTGGACGAGGCGGTCAACCTGATCCCGGGCGTGTCCTCGTCCAACACCGGCGGCTCGCGCAACGAGCGGGTGGTTTCGGTGCGCGGTTTCAACCGCTTCCAGGTCCCGCTGCTGATCGATGGCGTGCGGGTGTTCCTGCCCGCCGACAACCGCCTCGACTACGGCCGTTTCCTCACCTCCGACATCGCGGAGATCCAGGTGGCCAAGGGTTACGTTTCGGTGCTGGACGGCCCCGACGGCATGGGCGGGGCGATCAATCTGGTCACCCGCGAGCCGACCAAGGAGGTCGAGGCCGAGGCGAGCGCCACGCTCAACCTGGGACGTGAGGCCGACTTCAACGGCTACAGTGTGTTCAGCCTGCTCGGGACCAAGCACGACCGCTGGTACGCCCAGGGCAGCTACACCCGCAGCCTCACGGACCACACAGACCTGTCCGGCGACTTCGTCCCCACCGCCACCGAGGACGGCGGCCGCCGGGACCTGACCCACACCGGCGACTGGCGGCTGAACTTGAAGGCGGGGTTCACTCCCGATGGCGCCGACGAATATTCGCTGAGCTACACCAGGCAGGAGGGGAACAAGCGCGCCCCGCTCAGCACCGTCGACCCCCTGTCGATCCAGCGGTTCTGGACTTGGCCCTACTGGAATATCGACAGCCTGTATTTCCTGTCGACCACCGCGCTCGGCGACCGGGCGACGCTGAAGACCAAGGTCTATCGCAACAGCTTCGACAACCTGCTGCGCTCGTTCGACAACCGCAACGAGAACACCCAGACCCTCGGCAAGGCCTTCAACAGCTACTATGCCGACGAAGCCCACGGCGGCGAGGCCCAGCTGTCGTTCAAGGCGTCCGCCGCCGACACCCTCAGCGCCGCCTTCAGCTACCGCCGCGACAAGCATGTCGAGTGGCAGCAGAGCTTCCCCAGCGGCGTCACCGAGCCGCGCCAGACCTCGATCGAAGACACCTACAGTTTCGCCCTGGAGAACGTTCTCGTCATCTCGCCGACGGTGATCTTCACGGCGGGCGCCGGCTACGACTGGCGGGACCTGAAGCGCGCGGAGGATTATGTCGCCCCCAATTTCGTGGTCTATCCGCTGCACGACAGCCACGCCCTGAACGGCCAGGGCAAGGTCAGCTGGCGGCCGAACGCCGACAACGAGCTGCATTTCTCGATCTCGGACCGCGCCCGCTTCCCGACCCTGTTCGAGCGGTTCTCGTCGCGGTTCGGCGGCGCGGTCTCCAACGCCAGCCTCAAGCCCGAGCGGGCGGTCAACTGGGAGCTGGGCGGCTCGCGCAACTTCGGCGTGGTCCACACCGAGGGCGCGATCTTCCTGTCGGAGTTGACCAACACCATCGTCAACTTCCCCTTCGTCTTCACCACCTGCAACTCGGCAGGGGTCTGCACCCCCAATGCGGTGACCCAGAGCCGCAACCTCGGCCACGGCGAATATTACGGGCTGGAGCTGTCGGCCTCGGCCAGGCTCACGCCGACCCTGTCGGTGGGCGCCAACTACACCTACACCCACCGCCAGCTGAGCGACCCGACCAACGCCGCCTTCCGCCCGACCGACGTGCCGACCCACAAGGGCTTCGTCTATGCGGAATGGACGCCGGTCCCGCGCCTGCACGTGCTGCCGAACCTAGACCTCGCCTCGGACCGCTGGACGGTCAACAGCGCCGGCACGCGCTACTACCGCACCGGGGCCTACGCCCAGGCCAACCTGAGGGTGGACTACGACCTGACCGAACGGGTCCAGCTCGGCGTCGGCGGGCGGAACCTGTTCGACGACAACTACCAGCTCGTCGACGGCTTCCCGGAGCCGGGCCGCAGCTACTACGTCAGCGTGCGGGCCCGGTACTGACGCACGCTCGGGCTCAGCCCGCCTTGAATGGCGAATACTCCGCTTCCAGCATCGCCATTTCCGCCTCCACCGCCTCGCGCTCCTGGTCGAGGTAGCGGGCCACCGGTTCGCGCAGGGCCGGGTCGGCGATGTAGTGGGCCGAATAGACCGGGGTCGGCAGGTAGCCGCGGGCGATCTTGTGCTCGCCCTGCGCCCCCGCCTCTACGCGGGCGAGACCGCGCAGGATCGCCTGCTCGATGGCCTGGTAGTAGCAGAGCTCGAAGTGCAGGAACGGCCGGTGCTCCACCGCGCCCCAGTTGCGGCCGTAGAGGGTGTCGGCGCCGATGAGGTTCAGGGCCCCGGCGATCCAACGCCCCTCCCGCCGGGCCATGACCAATAGGATCCTGTCGGCCATCCGCTCCCCGATCAGGGAGAAGAACCGGCGGTTCAGATAGGGCCGGCCCCATTTGCGCGAGCCGGTGTCCATGTAGAAGGCGAAGAAGGCGTCCCAGTGCTCTTCGCGCAGGTCCGCGCCGTTCAGGGCGAGGATCTCCACCCCTTCCTGGGCTTCGCGCCGTTCTCGCCGGATGGTCTTGCGCCGGCCCGAGGACAGGGCGGCCAGGAAGTCGTCGAAGCTGGCGTAGCCGGCGTTCTCCCAATGGTACTGCTGGCCCTGGCGCAGCAGGAGGCCCGCCTCGCCCAGGCGCCGCCATTCGGCTTCGGTCGGGAAGGTCACGTGCAGGGAGGAGGCGCGGCTGCGCCGGGTAAGCTCAAGCGCCCCCTCGATCAGCACCGTCTGCGCCGCCTCGCGCACCTCGGGCCTGGCCAGCAGCCGCGGGCCGGTGACGGGGGTGAAGGGCACGGCGCCCTGCAGTTTCGGATAATAGCGGCCGCCGGCCCGCTCATAGGCGCTGGCCCAGGCGTGGTCGAAGATGTACTCGCCCTGGCTGTGGCCCTTCACATAGAGGGGCATGACCCCGGCGACCTCGCCGTCCTCGCCCGATACCGACAGGTGCTGGGCGACCCAGCCTTGGGCCGGCGCGACGCAGCCGCTCTCCTCCAGGGCGTGGAGGAAATCGTAGGAGACGAAAGGGTTGGCGCCGTAGTCCGGGGGGCCGGCGCAGGCGTCCCAGGCCTCGCGGCCGATTTCGGCGATGCCGCGGTGGACGCTGACCGCCGGCTTTACTCCGCCGCTCAAGCGCGCGCCTCCGGGGAGAAGCCCTCGAACATCAGGTTGTCGCAGTCGCCCGCCACCCGCGTCCACTGCGCCGGCGACCGGACCGTCCAGGCCAGCACCGGCGTCCCGTCCGCGCGCAGGGCCCGCGCGCTCGGGCTCGGCAGCATGTCGAGGCCGAGCGACAGGAAGTGGGGACGGGCCAGGGCGACGTGCTCCAGCTCGTTCAAGGCCCGCCGTTCCGCGGTCGGGATCGTCCAGTCGGCGGCGCCCGTATAGGCGGTGCTGTTGAGGCCGCGCAGCCGCGTCGGCCGGTGTTCGGCGAACCAGGCCAGGGCGTGGGGGTTGAAGCCGATCACCGCGGCCGGCCCGTCGTAGGTGTCGAGGATTTCGGCGACGCGCGGCTCCAGCCGGCCTTCCTCGCCCCCCAGCACCTTCAGCTCGACCAGGACCAACGTGCGGCCGGCGACCCTGGCCAGGACTTCGCGCAATCGGGGGATGGTCTGGTCCGAGCCCTGGACCTTCAGCGCCGTCAGGGTGGCCGCCAGCCGCTCGGCCAGCCGGCCGGACCGCGCCGTCAGCCGGTCCAGCCGGTCGTCGTGGAACACCATGACCTCGCCGTCGGCGCTGAGCTGGACGTCGAGCTCGATCCCGTAGCCGGCCTCCGCGGCGGCCTCGAAGGCGGCCAGGGTGTTTTCCGGCCTTCCCGCCGACCATAGCCCCCGGTGCGCCACCGGCGGTCCGAACAGGCTCGCCCAGGCTCGGGCGTCGACGCCGGCGGGAGGCGGCCGGGTCATGAGATCGCCACCACCGCGTCGACCTCGACGGCGAAGTTGCGCGGCAGGCGATAGACTCCTACGGCCGAACGGGCATGGCGTCCGGCGTCGCCGAAGGCCGCCACCATCAGGTCGGAGGCCCCGTTGACCACCTGGGGGATGTCGAAGAAGTCCGGCCCCGCCTGGACGAAGCCGCCCAGCTTGACCACACGGCGCACCCGGGAAAGATCCCCGTCGCAGGCCTGTTTCATCTGGGCGATCAGGTTGATCCCGCACAGCCGGGCGGCCGCGACCGCCTGCTGCAAGTCCACCTCCACCCCGACCACGCCGGTGATCCCGCCGTCCGCATCAAGGGAGACCTGACCCGATATGTGCACCAGGTCGCCGGTCCTGACGAAGGGGACGTAGTTGGCGATCGGCGCATTGGGTTCGGGCAAGGCGACGCCGAGGGCGGCGAGGCGATCTTCGATGGCGGACATGGGGCTACCGTCTTGCTTTCGGGAACGAAGGCCCGTCATAGCGGCGTGGGCGACGGGGCTCAACGCGCGGGAGCAGGAAGAGGGCTCGCTCAGATTTTCGCGGGGCGCGGTCAAGAAAAACTCATTTGCCGGATCGAAGCGATGTTGAGAATGAGAGAGGGCCGCGACGGCGCCCCCTGCACCGCCCGACCCTTCGGCGTGCTCGCGATTGAGGTTGCCGAATGACCACTCTGGCCCCCGAGGCGCCGCTCCGACCCGCCGCCCGGCGCCCCCTGTTCCGCCGGCGCACCTCCATCCCGGGATTCAGCCTCACCCTCGGGGCGACCCTGACCATCCTCAGCCTGGTGGTGTTGATCCCCCTGTCGGCGGTGGCTTTGCGTTCGGCTTCGCTCACTCCGGCCGAATTCGCCGCCAAGGCCTTTTCCGAGCGCGCCCAGCACGCCTATCTCCTGACCTTTGGCGCCTCGATGATCGGGGCCTGCATCAACGGGGTGTTCGGGCTGATCACCGCCTGGGCCCTGGTGCGCTATTCGTTTCCGGGCAAGGCCATCGTCAACGCCATCGTCGACCTGCCCTTCGCCTTGCCGACCGCCGTGGCCGGCATTGCGCTGGCCAGCCTCTATTCCCAGACCGGCTGGATCGGCGCGGTCACCTACGCCCTGGGGATCAAGACCGCCTTCAACCCCACGGGGGTGGTGATCGCCCTGACCTTCATCGGCCTGCCCTTCGTGGTGCGCGCCATCGAGCCGGTGCTGCGCGACCTTTCCATCGAGGTGGAGGAGGCGTCGGCCACCTTGGGCGCCAACCGGCTGCAGACCCTGTGGCGGGTGGTGCTGCCGGCCCTGGGCCCAGCCTGGATGACCGGATTCGCCCTGGCCTTCGCCCGCGGGGTCGGCGAGTACGGTTCGGTGATCTTCATCGCCGGCAACCGGCCCTATGTGTCCGAGATCGCGCCGCTCTTGATCACCATCCAGCTGCAGCAGTTCGACTTCGAGGGCGCCTCCGCCATCGCCACGGTCATGCTGGCCGTCTCCTTCGTGATGCTGCTGTTGATCAACGCCATCCAGGCGTGGTCGCGGCGGATGGGCTGAGGAGGGGACCCGTGAGCCGGAGCTTCCCGAAGACCCCGATCCCCGCCAGGGCCGCCCGCGGCGCGACCGAGGACCCGCCGTGGGTCAAGGCGCTGGTCATCGTCTCCATGGTCGCCTTCGTGGTCCTGATGCTGGTGGCCCCGCTGCTGACCGTGCTTGTCGAGGGGCTGCGCAAGGGCCTGGGCGTGGCCTTGATGAACATCCTCGAGCCCGACAGCCTGGCCGCGATCAAGCTGACCCTGCTGACCGCCGCCATCACCGTGCCGTTCAACGCCGTCTTCGGCCTTTGCGCCTCCTGGGCGGTGGCCAAGCACCAGTTCCCCGGCAAGAGCTTCCTGATCACCCTGATCGACCTGCCGTTCTCGGTCTCGCCGGTGGTCGCGGGCCTGATCTATGTGCTGGTGTTCGGATTGCAGGGCTGGTTCGGCGGCTGGCTGGACGAGCACAACATCAAGATCGTCTTCGCGGTCCCCGGGATCGTGCTGGCGACCATCTTCGTCACCTTCCCCTTCGTCGCCCGCGAACTCATCCCCCTGATGCAGGCGCAGGGAACGGACGAGGAGGAGGCCGCGGTCTCCATGGGGGCCGGGGGCCTCAGGACCTTCTGGCGGGTGACCGCGCCCAACGTGCGTTGGGGCCTGCTGTACGGGGTGCTGCTGTGCAACGCCCGGGCGATGGGGGAATTCGGGGCGGTGTCGGTGGTCTCGGGCCACATCCGTGGCGAAACCGACACCATGCCGCTGCACATCGAGATCTTGTACAACGAATACAACTTCGCCGGCGCCTTCGCCGTCGCCGGCCTGCTGTGCCTGCTGGCGGTGGTGACCCTCGTGCTGAAGAGCGTCCTTGAGGCGCTGCATCCGGAGGTCGGCGGCCGTGCCGTTTGATCGTCTCGAACCAGGGGAGGGCGGGGCCCTGACCGACCAGCTCAACGGGCGCGCCGAGCCCCGCCAACGTCTGACCATCACGGTCGAAGGGGTGACCAAGCGGTTCGCCCGCTTCCCGGCCCTGAGGGGCGTCGACCTGGAGATCCGGCCCGGCGAGCTGCTGGCGCTGCTGGGCCCGTCGGGCTCGGGCAAGACCACCTTGCTGAGGACCATAGCCGGGCTGGAGTTCCCGGACGGCGGGCGGGTGCTGTACGACGGCGAGGACGTCACCTACGCCAGCGCCGCCGACCGCGGGGTCGGCTTCGTGTTCCAGCAATACGCCCTGTTCAAGCACATGACCGTGGCCAAGAACGTCGCTTTCGGGCTCGACGTCCGCAAGGGCAAGGCCAAGCCGCCCAAGGCCGAGCGGGAGAGGATCGCCGAGGAGCTGCTGCGGCTGGTCGAACTGGAAGGGATGGGCAAACGTTTCCCCTCCCAACTGTCCGGCGGCCAACGCCAGCGGGTGGCCCTGGCGCGGGCGCTGGCCGTGTCGCCGCGGGTGCTGCTGCTGGACGAGCCGTTCGGGGCCCTCGACGCCACCGTGCGCAAGTCCCTGCGCAAGGAACTGCGCCGTATCCACGACGCCACCGGCGTCACCACCGTCTTCGTCACCCACGATCAGGAGGAGGCGCTGGAGCTGGCCGACCGGGTGGCGGTGCTGAACCGGGGCGAGATCGAGCAGGTCGGCGCCCCGCACGAGGTCCACGACCAGCCCGTCTCCGCCTTCGTGGCCGGGTTCGTGGGCGAGGCCAACCGGTTGGAGGGCGAGGTCCGCGGCGGGCGGTTCCGCGCCGACGGCATCGATTTCGCCGCCCCCCAGGCGGCCGACGGTCCGGCCGTCGCCTTCGTCCGCCTGCACCAGCTGGTTCCCGCCGAGGGGGACGAACATTCCCTGACCGCGCGGCTGGAGCGGGTGGTGCTCAACGGGCCGATGGCGCGGCTGGAATGCGTCGACGCCTCGGGCCGCGCCTTCGAGGCGGGGGCGAGACGCGAAGAGGCTCTGGCCTTGACCTGCGGCCAGGACATCCGCCTCGCCGTCCGCGGCGGGCACGTGTTCCCCAAAGACTAGAATAAAAAGCCAATTCCGGCCGGGATTCGAAGGGGCCTCAGGGCGCGCCGTGCGCTCTTGGCGCAACACTTGCCAAAACAACGCCTCGGGCGGCCGGGGCGTATTGCAACGCATAGTGATTTATGGCCACCATGCTGAACCGTGGCGATCGACCATGGATTCGAGGGGGGTCATCGTATGCTCGTGCATATTCGAATGGCGCTGCACCGGCCGATTGGCCCGTGCCTGCGCGATTGCCGATCTAACGCTCAAGAACAGTAAGGGCGTGGCGGTCGGCGATCGCATCGGAGCGCCGCTCCTTTCCTTTCCATTCTTTGTCCTCTCTTAAGTTCGAGTTTTCGCTCGCCTTGGGTTGAACCGGCGCGCCGAATAACGTCCGCTGCGTTTTTGACGTCAAACACAACAATTTAACTACAAACAAGAATTACCTAGGAAGGAATGCGATCATGAAGTTGTCGAGCCTTTTTGTCGGGGTGTCGTGTCTTGCGTTTTCCTTGGCGGCTGCTGAGGCGCGGGCCCAGGCGGCCGATTCCGGCGCCGTCGAGCAGATCGTGGTCACCGGCTCGCACATCATGGGAACGGCCAAGAACACCACCGTCGCGGTGGACGTGATCGGGGCCGAGGACCTGCGCACCCGCGGTTCGCCGTCGCCGATCGAGCTGATGAAGTCGCTGCCCTACGTCTCCGGCGGCGCCAACGGCGAGAACAACTACGGAAGCCAGAGCACGCGCTACGCCGGCGCCGCCAACATCAACCTGCGCGGCCTCAGCAACGCCTCCACCCAGGGCTTCGACCGCACCCTGGTGCTGTTCAACGGCCAGCGCATCGCTCCCTACGCCATCAAGGAGCTGAGCCAGACCGACATCAACATGATCCCGATGTCGGCGGTGGGCCGGGTTGAGACCCTGAAGAACGGGGGCTCCACGGCCTACGGTTCCGACGCCATCGCCGGGGTGGTCAACTTCATCACCGCGACCAACCTCAACGGCCTGAACATGGGGGCCGACTACCAATACATCCAGAATTCGGGCGGCAACTGGAACGCGCACGCCAACTGGGGCAAGACCTTCGATCGTGGGAACATCCTGCTGTCGGCGGGCTACAACCACACCTCGCAGCTGAAACTGGTCGACCGCAGCTGGGCGATACGGCCGCTGCTCGAGAACCCGCAACAATACACCGTCAACAGCAATCCGGGCCCCTACACCATCGCGACAGCCGCGGCGGGCCTCGGCCCCAACAAGACCTTCCTCGACCCGGGGTGTACGGCCCTGGGCGGCATCCAGTCGCCCCTCAACGGCCCCTCGGGCGCGCCGGTCTGCTACATGTCGCGGGCGCCTTATTATAATTTCGTCGACAACAACGACCGGGTCCAGCTGTACGGGGAACTGAACTACAAGCTCACCGACACCACCAAGCTGCACCTCGAAGGCTGGTGGACCTACAGCAACCTGCCGAGCCTGCGCACCTCGCCTGTGAACGGCGCCCCGGCCTATTATCCGACCGTCGCCGACGAGGGCGGCCCCGGGGTCGGGATCCTGCCCGGCAACGCCCAATATCCGGCCCAGGCGACGGCCTACTACATTCCGGCCTCCAATCCGGGCCTGAAGGATCTCTTCGCCAAGTACACGCCCGCGCAGATGGGGCTGACCCAGGCGCAGTACGATTTCGCCAAGGCCAACGGCCTGAACAGCGCCAACGGCTGGCAGGCGTTGGGATTGGGCGGCCAGCCCGGAGAGGGCGGCCAAGCCAGCTATATCCATGACCGTTTCCACTCGATGCGCGTGTCGGCCGGCCTCGAGGGCCTGGTCCTCAACGACATTCACTGGAACGTCCACGGCACCTTCGGCCAGTACGACGCGATCAACTCCTATCCGGACACCATCACCCAGCGGCTGGAACTGGCCCTGCGCGGTCTGGGCGGTCCTGGCTGCAACCCGACGAGCGGCCAGCCCGGCGTCGGCGGCTGCCAGTACTTCAATCCGTTCTCGACCGGCTTCGGCGCCAACGGCTCCACGGGGGCGGCCAACGCCGGCTTCGTCGGCAACGCCAACGACCCGAAGCTGGTCCAGTGGATGCGGACCCCGGACGAGTTCAAGAGCCGCAGCCGTCTGGCCACGGAAGAGGCCGGTTTGAGCGGCGATCTGCACGGCTTCTCCCTGCCGGGCGGTCCGATCAGCTGGGCGGCGGGCATCCAGCACCGCTGGTACCAGCTGGTCTCCGACCCTCAAGGGGTCGTCAACTTGGCCAACAACCCCTGCACCGACGCCGGCATGCCTGCATCGAGCTGCGCGGGCAATCCGATCAGCAGCCCCGTCGCGGTCTTCGGCGCCTTCAACACCCTGACGGTGAGCCAAAGCTCCACCGGCGAGTACCTGGAACTGCGGTTGCCGATCCTGCCCAAGCTCGAGCTGCAAGTGGCGGGGCGGCACGAGGGGGATTCGGCGGGCAATATCACCAACGACCCGAAGGTGGCCCTGCGCTGGCAGGCGACCGACTGGCTGGCCTTCCGCGGCTCGAAGGAATCGACCTTCCACGCGCCGCTGCCGCTGCAGCTCGATACGGCCAACCCGTACACCAACTCGGCGGCGGTCGGTCAGGCGCGGGTCAGGCAGACCACTGTCGGCAATCCCAACCTGAAGCCGGAGACCTCGACCAACTACGACTTCGGGATCATCCTCACCCCGGGGCGGCTGACCGCGACCGTCGATTACTGGAGCTATAAGCTCAAGAACCCGATCGGGCTCGAAGGGCTGCCGACCATCATCAGCGCCCTGTTCCCCAACGGCGCGGCGACCAACGGCCGTTGCAACGATCCGGCCTACGCCGGGGTGCAATCCCACTTCGAGTTCAATGGGGCCTGCTCGTTCAACAACGTCTCGGCGGCGACGATCTCCTACATCAACGGACCCACGATCCACACCGCGGGCATCGATTTCGACATCACCTACAAGCAGCCTCTGGCGGACGGGCTCTTGACCCTGTCCACCAACGCCACCTGGCTGGCCACCTTCCGCCAGGCCGACCAGTATCTGTCGGGCTCGCCTCTGCTGATCCTGAAGTCCTACCAGCAGGCGGGGAACTACAACGGCGGCGGCGCGTCGGCGGCTATCGTCCCCTACGGGCGGGCGCTGCCGAGGTGGCGGGCGATGGCCAGCATCAACTACGCCACGGGGCCGCATAACATCCGCTGGATCAGCCACTACGTTAGCGGCGTCCGCGACAACCGGTTCGGATTCGGCGGTTCGATCGACCCCACCGCCCAGATCCCCGGCTATCCGCCCGGCACCAACAGCCTGATCGGGGCCTACATCAAGTCCTCGTTCATCCACGACATCAGCTACAGCTACACGACCAAGCAGAACTGGGAGCTGACCGTGGCGGTGACCAACATCTTCGACCGGCCGCCGCCCTTCGCCCGCACCGAGATCTCCTTCGCTCAGGATCTCGGATCCGCGGTCGGCCGGGTGGTCCGGTTCGGCGTGCAGAAGACCTTCTGACCATTTGATCCCCGCCCATTCGGCGAAACCGAACGGGCGGGGATCGGACTTCCCCCGAAAATGGGGATAAGGACCAACAGCCCGCCGCGCAGACGAGAGCGCGGCGGGCTGACGTCATTTGGGCCGGACGGCGTTCCGCTCCGCCTGCCCGTGGAAGGATGGTCCTGATGTGGCGGATCGCGGGCGCGCTTATCGCCCTGGGATTGGCTTATGCCCTGGGAGAACTGGTCTGGTGCGGCGTTGCGCCCAGGCCCGCGCCGGTCCGCATCCCCGCCATCGCCGCGCCTGCGGCCCGTCTGGAGCGACCCGCAGGCCCGCTTGCGCCTGCAGTCGCGCCGCCGCCGGTCCGGTCCACGGCGTCGTGCGACGGGTCGGCGTTCGAGACGGCCGCGAGGCGGAATGCACAATCCCTTGTCGCCGCCGCCTGGTCTGTGTTCGGGCGGCCGGAAGCGGGTTGGGCGATCTACGCGCCCTTGACCGCCCGCGAGATCGGCTCGGCCTGCGCGGCTGAGAGCGAGGGCTTCGCCAGGGCTCTGTCCGCGTGGCAGGCCGGCCATGGTCTACGGGCGGACGGGATCATGGACGAGCCCACCCTGGACGCCCTGAGGCTGGTGTGGATTCGTCGGCGGCCCTTCGTCGCCGCGGTAGCTCACGGGGACTGCCCCGCGCCGCCCCCGATCGATCGGCTGGCGGCGGCGCGGCCGGACGAGGGCTATGGGGCAAAACCGGTTCAGCTGCGGCCCGAGGCGCTGAACGCCTACCGCGCCCTGGTCCAGGCGGCGCGGGCGCAAGTTCCGGCAGTGGCGGCCGACCACCGGCTGCTGACCCTTTTCTCAGGTTTTCGCGATCCTGCGGCCGATGCGGCCCGGTGCGACGCCGAGGGCGGTTGCGGCAAGCTCGTCCGGGCCCGCTGTTCGGCCCACGGCACGGGGCTTGCGGTGGACCTCTACCTCGGTGCGGCGCCTGGCTATCCGCCCGAATCCTCGGCCGACGCCAACCGCCTGTTCCAGTCCCGGTCGGCGGCCTACCGATGGCTGGTCGGGGCCGCCGACCGCTTCGGTTTCGTCAACTACCCCTTCGAGCCGTGGCATTGGGAGTGGGTCGGGCCGCCAGCGTCCTAGGTCCGTCCTCAATTCACGTCGAAGGCCTAGGCGCCTCGCACCCAGTCCAGCCTGAGGTCCGGTTCGCGGAAGGCGAAGCGGCCGAGGTGCTCGGCCACCACCGGCTCCAGCTTGGCCAGACTGGCCGCGTCCGCGGCCTCGACCACTACCTCGAGGGCGTCGGGGCCGGCGGTCATCCGGCAAACGCCCAGCGGCAGGACGATGCGCGCCTGGTGCGTGTCGAGGCTGACCTCGAACTTGTGGCTCCAGTGCTTGGCCAGTTGGGTCATGTAGCGCGCCGCCTTGTCGGTGACGGCGAGGGCTCTGCTTTCCATCCCCGCGTCCCTCAGAGCTGTTCGATGGTGCGGGCCGCGTCGTCCAGCACCTGGGCGAGGGCGGTGATCTGCTCGGGGGTGAGCTGGGCGCTGGTCAGCTTTATCCGCAGCGCCGTCTTGAGATTCTCCCGGGCGCGCAACACCTGCGGCGCGAAGGCGGCGCTTTGGGCCGCGACTTCGGCCATGCGGGCGAACAGGCCGCCGACGTGGCTGTCGTTGGCCTTGAGGAAGGCCTGGCCCTCGGGGGTGATGGTGTAGAGCTTCTTGCCCCCCGCCTCGTCCGTGGCGGTGACGTAGCCAAGTTCCTCCAGCAGGGTCAGGGTCGGATAGATGACCCCGGGGCTGGGGCTGTAGGCGCCGCCGGCCGTCTGTTCCACCGCCTTGATCAGTTCGTAGCCGTGGCTCGGCTGGTCGGCGATCAGCTTGAGGATCACGAAGCGCAGGTCTCCGTGGTCGAAGAAGCGGCCGCTGCGGCCGCCGCCGCGATGGTGCGCGTGCTGGTGGGCATGGAAGCCGAAGGGCCCCCGGCCGTGGAAGCCGGAATGCCGGCCCCAGTGGTTGTGTCGTCCAAACATGTCATTTCGATCCTATTTAGATATAACGAAATACAAGATATATCGAAATAGATCGAATGCAAGGGGTCTAGATCACGGTGCGTCGAAAGCGGGCCAGGCGCTCGATTCCCTCGTCCAGGGTCGCGTCGGCCTTGGCGAAACACAGGCGCAGGACGGTCCTTACCGGATCGGCGCCATAGAAGGCCGAGACCGGGATCGCCGCCACGCCGGCCTCGGCGACGGCCCGAAGGCAGAAGCTCTCGTCATCCAGGGCCACGCCGGACGCGGGCAGGTCCACGCACAGGAAATAGGTCGCCTGGCTCGGGATCACCGCGAACCCGGCGTCGGTCAGGCCCGAGGCGAGCCGGTCGCGGGAGCGTTGATACTCCGACCGCATCGCCTCGAACCACTGGCCCGGCTTGGCCAGTCCCCAAGCCGCCGCGCTCTGCAGGTTCGGCGGGGTGGTGAAGGTCAGGAACTGGTGCGCCTTGGCGATGGTCTCGATCAGTCCCGGCGCGGCGCAGGCCCAGCCCACCTTCCAGCCGGTCACCGAGAAGATCTTGCCCGCCGAGCCGATCTTGACCGTGCGCTCCCGCATCCCCGGCTCGGCCATCAGCGGCCGGTGGGCGGCCCGGTCGAAACGGACGTGCTCCCAGACCTCGTCGCAGATCGCGATGACGTCGTGGCGGACGCAGGCGCGGGCGAGAAGCGCGACCTCTTCGGCGTCGAACAGGCGCGTGGCCGGATTGTGCGGGTTGTTGAACATCACCACCCGCGTGCGTTCGCTGAAGGCTTCCGCCAGCAGGGCCTCGGTCATCCGCCATTGCGGCGGCTGCAGGCGCACGGTCCGCGCGGTGGCCCCGGCCTGCTGCAGCAGGGGCAGATAGGCGTCATAGACCGGCTCGAACAGCACCACCTCGTCGCCGGGGGAAAGCAGGGCGAGCAGGCTGGCGGCCAGGGCTTCGGTGGCGCCGGAGGCGACCACCACCTCGGCCGCCGCGAGGTCCAGACCCTGGAAGCGGTTGTAATGCTCGGCCGCCGCCTCGCGCAGTTCGGGCAGCCCCCGCATCGGCGGGTACTGGTTGAGCCCGTTCATCAGCCGCTCGGCCGCGTAGGCGCGGATCTCCTCAGGCCCCTGGTGGTCGGGGAACCCCTGACCGAGGTTGATCGCTCCGTGCTGCCGCGCCAGCCCCGACATGGTGTCGAAGATGGTGTTGGGCAGGGTGGCGAAGATCGGATTCATTGGGCCGATCCGGACGAGCCGACCTCAGCCGCCGAGGTAGTCGCGCTTGCCGATCTCCACCCCGGCGGCCCGCAGCAGGGCGTAGGCGGTGGTGACGTGGAAGAGGAAATTCGGCAGGGCGAAGGTGGTCAGGAAGCTCTTGCCCGTGAAATGCTTCTCGAAGGAGGAGCCGAACTTCAGGTGGATCGGCTTGTCGTCCGCGGCGTCGACGGCGGCGGGGCTGACGCTCTCGATGAAGGCGATGGTCTTGGCGATCCGGGCCTGCAGCTCCGGGAAGGTGGCCTCGACATCCGGGTACACGGGGATTTCGACCCCGGCCAGCCGGGCGGCGCAGCCCTTGGCTCCGTCGGTGGCGATATAGACCTGCCGGGTGAAGGGCAGCATGTCGGGCGCGAGCCTGGACTCCAGGATGGCGGCGGGGTCGATCCCCTTGGCCGCGCAAAAGGCGGCGCCCTTTTCCAGGAGGGCCGACAGGTTCCGCAGCATCGGGGCCATGATGCCGATCGAAGCTTCGTGCAGGGACAGGGACAAGGCGCATTCTCCATATTGGAATGTCGCTGTCTTTGAACCCTGTTTTGGGGCGATACGGAAGGGCAGGCCGGACCGGAGCCAGCAAAGGCCGGGCCGGACCGTCGGTCGCGGTTTCGTCACAAACCTTGGCTAGAGCGCGCGGCCGTCTTGAGCTCAGGGCTTCCAGAAGGCTGACGACGAGGGAAAGAGGAGCCTTTCTAGCGGGTGGGGTGTTCCACCTGGGCGGGAAAGGGTCTAGCGCGGGTGACATACGGCCGTTCGCGGCTGAAAATGGGCTCGGGCCTGCGCGCCGCGCTTCAAGGGTGGAAACCACGGTTGCTACAGGTCCGGCCAGCCCTCGCGGTCATCGCGGTCTTCTGCGTGGGCGCCGTTGCGACCGGGGCGTGGGCCGCCGCCGAGCGCAACGCCGAAGTTGTCGGCGTGGAGGACCGCGCCCTCAGGCAGGAACTCGAACGGGCCATCGGGGACGCCCGCACGCCGGTGGAGAGCCGCCTGGAGGCGCGACGTCGGGCCCGCGACGCCGCCGACAATGCCGAGGCCCTGCTGCGGTCCGAAGGCTATTACGCGGCGATGGTCGATGCGGACGTGGGCGAGGGCGACCATCCGACTCCCATGGTCCGCATCAACCTGGGGCCCCGGTTCCAATTCGCCGGCGCCAAGATCGTTTGGAGCGGACCTGAGCCCACGGTGGAGGCGCAGGCGGCCGCCGCGAAAGCCCTCAGCCTCCCCGACGGAGCGGCGGGACGGGCCGCCGAAGTGCTGGCCGCCGAGGGGCGGGCGGTGGCCGCGGTGGAGCAGTACGGCTACGCCGACGCCGTCGCCGAGCCGCGCGAGGTGGTGGTCGATCACGCCGACCACACCGTGCGCCCTGCCTTCCACATCGCCGCCGGCCCCGCGGTCCATCTCGACGGGGTGCGGCTCGAGACCAAGAGCCGAACCAGGGCCGACTGGGTCCGCTACCTCGCCCCCTGGAAGGCTGGTCAGCTCTATACGCCCGAGGTGGTGGCCGAGTTGGAGCGGCGCCTGCTCGACACCCAGATCTATGACCAGGTCACCGTGGCCCTGGCCCCGCCGGACCAGACCACCGCCCAGGGTCAGCGTCCGGTGATCGTCAACCTGGCCGACCGCAGCGCCCGCTCCCTGGACGTGAGCGCCGGCTACGCCTCGATCGAAGGCGCCGACGTCGACGTCCGCTGGTCCCTGTTCGACCGGTTCGGCCGCGCCGACACCCTGGCGCTCGAAGGACGCTATTCGCAGATCGGCAGCCGGCTCGGGATCGACCTGACCCTGCCGCACTGGCGCACCCCGGGGAACACGCTGAAGCTCACCGCCGAGGGTTTCCGCGACACCACCGACGCCTATGACCAGACCGGCGAGGCCCTGCGCGCCGACCTGACCCACCGCTACGGCCGCACCTCTTATCTCACCCGGGGCCTGTCGCTGGTGAAGAGCCGGGTGAACGACAAGCACACCGGGGCCCTCGACCTCCTGGCGCTCAAGGGCCTGCTGGCCTTCGCCGTGGACCGTTCGAGCGACCCGCTGAACCCGACCCACGGCTGGCGGGCGGAGGCTCGGCTGGAGCCCACAGGGGTGACCAGCGACGGAGGGCTCGTCTACGCCCGCGCCCAGGCCCAGGTGTCGGCCTACCTGCCCCTCGACGCGGGCGAGGACACCGTGGCCGCCGGACGGCTCAAGCTCGGGTCCATCGTCGGCGGCCGGCTGGCGGCGGTGCCGGCCTTCGACCGTTTCTACGCCGGCGGCGGCGGCTCGGTGCGCGGCTATGGCTACCAGGCCGTCGGCCCGCGCTATGCCGACGGCCTGCCGCAGGGAGGCTTGTCCCTGTTCGAGGCTTCGGCGGAGATGCGTCACGACTTCGGACTGTTCGGCGCGGTGGCCTTCGTCGACGCCGGATCGGTGGGCGCCTCGGTCAATCCGGACTTCAAGGACGTGCGCTTCGCGGTGGGGCTGGGGTTGCGCTACAACCTGCCCTTCGCGCCCCTGCGCCTAGACGTCGCCCGGCCCCTGCACCGGCCCCAGGGCGATGCGCCCTTCCAGGTCTATGTCAGTATCGGGCAGAGCTTTTGAGCCAGGATATCCCGCCCCCGCCGGAGGATGTCCACGCCTCGCCCGAGGCGGAGGCGGCCCGCGCGCGCAAGATCGGCCTGATCGGCCGCCGATGGAGCCGGCGGCGCATCGGCACCTGGGGGTTCCTGAGCGTCCTCGTCGCGATCCTGCTCGCCGGCCTGACCGTGCGCCTTGGAGTGCTCACCGATCCCGGCCGGGCGGTGGTGGTCCGGCTGTTGGACCGGCAGGCGATCGGTCGCTTAGGGCGGCTGCGGGTGGAGGGGCTGAGCGGCGACGTGTTCGGCGACTTCACCCTTCGCCGCCTCGCCATCGTCGACTCCAAGGGAACCTGGCTGGACGCCCGCGACGTGGCCCTGCGCTGGAACGCCTATGAACTGGTCCTGCGCCGGTTCCACGCCCAGCAGGCCAGCGCCAGCGTGGTGCAGGTCCTGCGCCGCCCCGAACTTTCCCCGGCCGGAGCGCCCGGCGGCCCGTCGCCGGTGTCGGTGCGCATCGACGACCTGAGGCTGCGGCTCGAGACCCTGCCGGCCTTTTCGGTGCGCCAGGGCGTCTGGGACGTCAGCGGCGAGCTCGAGGTCGGCCGGCATGGGACCGCCTCCGGACGTCTCGACGCCCAGAGCCGCCTGCACGCCGGCGATGGCCTGGCCATGCTGTTCCGCTTCGCGCCCAAAGGCCGGATGACCCTGCGCGCCGACGCGGTGGAGGCGAGCGGCGGCGGCCTAGCCGGAGCTCTGGGCCTGGCGGCGGGCCAGCGCTTCTTCATCCATGTCCGCGCCGAAGGGACCGCCGAAGGGGTCGGCAGCCTGACCCTCGACACCCAGTCCGGTCCCCGCAAGCCCCTGGTCGCCAAGGGCGGCTGGGGCAAGGAGGGCGCTAGCCTCGACGCCCACGTCTTGCTCGACGCCTCCAGCCTCAGCGCCGGCTACGCCGCCAAGGTCGGCCCCGAGGTCCATGTGGTGCTCAGGGCCCGCCAGAGCACAGGCGACCTCTACCAGCTCGACGCCGCCGCCATCGCCCGCGACGCCACGATCCTGGCCAAGGGACCGATCGACTGGCGGCGCCAGACCGCCCAAGGCGTGGCGCTGCAGGTCTCGGTCGCCGACGTGCAGCGTTGGCTAGACTTCCTCCACGCCGGTCCCCTGGCCATGACCGGGACCCTGACCGGCGCGGTCGACCGCTGGCGCTACGAGGGGCGCGCCCAGTTGAAGGCGCTCGACCAATGGGGCTATCGCCTGGCCAGCGCCGTGGGCCCCACCGCCCTGTCCTTCGCCAAAGGCGAGATCCGGGTGCAGACCGACCTGACCACCGCGGGGGGAGCGGGGGAGGGCCTGATGCCGACCCTGTTCGGCCCCGCGCCGCGGATCAGGCTGGACCTGTCACGCCTGCCCGGCGGCCGGATCATGATCCGCGACCTGGGCGTCGACGGGGCCGGCCTCGCCGTCAAGGCCGCGGGCGACCGCTCCATCCTCGGGCGGTTGTCCCTCAAGGGCGACCTGGTCCTGTCCAGGCTCGAGCGGGCGCATCCGGGCGCCAAGGGTCTGGTCCGCGCGGGCTGGACCGCCAGCCAGGCGGGCAAGGAACCGTGGAAGATCAGCGCCGACGCCCACGGCGAGGGCTTCGCCACCGGCTACGCCGAAGTCGACCGCCTGCTGGGCGCCGCCCCGAAATTCAACGCCGACGCCGCCTTCGGGGCGGAGGGGCTCAGCCTCGCCCGCTCGCAGATCACCGGCGAGGCGATGCAGGCGAGCGTCCGCGGGACAGTCGACCCCAAGGCGGTGGTCGCCCTGGACGTCGACTGGCGCGCCAAGGGTCCCTTCGCCGCCGGGCCGGTGGAGATCGCCGGCGAGGCGGCCGGAACCGGCAAGGTCACGGGCCGCTTTGTCGCCCCCGTCGTCGACCTCGCCGCCGACCTGCCCTCCCTGGCGGTCGGTCGGCTGGTGATCAAGCCGGCGCATCTGGCGCTGCAGTTCGTCTCCGAGGGCGGCTTGAACGGCCAAGTCGTCGTCTCCGGCCCCAGCGAATGGGGCCAGGCCAAGGCGGCGGCTCATTTCCGTTTCTCCGCCAACGGCGTGGACCTGACCGAGGTGGCCGCCGACGCGGGCGGGGTGAAGGCGTCGGGAGCGCTGTCCTTGCGCGATGGAGCGCCGTCCACCGCCGACCTGACCCTGGCGGTCGGACCCGGCGCGGTGCTGGCGTCGGGAAAGCTGGCCGGAACGGTCAGGATCCAGGACCGGCCGGGCGGGGCGGCCGCCCAGCTGTCCCTCGATGGCCAGAACCTGCAGCTTCCCGGCGTCGCCGGCGGGTTGAAGACCCTGCGCCTGCGCGCCGACGGTCCCTTCGCCAAGTTGCCGTTCCAGGTTTCCGCCGACGCCGACCAGCCCTTCGCCTGGCGTTTCGGCGGCGAGGGCGTCCTGACCCAGACGGGGGCCGGCGCGGCCATGGTCCGCCAGGTCAGCCTCAACGGAACCGGCCGGGTCCGCCAGGCCGACCTGCGTACGCTGGAGCCCCTGGTCCTCCGCGCCGGGCCGGCGGAAAGCACGGTGCGGATTCGGATGGCGGTGGGGACCGGACGGGCCGACCTTGACGCACGGCAGGCCGGTCCGGCGCTGGACGCCCATGCCAACGTCACCGGGGTGGAGCTGGCCGGTTTCGCCAACGCCTATATGGGAAAGCTCAGCGGCGCCCTGACCCTGGCCGGCCGCGGCGAACGCCTGAACGGGAGCTTGGACGCCGCCATCGAGGGCGGTCGCGACCGGGACGCCCCCGCGGACGTGGCCCTGTCGGCCAAGGTCCACGCCGACCTTGCCGGCGACCGGGTCAAGATCGCCGCCACCGCCGCCAACCCGCAGGGCCTGGCCGCCAAGCTGGACCTCGACGTTCCGGCCGCAGCGAGCGCCGCGCCCTTCCGTGTCGCCCTGGTGCGCGACCGTCCGGTCGCCGGCGCCTTCGACGCGGAGGGGGAGCTGAGGCCCCTATGGGACCTGTTCGCCGGCAGCGCCCGCACCCTGTCGGGCCGCGGCGCCGTCCACGCGACCTTGGCCGGGGACCTGAATAGCCTGCGGCCCACGGGACAGGCCTCGATCGAGGGGGGGCGGTTCCAGGACGTGGGCACGGGCCTCGACCTGAGGAACCTCGCCGCCCAGGCCAGCTTCGACCGGGCCGGGATGAACATCCAGCGCTTCGCCGGGGACGACGGCCAGGGCGGCCGGCTCTCGGGGTCCGGCAAGGTCAGCCTGGCCGACGACGGCGCGTCCACCTTCAGCCTGGCGCTGCAGAGGTTCCGCCTGCTCGACAACGATCTCGCCCGCGCCAGCGCCTCGGGCCAGGTCACGGTCACCCGCGACGCCGCCGGCAAGGCCCGCCTCGCCGGGGCCCTGACCATCGACCGCGCGGACATCACCGCCAAGCCCCCGGTTCCGACCGGGGTGGTGCCGCTGGAGGTGGTGGAGATCAACCGCCTGGGCGAGGACGGCAAGGCCGACCTGACCCGCCGCGATCCCGGAGGTCCGCAGATCCTTCTCGACGTGACCATCAAGGCCGCCCGCGGGGTGTTCATCAAGGGCAACGGCCTCGATGCGGAGATGTCGGTGGACGCCCACGTCGTCGGCACCACCGCGGCGCCGGAACTGACCGGAGTCGCCCGCGTCGTGCGCGGCGAGTACCAGTTCGCCGGCAAGCGCTTCGAGTTTGACGAGAGCGGCTCGATCCGGCTGGGATCGCATCCTGAGCAGATCCGCCTCGACCTCACCGCGTCCCGGGACGATCCGACCCTGCACGCCATCGTCCGCATAACCGGCACCGCCGCCCGCCCGGAGATCGCGCTCTCGTCCACGCCGGTGCTGCCCCAGGACGAGGTGTTGTCGCAGGTGCTGTTCGGCCGCTCGGCTTCGCAACTGACCCCGCTGGAGGCGGCCCAACTCGCCTCGGCGATTTCCGGCCTCGCCACCGGCGGCGGGCTGGACGTGCTGGGCAACCTGCGCCAGTTCGCCCGCCTGGACAGCCTGGCGGTGAGCGGCGGATCGGCCGGGTCGGCGACCACGATCTCAGGAGGCAAGTACCTGACCCGCGACCTCTATCTGGTGATCACCGGCGGCGCCGGGCGCACCACCTCCTCCACCCAGGCCGCCAGCCGCACCGCCGCGGCGGTCTCCTCGGCCCAGCTGGAGTGGCGCGTGCGTCACAACTTCTCCATCGTCTCCACCGTGGGGACGCAAGGGGAAGCGGGGCTGTCGGTCCGGTTCCGACATAATTACTGAGGACGCGCTAGGCGGCCCGCGCTTACGTCCTGCTTGTGAAGGGCGCTCTTTGCGGCGAAGCTTGCCAAGTGCGCGCCCCAGGCCCTCCGCCCGGATCCGTTCTTCTGGTCATCGACGTCCAAAAGGCGATCGATCACCCAAGCTGGGGGATGCGCAACAATCCCTCCGCTGAGCAAAGGATCGCGCTGTTGCTGGCCCGCTGGCGGCGAATGGGATGGCCGATCTGGCATGTTCGGCACGATTCCACCGAACCGCGATCCCACTACCGTCCCGGTCAATCCGGAAACGATTTCAAGCCGGAGGTCGCGCCGCTGCCCGGCGAACCGATCATTCCGAAACGCACCAATAGTGCTTTCATCGGCACCGAACTCGAGAGCCGGCTTCGGACAGCTGGTCATGGCGCCCTTGTCGTCGTCGGGGTCGTCACCAACAACTCGGTTGAGTCCACCGTCCGGATGGCGGGCAACCTCGGGTTCTCCACCTATCTGGTCGCGGACGGTTGCTTTACCTTCGGCCGAATTGATTGGGACGGCACGGCAAGGAGCGCTGAGGAGGTGCACGCCATGTCGCTCGCCAACCTGGACGGCGAATATTGTACGGTGATCGCCGCCGCCTCGCTGCTTGACGAGGTATCTTAGCTCCGCCGCGCAGGTCTCAGTGGCTGATTTGCGGCTTCAGGCGGTAGGCGCCGTTCTGGAAGGCGTCGAACATCTGCGCGGCCTGGGGATGGCCGACCGGCTGGCCGGTCTCGTCGGGCAAGAGGTTCTGCTCCGAGACATAGGCGACGTAGCAGCTGCGATCGTTCTCGGCGAGCAGATGGTAGAACGGCTGGTCGCGCCGGGGGCGGACCTCTTCCGGGATCGAGGCCCACCATTCCTCGGTGTTGGAGAACTCCGGGTCGACGTCGAAGATCACGCCCCGGAACGGGAACAGCCGGTGCTTGACCACTTGGCCGATGCAGAACTTGGCGAGTCGCATGTCCATGACAAGCACCAGAATGCCCTATCCCAGCTGATCCGGCGATGAACAGCATGGTCGCAGTCCGGACAGCTTGATCGAAGCGGGGTTCGCAAGCTGGAATCGGCTTGCTACCCTTGGATGTGAAACCTGAGCGTAGAAGGCGGCCGTTCGCTGCTTTTCCAGGCGCCTGCAGGAGCGGGGGTCCATGAGCGAGACGCAGGCGCCGCCGCCCGACCGCCTTCGGCCGGGTTGCGCCCAAGGGGAGCCGCGGGGGGAGGGGCCCTCCCCCTGCTACGCCGCCCTCGATCTCGGCACCAACAATTGCCGCCTGCTTATCGCCAGCCCCTCCGGCCAAGGCTTCCGCGTGGTCGAGGCCTTTTCGCGTATCGTCCGTTTGGGCGATGGCCTGTCGCGGACCGGCCGGCTCGATCCGGCGGCCATGGACCGGACTCTGGCCGCCCTGAAGATCTGCGCCGAGAAGATCCAGCGCCGCCGGGCCCTGCGGGTGCGGGCGGTGGCCACCCAGGCCTGCCGCTCGGCCGAGAACGGGGCCGAGTTCGTCGAGAAGGTCGAGGCCGAGACCGGGCTGAAACTGCGGATCATCAGTCCGCGGGAGGAGGCCCAGCTGTCGGTGGCCGGCTGCGTCACCCTGCTGGATCGCGCCGCCGACGCCGCCCTGGTGGTGGACGTGGGCGGCGGCTCGACGGAGCTGTCCTGGGTCGACCTGCGCGACGCCAGCCTGGATCCGGGTCCCAGGCCCACCCCGCCGCACCGGCTGCCGATCCGGGCCTGGCTGTCCATCCCCCTCGGCGTGGTCACCCTGGCCGAACGCTTCCCGGAGGCGAGCGTCCCCGACGCGGCCTGGTTCCGGGCCATGGTCGATCACGTGCGCGAACATATCGAGCCCTTCGACCGCGCCGATTCCTTCCGCCCGGCCTTCGCCGAGGGCCGCGCCCATCTGGTCGGCACTTCCGGGGCGATCACCAGCCTGGCGGGCATGCATCTGGGGCTGAAGCGTTATGAGCGGTCGCGCATAGACGGCCTGTGGCTGGGTCGCGCCGACTGCGAGGCCGCCGCCGACCACCTTTTGACCCTGACCGCGGCGGGCCGGGCGGCCGAGCCCTGCATCGGTCCCGAGCGGGCCGACCTGGTGCTGGCAGGGGCCGCCATCCTGCAGGCGGTGCAGGAGCTCTGGCCCTGTTCGCGCGTGCGGGTGGCCGATCGCGGTCTGCGCGAGGGCCTGCTGCTCACCCTGATGGCCGAGCGGAACGGGCGCGGCTCCAGGCGTCGCCGTCGCGGCGGCGGCTCTCGCGCCGCAACCCGTCAGATCCAGGCCGCCGAATGAGCGACGAAGAACCCCGCCGCCGCATGGTCCGCCGCCCCACTGGCGGCGAGGAGGCCGGACGCAGCATGGGCCAGCGGCTGAAGACCGCCGAGGACCGCACCCTGTCGTCCCAGCAGTGGCTGGAGCGCCAGCTCAACGATCCCTACGTCAAGGCGGCCAAGGCCAAGGGCTATCGCAGCCGCGCCGCCTTCAAGCTGTCTGAGATCGACGACCGCTATCACCTGATCCGCCGGGGAGCCCGCATCGTCGACCTGGGCTGCGCGCCGGGGGGATGGCTGCAGGTGGCGGTCCAGCGCGGAGCGGCCGCCGTGGTCGGGGTGGACCTTTTGGAGGTGGATCCGGTTTCCGGGGTGGAGATCCTGCTCGGCGACTTCACCGATCCGAACATGGGGCCGCGCCTGATCGAGGCTCTGGGCGGGCCCCCCGACATCGTCATGTCGGACATGGCTCCCAACACCGTCGGCCACCGCCAGACCGACCACCTGCGCATCGTCATGCTGATCGAGGCGGCGGCCGACTTCGCCATCGAGGTGCTGAAGCCCGGCGGAACCTTCATCACCAAGGCCTTCCAGGGAGGCGAGACCGCCGAGGTGCTGCGGACCCTCAAAGCCGCCTTCACCGAGGTCAAGCACGTCAAGCCCAAGGCCAGCCGCCAGCAGAGCTCGGAGGTCTATCTGGTGGCCACGGGCCTGAGGCCGCGCGGCTGAACCGATGGAACGGCTCGTCCGCCTGCTCGGGGACCGCGATCCGGCCGCGCTCAAGGGCCTGGAGATCGGGCCATGCCATGCGCCGCTGGTGGCCAAGGGCGCGGGCGACGTCCTCTATGTCGATTACGCCACCACCGAGGAGATACGCGCGGCCTGGACCAAGACCATGGTGGCGGCCTGCGACATGCACGAGGTGGACGTCGCCTGGGGCGACCGGCGCCTGGCCGACGTGGTCCCCGGACCGGTCGACTATGTGGTGGCCAGCCATGTGATCGAGCACGCCCCGGACCTGGCCGGCTGGTTGGCCGAGATCCGCGAGGTGCTGAAGCCTGGCGGCGTGCTGGGCCTGGCGGTGCCCGACCGCCGCTTCACCTTCGACCTCCTGCGCCCGACCAGCACCCTGGGCGAGGTGGTGGAGGCGCACCTGCTGGGCTACCGCCGCCCGTCGATCCGCCAGGTGTTCGACAGCTACGCCCTGACCCGGCCCAACGCCGCCGCCGAAGCCTGGGCCGCCGACCGGACGCGGACCCTGAAGCCGGTCCCGGCCAAACTCCACACCACCTTCGCCACCGTGCAGGCGATGATGGCGGACGGCCGTTACGTCGACAGCCACTGCTGGGTGTTCACCCCGGCCTCCTTCCTCGACACCCTGGAGGGGATGCTGGCCCTGGGATGGTTCGGCTATGCGGTGGAGGCCTTCTTCCCCACCGAGGCCGGCGGCATGGAGTTCCAGGTCCGGCTGGCGCCGGAGACGGACGCGGATGTCGCCCTGGCCTCGATCCAGGCGGCGCGCGGGACCCTGGCGGTCGCGGCGGTCGCGCCGGAAGATCGCTGAGGCGGGTTGCTCATCGCGTGCAGGGGCTGCAAGACCCTTCCCCTCGCTCCCATCCGTCGGTATACCGCCCCCGCAAAATGGAGGCTCCTGATGGAGATTCGCGAAGGGCTCACCTTCGACGACGTTTTGCTCGAACCCGGTCCGTCCGAGGTCATGCCGACCCAGGTGGACACCTCGACGCGGCTGACGCGTGAGATCGGTCTGAACATCCCGATCCTGTCCTCGGCGATGGACACCGTCACCGAGTCCAGGCTCGCGATCGCCCTGGCTCAGGCGGGGGGACTCGGCGTGGTCCACCGCAACCTGACGGTGGAGCAGCAGGCCGACCAGGTTCGCGAAGTGAAGCGTTACGAGAGCGGCATGGTGATCAATCCGATCACCATCCACCCGGACACCAAGCTGGCCGAGGTCCGCCAGATCAAGGCCCAGCGCAACATCTCCGGTTTCCCGGTGGTCGAGCGCGGCACCGGCAAGCTGGTCGGCATCCTGACCAACCGCGACGTGCGCTTCGAGACCGATCCGGAGACCCCGGCCTCGGCCCTGATGACCCGCGGCGAACTGGCGACGGTGCGCGAAGGCGTGACCCAGGCCGAGGCCCGCTCCCTGCTGCAGCACCGCCGCATCGAGCGGCTGATCGTGGTCGACGACGCCTACCGCGCCGTCGGCCTGGTCACCGTCAAGGACATGGAGAAGGCTGAGGCCTATCCCCTGGCCGCCAAGGACGACCGTGGACGCCTGCGCGTCGGGGCCGCCTCGACCGTCGGCGACGCCGGGTTCGAGCGCTCCATGGCCCTGGTCGAGGCCGGCGTGGACGTGGTGGTGATCGACACCGCCCACGGCCATTCGGGCCAGGTCTCCCGCGCCGTCGAGCGGCTGAAGCGCGAAAGCAACCGCGTCCAGGTCATCGCCGGCAATGTCGCCACCTACGATGGGGCCAGAACCCTGATCGACGCCGGCGCCGACGCCATCAAGGTCGGCATCGGCCCGGGCTCGATCTGCACCACCCGCATCGTCGCCGGCGTCGGCGTCCCCCAGCTCACCGCCATCGGCGAGGCCGTCCGCGCCGCCCGCGACAGCGGGACGCCAATCATCGCCGACGGGGGCATCCAGTTCTCCGGCGACCTGGCCAAGGCCATCGCCGCCGGGGCCAGCGTGGCCATGATGGGCTCGATGTTCGCCGGCACCGAGGAGGCGCCCGGGGAGGTGTTCCTGTACCAGGGCCGCTCCTACAAGGCCTACCGCGGCATGGGTTCGGTGGGGGCCATGCAGCAGGGGTCTGCCGACCGCTACTTCCAGAAGGAGGTGGCCGACACCCTCAAGCTGGTGCCCGAGGGCATCGAGGGCCAGGTTCCGTTCAAGGGACCGATCGGTGCGATCCTGCACCAGTTGGTGGGCGGGCTGCGCGCCGCCATGGGCTATGTCGGCGCCCCCGACATCGCCGAATTCCAGTCCAGGGCCCGCTTCATCCGCATCACCGGCGCAGGCCTGCGGGAGAGCCATGTCCACGACGTCATGATCACCCGCGAGGCGCCGAACTACCCGACCACGGGATAGGAGAGCCCCCCGTCGCCGTGGGAACGGTTCGGAAGGAAGGCGATAAAGGAAAACATCATGACCCCCGAACTGACGCTGCTGACCTGGACGCTGGTCCTGGCCCTCGTCCAGATCTTCGCCGCCGCCGGCGCGCGGACGCGGCAGTACGGGGCGGCTTGGAACACCGGTCCTCGCGACGAGGTCCTGCCGCCGCTGAACCCGGTGGCGGGCCGGCTGGTGCGGGCCCAGGCCAATCTGTTCGAGACCCTGCCCCTGTTCATCGCCGCGGTGCTGATGGCCCACGTGGCCGGCAAGGAGGGCGGACAGACCACCCTTGGGGCGGGGCTCTATCTGGCCGGGCGCCTCGTCTATGTGCCGCTCTACGCCCTCGGCGTCCCCGTCGTCCGGTCCATCGCCTGGGGCGTGGCCCTGGTCGGGCTCCTGCTCATTCTGGCGCGCCTGATCGGGATCGCGTGACCCCTTCCGCGCGGCTGGCCGCCGCCATCGAGGTCCTGGACGACGTCTCCGCCCAGAAGGCGCCCGCCGACCAGGTGCTGAAGGCCTGGGGCAAGAAGCACCGGTTCGCCGGGTCCGGCGACCGCCGGGCCATCGCCGAGCGCACCTACCAGTGCCTGCGCGCCCGCGCCCAGCTCGCCTGGGCCATGGGGGCGCCGGACGGCCGCGCCCTGGTGCTGGGGGCCCTGCGCCAGCTCGACCGATTGCCCGTCGAGGACATCGACACCCTGTTCTCGGGCGAGGGCCACGCGCCGCCGCCCCTGACCTCGGCCGAGCGCAAGCGCCTGGACGTGGAGCCCGATGCGCCGCCGCCGGAGGTGGCCGCCGGGGTGCCGGAATTCATCGCGAGGGCCCTGGAGGCCCGCTTCGGCGAGACCTGGATGGCGGAGGCCAAGGCCCTGGTGCAGCCGCGGGCGCCGGTGGACCTGCGGGTCAACGGTCTGGCCGGCGGGCTCAGGGGCGCCCTGAACCTGCTTGAGCGCGACGGGATCATCGACGCCGAGCCATCGCCCCTGTCGGCCCGGGGCCTTCGCCTGCCGCCCCAGTTCGCCGCCGACATCCAGAAGACCCGCCCCTACACCACCGGCTGGATCGAGGTGCAGGACGAGGGCAGCCAGATCGCCGCCGCCCTGGCCGGGGCCAGGCCCGGCTGGCTGGTGGTCGACTATTGCGCCGGCGGCGGGGGCAAGACCCTGGCCCTGGCGGCGCAGATGCAGAGGCAATCCCTACAGGACGACGAGGAGGATCAGGTTCCCCGCCCGCCGTCCGGGGACAAGGGGCGACTGGTCGCCTGCGACGTCAACAAACGGCGGCTGGACGCCATTCCCGAGCGTCTCAAACGGGCTGGGGCCAAGGCCGAGCTGCGCCTGACCGGTCAGGACGGGCAGGGGACCGAGGACCTGGCCGGCCTCGCCGACCTCGTTCTGGTCGACGCGCCGTGCTCCGGCTCCGGCACCTGGCGGCGACGCCCCGAGGGGGCCTGGCGCCTCACGCCCGACGACGTCGCGCGCCTGGCCGCCCTGCAGCTGGCCATCCTGACCCGCGCCAGCGGCCTGGTGAAACCGGGCGGGCGCCTGGCCTATGTCACCTGCTCGATCCTCTCGGACGAGAACGACGCGGTGGCCGAAGCCTTCGCCGCCGCCCGGCCCGAGTTCCGCCCGGTCTCCATCGCCGCCGCCGCCGCGACGCCGGACCTCACCGAGGCGGGCCGCGCCCGGCTTGCGGAGCTGGCCGAGGGTGGCCATACGGTTCAACTGACGCCGCACCGCACCGGCACGGACGGCTTCTTTATCGCCCTGTTCGAAAGGTCTTGAGAGCGCATGACGGAGACCCACCACCAGCGCCTGCTGATCGTCGACTACGGCAGCCAGGTCACCCAGCTGATCGCCCGCCGGGTGCGCGAGGACGGGGTCTATTGCGAGATCCATCCGTGGGACAAGGTGGACGAGGGGTTCGTCGCCGCCTTCGCCCCGACCGCGGTGGTGCTGTCCGGCGGGCCCGAAAGCGTCCCCGCCGCGGGAAGCCCGCGCGCGCCGCAGGGCCTGTTCGACATGGGCGTGCCGATCCTGGGCATCTGCTACGGCGAGATGACCCTGTGCGAGCAGTTGGGGGGCAAGGTCGAAGCCGGCCACGGGGGCGGCGCCGAGTTCGGCCGGGCCGAGATCGAGATCGTGGCGGAGTCGCCGCTGCTCCGGGGCCTGGGCGACATCGGCCACCGCGAAACGGTGTGGATGAGCCACGGCGATTCCATCACCGCCATCCCCGAGGGCTTCCACCCCGTCGCGGTTTCGCCCGGCGCGCCCTACGCCGTCATCGCCGACGAGGGCCGCCGCATCTACGGCGTGCAGTTCCACCCCGAGGTGGCCCACACCCCCCGCGGCGCCCTGATGCTGCGCAACTTTACGCGCGGGATCGCCGGCTTCAAGGGCGACTGGACCATGGCCTCGTTCAAGGACGAGCAGGTGGCGAAGATCCGCGCCCAGGTCGGGACGGGGCGAGTCATCTGCGGTCTGTCGGGCGGGGTCGACAGCTCGGTGGCGGCGGTGCTGATCCACGAGGCCATCGGCGACCAACTGACCTGCGTCTTCGTCGATACCGGCCTGATGCGGTCGGGGGAGGCGGACGAGGTCGTCTCCCTGTTCCGTAACCACTACAACATCCCCCTGGTCCACGTGGACGCCCGCGACCGCTTTTTGGGTCCCTTGAAGGGCGTCTCCGACCCTGAGACCAAGCGCAAGATCATCGGCCGGGTGTTCATCGAGGTGTTCGACGCCGAGGCCGCCAAGGTCGAGGGCGCGGCCTTCCTGGCCCAGGGGACCCTCTATCCCGACGTGATCGAAAGCCCCTCCACCAAGGGCGGGCCGAGTCATGTGATCAAGAGCCACCACAACGTCGGCGGCCTGCCCGACTTCATGAAGCTGAAGCTGGTCGAGCCCCTGCGTGAACTGTTCAAGGACGAGGTGCGGGCTTTGGGGCGCGAGCTCGGCCTGCCCGCCGCCTTCGTCGGCCGCCATCCCTTCCCGGGACCGGGCCTGGCCATCCGCATCCCGGGCGAAGTCACCGCCGAACGGGTGGCGATCCTGCAGAAGGCTGATCTGATCTGGCTGGACGAGATCAGGAAGGCCGGCCTCTACGACGTGATCTGGCAGGCCTTCGCGGTGCTGCTGCCGGTGCGCACCGTCGGGGTGATGGGCGACGCCCGCACCTATGACGAGGTCTGCGCCCTGCGCGCCGTCACCTCCACCGACGGCATGACCGCCGACATCTTCGAGTTCCCCTGGGACGTCCTGGGCCGCGCCGCCACCCGCATCGTCAACGAGGTCAAGGGCGTCAACCGCGTAGTCTACGACGTGACCTCCAAACCTCCCGGCACGATCGAGTGGGAATAGAGGTAAAACCGATAGGAAAAATAGTGGGTTGCGGGGGTTTTTGACGATGTGGACGGGAGCGTAGACAGAGCGCCGCCGAGGGGATCGTGAGGGGGCGGCCGCCCCGCGGAAACAAAAACCACGACACTCCGTTTTAAGGCTCGCGTATGGGGGCTTGGCCATGGGTATAAGCGTGTCCGCAGCCGACTCCGGCATGCAAGACGCCGGATTGGACATGCGCGAAGCCTGCATCGTGCGCTACCAGGCCGTCCGCACCCGCACCCTGGAGCTTGCGGGTCCTCTTACCGTTGAGGACCGGCAGATCCAGTCGATGCCCGACGCCAGCCCGACGAAATGGCATCTGGCGCACACCACCTGGTTCTTCGAGACCTTCCTGCTGGTCCCGGCCGGATGCGCGCCGTTCGATGAGCGGTTCGGCTACCTGTACAACTCCTACTACGACACCGTCGGCGCCCAGCATCCGCGCGCCCAGCGCGGTCTCCTGTCCCGCCCATCCTCCGAAGAGGTCTACGCCTACCGCGCCCATGTCGACGCCGGGATGCGCCGCCTTATCTCCACCGCGGACGAGGACGCCTGGCCGCGCATCGCGAGGCTGATCACCATCGGCCTCAATCACGAGGAGCAGCATCAGGAGCTGATCCTCATGGACATCAAGCACGTCTTCTTCTCCAACCCCCTGGGGCCCGCCTATGCCCCCGCTCCCCCCCGGCCGGCCGAAACCGCCCGCGGACCCGAGTGGGTCGCCTTCGCCGGCGGGCTGGTCGAGATCGGCGCGGACGGCGAGGCGTTCGCGTTCGACAACGAGACCCCCCGGCACAAGGTCTGGCTCGAGCCGTTCCGCCTCATGGACCGGCTCGCCACGTGCGGCGAGTGGCTCGAGTTCATGGCGGACGACGGATATTCCCGGCCGGAACTCTGGCTGTCCGACGGTTGGGCCGCCGTGCAGCGCGAGGGCTGGCGCGCGCCGCTCTATTGGGCGGAGGAGGAGGGAAGGCGCTGGTCGGTCTTCACCCTGTACGGCTGGCGTCCCCTCGAGGCGAACGAGCCGGTCTGCCACATCAGCTACTATGAGGCGGACGCCTTTGCCCGCTGGCGCGGCGCGCGCCTGCCGACGGAGGCGGAATGGGAGGTCGCCGCCGCCGGCTGCGCCGTGGGCTTCTCGGACGGGTTGCATCCGAGCTCCCCCGGCCGCGAGCCTCGCCTTCGGCAGATGTTCGGCGAGACCTGGCAGTGGAGCTCGAGCCCCTACGTGCCCTATCCTCGGTTTCGCCCAGAATCCGGCGCTCTCGGCGAGTACAACGGCAAGTTCATGTCGGGCCAGATGGTGTTGCGGGGCAGCGCCTGCGTCACCCCGCCGGACCATTCCCGGCCCAGCTACCGCAATTTTTTCCCGCCGGCGGCGCGCTGGCCATTCTCGGGAGTGCGCCTTGCAGACGATGTTTGAGCGCTTTGTCCCCTCCGAGCCCCCTGGACCGGTGCTCCATGGCGACGCCGGGGGCAGCGACAGCTTCCTCGCCGCCACCCTCGCCGGATTGTCGCGACCCGAGAAGGCCTTGCCGTGCCGCTTTCTGTACGACGCCCGCGGGTCCCGACTGTTCGATCTGATCTGTGAACAGCCGGAATACTATCCGACCCGCACGGAGCTGCGGATATTGGAGCGGCACGCCGAGGAGATCGCCGGCCTGATCGGACCGGACGCGCGGCTCGTCGAGCTGGGATCCGGTTCCGGGCACAAGGTGCGTCTGCTGCTCGCCGTGATGGACCGCCCGGCAGCCTATATTCCCGTGGATATCTCTCGCGAACCGCTGGACCTGGCGGCCCGGAGCGTCGCCGCCGAGTGGCCGAACCTGACCGTCCACGCGGTCTGGGCGGACTACACCACCGCCTTCGTCCTACCCTCGGCGCCCGGCGGCCGCAGGGTCGGCTTCTTTCCTGGCTCCACCATCGGCAACTTCGAACGCGAGGAAGCGCGCGATTTCCTTGCCGTCTGGGCTCAGCGGCTGGGACCCGGGGGCGGACTGATCGTCGGCGTCGATCTGAGGAAGCCTGAAGAGGTGCTGGAGCGCGCCTATGACGACGCCGCGGGCGTGACCGCCGCGTTCAGCCTGAACATCCTGGCCCGGGCGAACCGCGAACTCGGCGCCGACTTCGATCTGGAAGGATTTCGCCACCATGCGCGCTGGGTTCCGGACCCTGGGCGCGTGGAAATCCACCTGGTCAGCCGCCGGTCCCAGGTGGTCACCGTCGCCGGACGCCAGTTCCGGTTCTCGCCCGACGAGCGCCTCCACGTGGAGAACTCCCACAAATACGACGTCGAGGAGTTCGCGGCCCTCGCCCGCGGCTCTGGCTTCGAGTGGCAGGCTGCCTGGACCGACCCCGAACGCCTGTTCAGCGTCCACTTCCTGTCGGTGAGCCCGACTGCGAGCCGTCCGCTCTAAGTCGCGGGCTGCGCCGGAGCGCCAGCCTCGCGACGCTCCGGCAGGAACGATTTCGGTTTGCGTCAGCGGACTTCACTCCGTCCGCGTCACCACCTGCTCCAGGGCGGCGAGGAACTTCTGCCACCCGTACTGGGCGCCCTGGTAGGCCTGCTGCTGGTCCGGTCGGAAGCCGGCCTGCTCCATGCGCAGATGGGTCCCCGCGCTGGTCGGGGTGAGGGTCCAGGTGACGACACTCTTGAGACCCATGGCGTCCCACGTGTAGGCCAGGGTTCTGTTCGGCTCGACCGTCACGACCCGACAGTCGACGGCGCCCCAGTCGCCGCGAAAATTGAAACGGTGGTCCACGACAGGCTTGAAGTCGTTCTTCATCAGCCACTCCTCGATCAGGTGTGGTTGGGTGAGCGCGCGCCAGATCTTCTCCGGCGGAAAGGCGACCTCGCGTTCGATGACGACGCTGAGGGTTTCGGTCGAGGTTTCGGTCATTGGTCCATCCTTTTCAGCAGGTCTTCGAGATGGTCGAACCGGCTCCGCCAGAACCCGGCCATCTGGCTTGTCCAGTCCGTCAGGGGGGCCAGGGCGTCGAGCTGGGCGCTATAGTGGGTCTGGCGACCTTCATGGCGGTCGCGCACCAGTCCGGCCTGTTTCAGAAGGCCGAGATGCTTCGACACCGCCGGCTGCGAGACCCCCGATTGGGCCGTCAGGGCCCCGACCGTCTGTTCTCCTTCACGGCACAGGCGCTCGAAGATCGCCCGCCGGGTCGGATCGGCGAGGGTTTTGAAGATCGCATCGTGAGCGTTCGGCATCCGAAATCTATAACTCATTGGCTATGGATTGACGTATAACTCCCGAGATATGCATCAGGCAAGCCGGAAGGTGAGCGGCGCCCTGCAACGTTCCTTGCCGGTACGCAGAAGCAGCCCTCGGCTCGATCGAGGGCGATGCGCGTTTCCCAGGTGAAAGACGGAGGTCGACGCCCGCCGATCCTTAGGCGACCCTCGAAAGGTCGGCCCGCCGGCCGAACGACCGGAGGATGACATGACGCGAACCGAGGTGCTGATCGTCGGGGCCGGTCCCACGGGTCTGGTCCTGGCGCTCTGGCTCGCCAAGCTTGGCGTGAAGGTGCGCATCGTCGACAAGACGGCCGGGCCGGGCACGACCTCGCGGGCCTTGGCCGTCCAGGCCCGGACGCTCGAACTCTACCGTCAGCTCGACCTCACCGACGCCGTGCTGGCGCGAGGTCACAAGGTTCCGGGCGTCAATCTGTGGGTTCGCGGCGAGCACCAGGCGCGCCTGCCGTTCGAAACCGTCGGGGCCGACCTGACTCCCTATTCCTTCCTCCACATCTACCCTCAGGACGAGCATGAGCGGCTGTTGATCGAGAGGCTGGAGGATTTCGGCGTCGCGGTCGAACGCCGGACCGAACTCGCCGGCTTCGCCGATACGGGCGATCGGGTCGTGGCGCGGCTGCGCGGGCCGGACGGCGGGGACGTCGAATGCGAGGCCGACTACATCGCCGGCTGCGACGGCGCCCGCTCGCTCGTCCGCGAGACCATCGGCGCGGGCTTTCCAGGCGGAACCTATCGACAGCTTTTCTATGTCGCCGACGTCGAAGCGGCCGGGCCGGCGGTCGACGGCGAGCTTCACGTGGACCTGGACGAGGCCGACTTCCTGGCCGTGTTCCCCTTGGCGGGGGAGGGACGGGCCCGCCTGATCGGGACCGTTCGGGACGACCGGGCCGACCGTGGGGATCAGCTCAAATTCGAGGACATCAGCGATCGCGCGATCAACCACCTCAAGCTCGAGGTGCAAAAGGTCAATTGGTTCTCGACCTATCACGTGCACCACCGGGTGACGGATCACTTCCGCAAGGGCCGGGCCTTCCTGCTCGGCGACGCCGCCCACATCCACAGTCCGGCCGGCGGCCAGGGCATGAACACCGGCATCGGCGACGCCATCAACCTCGCCTGGAAGCTGGCGGCGGTGCGCGGCGGCCGCGCCCCGGACAGCCTGCTGGACAGCTATGAGGTCGAACGCATCGGCTTCGCCCGGCGCCTGGTGGCGACCACCGACCGCGCCTTCAGCTTCGTCAGCGCCGACGGGCCGCTCGCCGACCTGGTTCGCACACGCATCGCCCCGGTGGTGCTGCCGAGGGTCGTCGCCATCGAGGGCGTCCGGGAGTTCCTGTTCCGGACCGTGGCCCAGATCACGCTCAACTATCGGAACGGTCCGCTCAGCCGGGGCGCGGCCGGCAAGGTGCACGGCGGCGACCGGCTTCCCTGGGTGCGGGCGGGGGACGAGGACAATTTCGACTCCCTTTCGGCCATGACCTGGCAGGCGCATGTCTATGGCCAGGCCGGGGCGGAACTCACGGCCTGGTGCGAAGGCCGGGGCCTTCCCTTGCACGTCTTCGGCTGGGGCCCGGAGCACGGGGCCGCCGGGTTGGCGCGGGACGGACTCTATCTCCTCAGGCCCGACACCTATGTGGCGCTCGCCGCCGACGCCGCGTCTTCGGGCGTTCTCGACCAGTATTTCGCCGACCATGGACTGAAACTGACGGACTGAGGCGCCCACCGGCTGAGGTCGCGTCAGGGCTTGTCCACGGCCTCGCCGTTTCGTTTTCTTTCTTCCCCTTGTCGGTTCGCGGCGCCCTGGTTCGTCCTAGAGCGAGGCCTATTCCGCCGAGCCGCTCGGGGACCAGGTCTTCGACGCCATCGCCAAGGAGCCTTCCCATGATCACCATTTCCGCCTTCCGCTGGGTTCCGCCGTTCGCTCAGGGCCAGGTGCGCGACCTTCGGGTGCGCTGGGCGCTGGAGGAAGCCGGCCTGCCGTACCGGACCCGCCTGCTGGAACAGGGCGACCAGGACAAGCCCGAGTACCGGGCCCTCCAGCCGTTCGGCCAGGTGCCGATCTTCGAAGAGGACGGCCAGGTGCTGTTCGAGAGCGGCGCGATCGTCCTGTACATCGGCGAGCGCAGCGAAACCCTGCTGCCCAAGGATCCGGGCGCGCGGGCTCGCGCCACCCAATGGGTGATCGCGGCGCTCAACTCCATCGAGCCGCACATCATGAACCTGGCGCTGATCGACTTGTTCTACGCCGACCAGGAGTGGGCCAAGCTGCGCCGGCAGGGCGCCCGCGATTTCGCCGTTCGGCGCCTGGACGCCCTCGCCAAGGCCCTCGGCGACAAGCCCTATCTCGACGGCGAGCGCTTCACCGCCGGCGACCTGATGATGACGGCGGTGCTGCGCATCCTGCCCGAGCTGGTCGCCGACCCCCGTCTGGTCGCCTACGTCGAGCGCTGCACCGCGCGGCCGGCCTTCCGGCGGGCGCTCGAGGCCCAGATGGGCGATTTCCGCGACGCCGCCTGAGTGGACACGGGGGGACGCCCGTCCGCGCCTGAGGTAGAAGGCGGCGACAGGCGAAAAGGGCAGGGACCATGACCGCATCCCATTGGCTCGTGAAGTCGGAGCCGAACACCTATGCCTACGCCGACCTCGAGCGGGACGGCCGCACGGTCTGGGACGGGGTGCGCAACAACGCCGCCGCCCTGCACCTGAAGGCGATGCGCGAAGGCGACGAGGTGCTGTTCTACCACTCTCAGGAAGGCCTGGCGGTGGTCGGCGTGGCCAAGGTCGTGCGCACCGCCTTTCCCGATCCCAGCGACCCGGCCGGCCGCTTCGTCGCCGTCGAGCTGGCCCCGGTCCGGCCGCTGAAACGCCCCGTGGCCTTGGCGCAGATGAAAGCCGAGCCGGCCCTCGCCGGCATGGCCATGCTGAGACAGGGACGATTGTCTGTCTCGCCGGTCGCCGACGCCGAATGGAAGACGATCCTGAGGATGGCCGAGGGCTGAGGCTGGCGCGCCGGTCTGCGACAGCGCGCCGCTTCGGCTGGGGTTGGAATCGCGGCAAAGCTTGGGGGCAAGTCGGAGGCAGGCCATGTCCGAGATCACCGCGGTCTCTTTCGTCCCCAAGACCAGGCGGGCCAGGCTCCGCCATGTCCTGGCCACCGGCGACACCGGGGACCTGCGCTGGCGCGAGCAGAAGAAGCTGGGCGGCAGCGAATTCTATTTTTCCGGTCCCGCGCCGATCGTGATGAAGACCCATGCCTACATCACCTGGTGGCTGGCGACTCCGCCGCGCTGAGGGAGCGCTTCGTCTCTCTCCCGAACAGCCCCCTAACCACCCCGCGCAACCACCGGTGCCCCTGATCGTGCTGGGCGCGCTCGTGCCAGAGCTGGTCGACGCGGATCGGCTTTAGGGTCAGGGGCGGAGGAAAGGTGGCGAGGCCGAGGTCCTCGGCCAGGACCTCGGCAAGACGGGCCGGCAGGGTGGCGACCATGTCGGTGCGACTGGCGGAGAAGGCGGCGGCCAGGAAGCTCGGGACGCGCAGGCGGGCGCGCCCTGGAGGAAGGGCGGCGGCCAGGGTCCGTTCCAGGGCTCCGTGCGGGGCGTGGCCGGCGCCCGAGGCGGCGACGGCGGCGTGGGCCGCGTCGAGGAAGGTCGGAAGCTGCGCCAGGGTGGCCAGGCGCGGGTGGCTCCGGCGCGCGACGCCCAGGTAGCCGTCGTCGTACAGGTGCTGGCGGCGCAAGGAAGCGGAGGCCTCCGGGAAGGCTCCGATGGCCAGGTCGGCCTCGCCCGCCTCCAGCCGGGCGGCGAAGGACCGGGTGTCCAGGGCCAGCACCCTCAAGGCCAGGCCGGGTCCGGCCGCCTGCAACCGGCCCACCAGCGGCGGGGCGAACTGGATGGCCCCCACCTCGGTCAGCAGCAGGGTGAACTCCCGCCTGGCCGTGGCCGGATCGAACGCCTCGCCCGCGGTGTCCAGGCTCTGGGAGGCGAGGAGCAGGGCGTTCAGCGGCGCCAGCAGGGCCGCGGCCCTCGGCGTCGGGCGCATCGCGCCCCCGACGCGGACCAGCAGCGGGTCGGCGAAATGGCCGCGCAGGCGCGCCAGGGCCTTGGATACCGCCGGCTGGCCCAGGCCGAGGATCTGGGCCGCCTGGGTCAGGCTGCCCACCTCCAGCAGAAGCCGCAGGATCTTCAGGTCGCGAAGGTCGACATCGTCCCTGGCCATCTGCCCGTATTATTCCATTTTGGAATTTTGGCTATGCCCTAAGGGGGCTGGGCGGGACCGTGGGGCCGGCCCATACCGTCTCCATACCCGGGGGCTGAACGCGCCCCGGGACCTAGCCGCCGGAGATTCGCCATGGGCAACCAGCCGTTTGTGATCCAACCCCATTTCCGCCTGCAGGAATGGGTCGCCGAGGAGAAGGGCTACTTCGCCGACGAAGGCCTGGACTATGTGTTCCACGAGGAGGTCCGCTCCTCCGACGGCAAGGTCCACGACCGCGGGGGCAAGACCGCCGGCGCTTACCAGACCTACGAGGAGGGCCGCAGCGCCGACGTCAACTGCGCCTGTCACTGGACGGTCAACGTCGCCGCCGCCAACGGCCACGGCAAGCTGTGGGCCGACCTTTATTCGGTGGCGCCGTCGGGCATCTTCGTGCCGGCGGATTCGCCGGTCAGGCGGCCGGAGGACCTGGCCGGCGTCCCGATCTCGGTCGGCTTCCAGTCGGGCAGCCACTATTCCACCGTCCAGGCGCTGGAGGCCTATCTGCCGGCCGACCAGATCAACCTGTCCTTCGCCGAGGGCATGCTGTTCAAGCGGCTGGACAACCTGATCGAGGGCAAGAGCCAGGCCTGCGCCCTGTTCAGCGGCCCCTATTACCTGGCCGAGCAGCTGGGATTCCGGAAGATCATCGACACCACCTTCATGATCGCCTCGATGGTCAACGGGAATCCGACCGGGGAGGACCTGAACAGGTTCTACCGCGCCCTGAGGCGGGCCCAGGGCGACATCGACCTGCGTCCCGACCTCTACACCCACTATTACCGCAACGAGTTTCCGGAGCGGTACCAGGGGATGATGGACACCCGGCGCTGGGGGCCGGGGGAACGGATCGTGTTCGAGCCCTACACCGAGGCGGCCTTCGGCCAGTCCCGCGACTGGATCGCCGAACGCGGCATCTTCGAGGGCGGCCGCGCCGGCATGGGCGGCGACAACTACATGGACGCGGTGATCCGGGTGACTTGAGGCGCGCCGTCCGCCACCGCCCTGAAACCGAACCGTCCTTCGCCGGCCTCAATTGGTCCCTTTAAGCGGGAGCCCATCCTCCCAGGGTCCAGTTCCATGTCGAAGCGCTTCGTGGCCATTCTGGCGATCGTGTTGATGGCCTCGACGGCCGCCCAGGCCCAGCGCGGCGGTGGCGGCGGCGGAGGAGGGGGCGGCGGCCGTCGCGGCGGTGGCGGCGGAGCTCCGTCGCCCTCCACGACCAAGGCCGTGTCTCCGCCGGACAAGCCGCTGCCTCCGGTGGACCAGGCCGAGATCGTCGGGGTGATCACCGCCCTCGGACCCGAGCCCAACCGCGTCACCATCGCCTATGAGGCTGTCGACCTGCTGAACTGGCCGGCGGGGTCGATGCCGTTCACCGTCCTCAAGCAGGAGCTCCTCGCCGGCAGGAGCGTGGGGGAGAAGGTCCGCTTCAGGCTCGAGGCCCATCAGATCTCGGCTCTGGCGCCCTACTGATTGTCTATTCGGCGGCGATCCACAGCAGCGCCAGGATCGCCGACGCCACTGCGCCCAGGCCGATCAGGACCAGCTTCTTGCGCCGGGTGGTCTGAACCGCCTCCCTGGCCTTGTTTTCGCGTTTCATGCCCTGAGAGGTAAGGCGATGCGCAGTCGCCAACAAGCCTAGTGGAAGCCGCCCATGGTCATCCACACGATGGCCAGGATGGCGACCGCCAGCGCAAACCCAATGATCAGCACCCATCGGATGTGGCCGGTCTTCTGGCCCTGGCTCGCGTCGGTCGCGCCGATGTCCTCGCCATCGCCGCCGGGATTGGTGATTGGGTTGGGCTCTGTGGTCATGCCTTAAGAACAGCTGAGCCTTGAAGGGGTTCCGCTTTGAGGCCCGCGACGGTGGCCGCGCGGTGGGCGGTGTGGCATCCTGCCGAGGCGGCCGGTTCGGCGCGTAGAGCGAGGGTGACGTCTTGACCGAGAACGCAGCCGAGACCCCTGCCGCCGGCGGCTTTTCCTACGACGCCATGCGGGCGACCATCGAGAAGAACGTTCCTTCCGAAGCGGACCGCGAACTCCTGATCGCCCAGATGGAGCACCTGAAGTCGGTGGAGGGGACCGAGGCCTTCACCTCGGCCTACGAGCGCTTCGTCCGCAGCGCCGAAAACCACCTGCCGGTGCTGGGGCCCTTCATCGGCCGACTGAGCGAACTGCTGGGGGGATAGGGTCGGGCGGGACCGGCGTCAGCGCCTGGCGCGGGGCCGGCTTCGACCTGGAGACGCGAGCGGCGGTGCAGCCGCTACGGCTGGTCCGCCGCCACGACCAGGGCGAGCGCCGCCGCCTCGGCTGCGCGAATCCCGTCCACCGCCGCCGACAATATGCCCCCGGCATAGCCCGCGCCCTCGCCGGCGGGATAGAGCCCCACGGTGTTGAGGCTCTGCAGGTCCTTGCCCCGAGGGATGCGCACGGGGGACGAGGTGCGGGTCTCCACCCCTGTCAGCATGGCGTCGGGGTGGTCGTAGCCGGGGATCTGGCGGCCGAACACGGGCAGGGCCTCGCGCAGGGCCGCGACCACGAAATCGGGCAGGCAACAGGCAAGGTCGGTGGGCGTGACCCCCGGCCGGTATGACGGGACCACCGCGCCGGTCTCGCTGGACGGGCGCCCGGCCAGGAAGTCGCCGACCCGCTGGCCCGGCGCGGCGTAGCTTGAACCCCCTGCGACGAAGGCCGCTTCCTCCCAGCGCCGCTGTAGCGCTACGCCCGCCAGGGAATGGCCGGGATAGTCGCGCGCAGGCTCGACGCCCACCACCAGGCCGGAGTTGGCGTTGCGCTCGTTGCGCGAATATTGGCTCATGCCGTTGGTGACCACCCGGCCGGGCTCGGACGCCGCCGCCACCACCGTACCGCCGGGACACATGCAGAAGCTGTAGACCGTGCGCCCGTTGCTGCACTGGTGCGACAGGGTGTAGGCCGCCGCCCCCAGATCCGGATGGCCGGCGCAGGCGCCGAAGCGGGCCTTGTCGATCCAGGATTGGGGATGCTCGATCCGCACCCCGATGGAAAAGGGCTTGGCCTGCATCTCCACGCCGCGGCCGTGCAGCATCTCGAAGGTGTCGCGGGCGCTGTGCCCGACGGCCAGGATCACATGGTCCGCCGCCAGGTAGCCGCCGGCGCTAAGGTGCAGGCCGCGCACCCGCCGGACCCCGTCCGCTCCGGTTTCGATGTCGATGTCCTGCACCCGCTGGCCGAAGCGGTATTCGCCGCCCAGGTCCTCGATGGTCCGGCGCAGATGCTCGACCATGCCCACGAGGCGGAAGGTGCCGATGTGCGGGTGGGCCTCGGTCAGGATCTCGGCCGGCGCGCCGGCGGCGACGAACTCGGTCAGCACCTTGCGGCCCAGACGCCGGGGGTCCTTGATCTGGCTGTACAGTTTGCCGTCGGAGAAGGTGCCCGCGCCGCCCTCGCCGAACTGGACGTTGGACTCGGGATTCAGCTCGCCGCGCCGCCACAGGCCCCAGGTGTCCTTGGTCCGCTCGCGCACCACCTTGCCCCGCTCCAGGATGACGGGGCGAAACCCCATCTGGGCCAGAACCAGGCCGGCGAACAGGCCGCAGGGGCCGGAGCCGATAACCACCGGACGGAGGCCGGTCGGGACCGCGGGCGCGCGAGCGACGAAGCGGTAGTCGGCGTCGGGGGTGGGCTGCACGTGGCGGTCGCCGGCGAAGCGGGCCAGGATCGCGGCTTCGTCCCTCACCGTCACGTCCACCGAATAGACCATCAGGATGGCGGACCGCTTGCGCGCGTCGTTGGCGCGGCGGGCGACGGCGAGGTCGATCAGGTCCTCGGGCGCGATCCCCAGCCGTTCGCAGACAGCGGCGGCGAGCGCCTCGGGCGCATGGCCCAGGGGCAGCTTCAGTTCGGAAAGGCGCAGCATGGCGGCGGTTTTAACGGCGCCCGCCCCGGCGCGCCACCTTCGCGATTTCGTCGGCGGCAGTGGCAGGGACGGTTGCAATCCCGGCCCAACGGCTTAGGTCCGGCGTCCCGTCCCAGGAGTTCGTCGATGCCCGACCTGTCCGCCTTTCCGATCGCCAGCCGTTGGCGGCCCGAGCATCCCGACCGGTTGCAGCTCTATTCCTGGCCGACGCCCAACGGGGTGAAGGTCTCGATCATGCTGGAGGAGGTCGGGCTTCCTTACGAGCCGCACGCGGTCAAGATCAATGCCGACGAGAGCTGGACGCCGGAGTTCCTGTCCCTGAACCCCAACGGCAAGATCCCCGCGATCCTCGATCCGGACGGGCCGGGAGGCGAGCCCCTGGCCCTATTCGAATCCGGGGCGATCCTGGTCTACCTGGCCGAGAAGACCGGCAAGCTGATCCCCGCCGACCCGGCCCGGCGCTACGAGACGCTGCAATGGGTGATGTTCCAGATGGCCAACGTCGGTCCGATGTTCGGCCAGGTCGGCTTCTTCTTCAAATTCGCCGGCGCGGCCTACGAGGACAAGCGACCTTTGGAGCGTTACCGTAACGAATCCAGGCGTCTGCTCGGGGTTCTTGAAGCGCGTCTCGACGGCCGGCAATGGATCATGGGCGACGACTACACCATCGCCGACATCACCCATCTGGGCTGGGTGCGCAACCTGGTCGGCTTCTACGGCGCGGGCGAACTGGTCGGGTTCGACCAGTTCAAACAGGTCGCCGCCTGGCTGGAGCGGGGCCTGGCGCGCCCGGCGGTGCAGCGCGGGCTGGAGATCCCTGCGCGCACCTGACCCCTTTGCACGGCCGGGTCTAGGCGGCCCGGCTCAGCAGGCAGAAGTACGCGCCGTCGGGGTCGGTCGCCTGGACGATCCACTCGCCGGTCGGCACCTCCATGGGGCCGTTGATCACCTTCCCGCCGCCGGCGGTCAGGCGCTCGACCGCCGCCTTGATGCCGTCCACCCGGATGTAATAGGCCCAATGCGGAGGCGCGGCGACGAAGGCCGGCTTGGTCATCATCCCGCCCACGGGCTCGGCCCCGCCGGTGGCGAAGAGTCGGTACGCGCCGTGCTCGCCCATGTCGTGGTCGGTCACCTTGGTCCAGCCGAACTGGTCCGCGTAGAAGTCGAAGGCGCTCTGCATGTCGCCGGCCATCAGTTCGCGCCAGCCGAACGTGCCGACTGCATCGGCGGGAGGTGGGGAGGGCGGGGCCGGGCGGGCAGCCGGCGTGAACAGGATGAACACTGCGCCCTGGGGGTCGGCCACGACGGCGAAGCGGCCGATGTCGGGGATGTCGGAGGGAGGGCGATGCACCTTGCCGCCGGCCGCGGCCAGCCGGGCCGCGTAGGCGTCGCAGTCGTCCACCCCGACATAGCCGACCCAGCCGGGCCGGGCGCCGTTGGCCTTCATCTCGGCTGTCAGGCCCATGATCCCGCCGACGCCGGCGTCGCCCACCTTGAGGATGGTGTAGTCCGTGCCGCCGGCATAGCCGGTCATGGTCCAGCCCACGACCTTGCCATAGAAGGCCTCCGCCGCCTTGGCGTCGTTGGTCATCAGCTCATACCAGATGAAGTTGCAGGGCTTGGTCATCCGAGGGCTCCTCGCTGGCGGCCTCGCATAAGGACGGCGAGGCTCCGATTGACGTAAAGCGTTGATATCAACATAATAAGACATGTCAATGACGACCGAGGTTCCCTACGAAACCACCTTGAGGGTCCGCGACGTCTGCCTATGCCTGCATGTGCAACGGGCGGCGCGGGCGCTGGCGAGGCGCTTCGACGAGGCCTTGCGCCCGCTGGGCCTGACCAACGGCCAGTTTTCCCTGCTGATGTCCCTGAACCGGCCCCAGCCCGCGGCCATGGGATCGGTGGCGACCCTCTTGGCCGCGGACCGCACCACCCTGACCGCCGCGCTCAAGCCGCTGGAGCGGCGCGGGTTGGTCGAGATCATGGTCGATCCCGCCGACCGGCGCGGCCGGCTGCTGGTGCTGACGCAGGAGGGACGGTCCGTGCTGGCCGCGGCCACGCCGATCTGGGAGACGACCCACGCGGCGGTCGAGGCCGGGCTCGACGGGAGCGATCCCGACCGCCTCAGGCGCGATCTGGCGAGGCTTTCGGCGTGAACCGCCGCCGTCATTTATTGGACAGGTTTCAACGCCCCGAGTTCGGCGGCCAGCGCGGCCTTGTCGTCCGGCCGGCCGTGCCATGCCGCCGGCGTGTTCTGCAACAGGGCGATCCGCCAAGTGTCTGCGTCCCGCTTCAACACCATCGACTGGATCGCGCTCAGCGCCGGATTGAGCTCGCTCTGCCCATGGGGAACCATGCCCGACGCCGCCCGGAGCAGCACCACGTCGGGGCTGAGGCTCTCGCCGCCGCGCACCTGGGCGACATAGGCGCCGGTGGCGTGGTGTTCGAAGACAGTGGCCAACTGGTCCTGCACGGCCGCGCGCCCGATCATCTCGCTGCCGTCGAAACCGATCACCACGCCGTCCTCCGCGACCAGGGCGGCCATGGCGGCGGCGTCCTGCCGGTTCCAGGCGGCGAGGAAGGCGCGATAGACGGTTTCGGCTTCCGAAAGGCGGGTCACGACAGGTCTCCTTGCTTCGTGCAGGCCTGTCTTAACGCCCGAGCCGATGTTGCGGTTTTCGAAGGAACAAGATCATGACCCTGCAGCTCTATGCCCACCCCTTCTCCTCCTACTGCCAGAAGGCCCTGATCGCCTTCTATGAGAACGACATCCCGTTCGACTTCTGCATGCTTGCCCCGGATCAGCCGGAAAACGGGGCCCGGTTCGCGGCCCTGTGGCCGCTGAAGCGCTTTCCGCTGCTGGTCGACGACGGCCGCCCGGTGATGGAGGCCAGCATCATCATCGAGCACCTGCAGATCCACCACCCTGGACCGGCCCCCCTGATCCCCGCCGACCCGGCCGCGGCGCTGGAGGTGCGGATGATGGACCGTTTCTTCGACAACTACGTCATGACTCCCCAGGGCAAGTGCGTGTTCGACGCTCTGCGCGCGCCTGACGTCCGCGACGCCCACGGGGTCGCCGAGGCCAAGGCCATGCTGGACACGGCCTACGCCTGGCTGGACCAGCGGATGGCGGGGCGGGAGTGGGCCTGTGGCGAGGCCTTCAGCCTGGCGGACGCGGCCGCCGCGCCGTCGCTGTTCTACGCCGACTGGACCCATCCGATCGACGAAGGGTTCGCCAATCTCATCGCCTATCGCAAGCGCCTGCTGGCCCGGCCGTCCTTCGCCCGCGCGGTGGACGAGGCGCGGCCCTATCGCGCCTATTTTCCCCTGGGCGCGCCAGACCGCGACTAGGGTCGATCCGGACCCGGCGGTGGGTTATGCAGGGGCATGATCCGATCCAAACCCGTCACGATTCACGGCATCAAGGCCTGCGACACCATGCAGAAGGCGCGCGCCTGGCTGGACGCCCGCGGCGTCGCCTACGCCTTCCATGACTACAAGACCCAGGGCGTGAGCCCGGACGTTCTGCGGGGATGGGCCAAGGCGGTGGGATGGGAGACCCTGCTGAACCGCGCCGGCACGACCTTCCGCAAGCTGCCGGAGGCGGACAAGACCGGCCTGACCGAGGACAAGGCCATCGCCCTGATGGTCGCCCAGCCCTCGATGATCAAGCGGCCGGTGCTGGACGTGGGGGGCGAGTTGGTGGTCGGATTCAAGCCTGAGATCTACGCGGCGTCGTTCGGTTCCTAGAGTGGTCCGAGGAGGTCATTGTCGGCGATCGTACAGCCTCAGGTCTCGGCCCAGTGCCGCACGGCGGAAGGTTCAAAGCGCCAGACCCGGCGATCGCCCTGCCAGACTTCCAGAACCTCCGAATGGGCGAGTAAGGCTGACCTTTCAATGGCTTCATCGTCGCTGTCGCAATTTACTTGGCGGGAGCGCCTAAGATGCTCATGACGATCGAAAAAGTGGATGAGGTACGGGATCATCGTCGCCTCCTACTCTCAATCCTCTACTTGTTCAGGCGGGATAGCCTGTGGATAAGTTCACCCTCCGCTTGAACGGCGCAGCTTGCATTAACATTTGGTTAACTTTGGGCGGCAAGTTTCCACGCCTGATGACATGGCGCCGCCGGCCGTCATCCTGAGCGGATGTTCGCCGCCATGAGCGCTCCCGAGCGGGGGATCAAACCCCTCCCGTTGCGCTCAAGAGGCGCCTGGCCTGTCCGCCGCATGAAGGCTCACCAGCCTCGCCAGCAGGGTGGCGGGGAAAAGCTGGCCGATGACCGCTTCGAGGTTCGCCAGGCTCCGCACGAAGGGATGCGAGGGGGTTATGTCGCCATAACCGGTCGTGGTCAGGGTGGTGAGGCTGAAATACAGGGACTCGCTCAGGAAGCGGGAGCCGTTGGTCACGCCCCTGAACGGCGAGGGCGACAGCAGGATCGCACAGGCGCGGTAGAGGTTGGCGAACACCAGGCCGATGGAAAGGTAGAGGATCACCGCGCCCATGATCCTGTACACGCTGACCCGGCCCGGGCCGAAGGCGACGTGGACGACGGCCCAGGCGACGGCGAGGTCGAAGGCCGTCGCGGCGCCGAGGCGCTCCAGCCCGAAGACGGAGGCCGCGGCGCCCGACCGGAAACTGATCGACAGCGTCAGGGTGGCGAGGATCGTGGCGATGATCGCGGCCGCCACCACCATGTGCCGGGTCAGCAGCACGACCGCCGCCGCCGCCAGCACCAGCCGAAAGCTGTCGATGAAAACCGGCGACACCATACCCGTCGCCGCCAGGGGCGCCAGCACGAACATGATCACGCCCTGAAGCCCGAGGATGAGGCCCAGGCTGATTTCCTGCGACCTCTGCGTCCGTACGGCTAGCCATGATGGCGGCATGCGGGTCCCGGCGTCGTGCGTGTGTCGCCGTGCAGCCTTTGCGGTGGACCATGGCGAGTCAAGGCGGGGGCGCCGAGCGGGCGTCAGGCGGCCTGCGCCAGGGCCTGGCGGGTCCAGGCGACGATCTGGCTGGCGGGCAGGAGGCCCGAGGTCTGGGCGATGACCCGCCCGTCGCGAATCAGGAAGAGGGCCGGAATGCCCGAAACGCCCAGCGCGCCGGCGGCCGCCGGTTCCGCGTCGGAATTGAGCTTGAGCAGGCGCACCTCCGGCTCCAGCGTCTTCGCCGCCGCCGAGAACTGCGGAGCCATGGACCGGCAGGGGCCGCACCAGGGCGCCCAGACATCGAGCAACAGGGCCGCGCCCTTGGTGCCGTTTCGATGGGCCGCGAGCTGAGCGCCCGAAACCTCCACCGGCGCGCCGGTCAGGACCGGTTCATGGCATTTGCCGCATCTGGCCTGGCGGGCGTCTCGCTCGTCCGGGATGCGGTTGCCCGCGCCGCAGCTTGGACAGACGAATTGCGGCATGACGGTTGTCCTTCCACCTTCGGCGGGTCGCCGGGCCGGCCGCTCTATAGAGGTCCCGCCGGCTCCGATCAGGGCGTCGCGGCCGTTGGGTCGAGGATCTTGCAGACGTTGTCCAGCGAGGTTTGGCCGGTCAGCCGGCCACTGGGAAGCAGCATGCCGCCGCGGGCTTCGCATTCACGCTGCAACCGCGCCATCTCGCGCCCGGCAAGGGGGGTGGAGCTCGCGGACTCCCGGCCCTGACTGGCGCAGGCGCCGAGGACCAGGGCGGGAAGGAAGATGAGGCCGGCGAAGACGAGGGTGCGCATGGCTGAATCCTCTGAAAGGACCTTCCCTGACGTGCTTCCAACCCTCGACGCGCGGGTGATTGTTCCACCGATCGTCGAGTCTTCGCTCGCGGCGACGATCGTTCTACCGCCAGGCGTAGTTGAAGCTGATGCTGATCCGCGGCGTCCTGCTCCTGTTGGCGGGCACCTCGTGGCGCAACCAGCTTTCCCACAACAACACCGTCCCGACGCTCGGGGTTAGGGTGACGAAGCTTTTCTGGGACTCGGGCGCGTCGGCCTTATGGGGAGGGGCCGCCATCATCATCGGCAGGCGGGGGTCCTCCAGCCGCAGTCCCGCCGCGCCCGGCGGGGTCGCCACATAGACCGTGCCGGACAGCACGGCGTGGGGGTGGATATGCCCGGTGTGGACGCCCCCGGGCTTCAGCACATTGACCCACAGGCTGTCGAGCTTGAGCTTGCCCTCGCGCCCCAGGTCGAAGGCCAGGGTTTCGGCGAAGGCGGCCGCGCGCCGGTCCAGCCGCCGCTTCAGCTCGGCGAAAACCGTCGCCCGCGTCGGCAGGTCGTCCAGGGAGGCATAGGATGTGTAGCCCGCGTAACCCTTTTCGCGGCACCAGTCCCGCCCGGCCCGGTCGTCTTCGGCCAGCATCAGGCAGGCCTGCTCCAACTCGGCGTTGAAGGCGGCGAATCCCGGCTCGTCGGCCAGGGAGGCCTCGTAGACGCGGGTGACGAACAGGTCGCGGACGGACGGCATGGCGCGGGCCATAGCACGGCCGCGCCACGCGTCGCCATCTCGGGGGCTAGCCTATTGGGCGCGGGGCCGTGCGCGCGAGGGCGGCGGCGGGGTCGGCGGAGGCGGCGGGGCTATGGCGCGGCCGGGGCCTTGGGGCAGCACCATCCGGATCGTCTGGCCGCGGGACAGCTCGACCCGCTGCATGATCACCATCTCGCCGGCCTGGCCGGCGGGCCGGACCTGTTTGACCCGGGCGATGACATAGTATGCGCCGTCCGGCAGGTCGGTGAAGGTGAAGTTGTCCTGGGCGTCGCACTGGGCGGTCTTCACGAATTGACCGTAGTCCGCGCCGGGGTTGGCGGCCGAGCGCGTCCGCACCTGGGCCACCGTCTGCACCGCGCGTTCGGCCGAACCGTACAGCGCCATCATCCGTCCGCGCGAATAGGAGGTCTCCGGCATCAGGGCCTCGGCGAAGCCGGCGCAGCTCCACTGCTGGCCGGGCGCCGCCTGAAAGGACAACTGCACCGTCAGGTTGTTCGCGCCGCGCGCGGTCGACCAGGCGAATTCCTCGGCGGGAGTCGGGGGCGGCGGGGGAGGCGGCGGCGGCCGATACGGCGGCGGGGCGATCGGCGCGGTCTGACAGGCGGCGAGCAAGGCGGCGCCCGCCGCGGCCAGGGCAATCGTAAGAGCGCGCCTTTTCACCAGTATCGTCTCCACCCAGGGACGCGAGCTGATCCGGTCGCCTGTCCACCTCGGCGATTCCGGCGCATCCGGCCAAAGCATTCCGCCGACTTGAGGACGGATTGTCGCATCAAAGTCAAGCTGAGCCTCGCCGCCGCGCAGGCCGCAGCTGGCGCGGAGCCTGCATCGGCGGGCCGCCAAGTCGTGCAAGGGCGCCAGAATGCTACAGACCGCGATCCTCCGACCGTCCGAAGTGTCCGCTCAGGAGCGCGCGATATGGGCGGCGTTCCGGCAGGAAACGCCGGCGTTCCGCAGTCCGCTGCTGTCCGCCGAGTTCGCCGACGCCGTGGGCGCGGTGCGCGAAGACGCCGCCGTGGCCGTGTTCCGCCGCCACGGCAGGCCGGTCGGATTTTTCGCCCACCATCGCCGCCCCGGCGGCCTGGCCCGCCCCATCGGCGCGACCTGGTCCGATTACCACGCCCTCATCACCGCGCCGGACGCGGCCGTGGACGGGACCGAGGCCCTGAGGGCCGCCGGCCTGTCGTCCTTCCGGTTCAGCGGCCTGGTCGATCCCCACGGCGTGTTCGCCGAAACCCAGACCGAGGCCCACGAGGCCTATCTGATCGCGGTGGACGGCAGCGGCGAGGACTACTGGGAGACCCTGCGCGCGGCCAGTCCCAAGCGGTTCAAGAACATGCGCCGGCTTGAGCACAAGCTGGCCCGCGAAGTGGGCGAGCCGTCGGTCGCCGCCCCCGACCACGATCAGGTCTCCTTCGACAGCCTGCTCGGCTGGAAGAGCGAACAACTTCGCCGCACCGGCCTGCACGACGTGCTGCAGCCGGCCTGGAGCCGGGCCTTGATGCAGTCCCTGTTCCAACTTCGCGACGGCCCGCTGCAGGGGCTGCTGGTCACCTTGAAGATCGGCTCCCACGCCATCGCCGGGCACTTCGGCGTGCGCCTGGGCGGGGCCTATCATCCCTGGATCGCCGCCTACGATCCGGCGCTGGCGGCCTATTCGCCCGGACTGACCTTCATGTCCGAAGCGATCCGGGCCATGCCGTCCCTCGGCCTGACCAGCTACGACCTGTCCTCCGGCAGCGACCACTACAAGCGTCCCTTCGCCTCCGACATGGCGATCGTGCGCGAAGGCGTGTTCCGGACCGGGGCCGGATTTTCCCTCGGCCGGCTGAGCGCGATGCTGGGCGAAGGGCCCGCCCGCACCATGCGCCGGGTAGGACGTCGCCTGGACCACATCGCCTCGGCCGAGCTTTCGTTTTCGGGCCGCATGCACGGGTTCGCCGCCGCGGTCGCGGCCAGTTCGCGCCGCCTGGACGTCCAGGCCCCCGGCCAGGAGATCTGACCATGACCCTGCCGCTGATCCAGGATTGGGACGCCGCCAAGGCCGCCGCCTTCGGCCGCGAGACCCTTGCGTTCCGCCACGACCTGCACCACCGCCCGATGTTCGAGGACGGGGGCCTGATCGAGGTGCTCGACCGCTATCCCCGCGACAAGCTGGGCGTCTTCACCATGGGCGACGATCCCGTGGCCTGGAGAAGCTGGCGGCGGGGAACCGCCGAAGGCCTGACGGGCTCCGAGCTCATGGAGGCGGTCAAGGCCGGGCGCATCTGGCTGAACCTGCGCGAGGTCAATTCGGTGATGGACTCCTACGCCGGCCTGGCCCGCGAAATCTTCGGCGACATCGAGGCCCACACCGGGGTCAAGACCTTCCGCCACGACGTCGGCCTGCTGATCTCCTCGCCGTGCGCCCAGGTGTTCTACCACCTCGACGCCACGCCGGTGACCCTGTGGCAGATCCGCGGGGAAAAGCGGATGTGGGTCTACCCCCGCCAGGCTCCCTTCGTCACCGACGAGGAGATCGAGCGCATCGTCCTGCGCGAGACCGCCGAACAGTTCCCCTACCGGCCCGAGTTCGACGCCGGCGCCGAGGTCCATGAGATGACGCCGGGCGTGATGGTCAACTGGCCCCAGAACGCCCCGCACCGGCTGGTCAACGGCCCGATGGTGAACGTGTCCCTGTCGATCGAATATCTGACTCCGGCGGCGATGCTGCGGGCCAATGTGATCTACGCCAACGGGGTGATGCGCCGCCGCCTCGGCGCCCGGCCGAAGCTGGCCGAAGGCTATACGCCCGCCAACCTCGCGAAATTCGGCCTCGCCCGCACGGCCAAGGCGCTGAAACTGCAGACGACCGTGGCCAAGACCCCGCCCAGCTTCCGCCTGTCGGCGGGCCGGTTGGGGGAGATCGCGGAGCTCTGACAGATACTGTCTCCTGCGGAGCGGGGGAGCCGTCTAGAACAACGGCGGCTGGCCGCTCTCGGCCGCCGGCCCCGCGGCGGGTCCGGTGGGGCTCTGCAGCGCCGGTTGCGCGGGACGGGGCGGCGGCGGCCCGACGACCGGCTTGGTCGAGGATGACGTCGGCCCCGCGTCCACCCCTTCGCTCGAAGCCGGCGCCGCCGCAGTCCTGGGCTGGCCCAGGGCGGCGCGGGCTTCCTGACGGGCGATCTCGCGGACCTGGGCCTCGGTGAGGGCAGGGGTCTGGGGGTCGGTGATCGCCGAGGCGGTCTTGGCGCCCGCCGCGCCCGGCGCGGTCAGCGGCGGCAGGCCCGCGTCGACGGCGTCGGCGTCGCCCGCGCCGCTGCGCCGCAAGCCCTGATAGACGCCCAGGCCGGCCAGGCCGACCAGGATGAAGGCCACGGCCACGACGAGCTTGCGGGGAACGGTTTCCATGGGCCGCAAGCTAACGCGCCGAGGCGGGCGGTGGAACCGCTTCCGAACGAAATTCCCGCAGCTCCCGCGGCGCCGCCCGATTGCGCCGCCGGCGCCCGTGGTCATATAGGTCACATGCCCCGCCTTTTGGGGCGCCATCCCGGAGCGACCAGGCGTGAGCAGCCTCCAAGACGCATTCATCTGCGACGCCGTGCGGACGCCGATCGGCCGGCTCGGAGGCTCCTTGGCCTATGTCCGGGCCGACGACCTGGCGGCCCTGCCGCTCCAGGCGTTGATGGCCCGGAATCCAACGGTGGACTGGTCGGCGGTGGACGAGGTCGTCCTGGGCTGCGCCAACCAGGCGGGCGAGGACAACCGCAACCTGGCGCGCATGGCCGCCTTGCTGTCGGGCCTTCCCGTGAGCGTGCCGGGGACCACCATGAACCGGCTGTGCGCCTCGGGCCTCGATGCGGTCGGGACCGCCGCCCGGGCCATCCGCGCCGGCGAGGCCGAGCTGATCATCGCGGGGGGCGCGGAGTCCATGACCCGAGCGCCCCTGGTCATGGCCAAGGCCGAGGCCGCCTTCCAGCGCTCGGTGCAGATCGAGGACACCTCCCTGGGCTGGCGTTTCGTCAATCCGCTGATGAAGGCGGCCTATGGCGTCGAGTCCATGCCCCAGACCGGAGAGAACGTGGCCCGGGACTACCAGGTGAGCCGCGCGGACCAGGACGCCTTCGCCTTGCGCAGCCAGCAACGCGCCGCCGCGGCGCAGGCCTCCGGCTTCTTCGCCGAGGAGATCGTCGTCGTCGAGGCCAAGGACGCCAAGGGCCGGCCCGTCCCGTTCGAGAAGGACGAGCACCCGCGCGAAAGCACCCTGGAGACCCTGGCCAAGCTGAAGGTCCTGTTCCCCCCAGACGGCACGGTGACCGCCGGCAACGCCTCGGGCCTGAACGACGGGGCCGCGGCGATGATCGTCGCCTCGGCGGCGGCGGTGAAGAAACATGGGCTGAGGCCCAGGGCGCGGATTCTCGGCATGGCCACGGCGGGAGTTCCGCCGCGGGTGATGGGGGTCGGGCCGATCCCGGCGACCGAGAAGCTGATGGCCCGCACCGGGCTGAAGATCGGCGACTTCGACATCGTCGAGTTGAACGAGGCCTTCGCCAGCCAGGCGCTGGCGGTCCTTCGCGGCCTTGGACTGCCGGACGACGGGCATCACGTGAACATGCACGGCGGAGCGATCGCGCTCGGCCATCCCCTGGGCATGAGCGGCGCCCGGCTGGCGCTCACCGCGACCCACGCCCTGGAGAAGACGGGCGGTCGGTACGCGCTGTGCACCCTCTGCGTCGGCGTGGGCCAGGGCGTGGCCCTGGCCCTCGAACGGGTCTGAGACGAGGGGGGATGCGGAAGGCGGGCGCCCCCGCCGGAATCCGCGGCCGTTTGGAACGGTGGCGCTTGCCAACCGTTGCAGCGGAATGGAACACGCACACTACAGAAACGCGCTGATCTGCGCGCTCGACTTGCCTACCTATTCCCAGATCGAACCTTATCTCGAACACATCGAGTTCGGCCGTGGCGAGGTGTTCTATGAACCCAGCCAGCCGATCGACAAGGTTTACTTCCCCCATACCGGGGTGATTTCTCTGCTCAGCGTGATGGAGGACGGCTCGGCGGTCGAAACATCTACCATTGGGTCGGAAAGCGCGGTGGGGCTGCTGGCCGGCATGACCCCCATCAACGCCTTCAGTCGGATCGTCGGCCAGACGCCGGGCCTGGCGTCGTCCATCGAGGCCGAGCGGCTGCGGACCCTGACCGAGCGCCTCCCCATGCTGCGCGACGTGGTCCTGCGCCACTACGACGCCCTGCTCGCCAACGCCCAGCAGTCGGTGGCCTGCAACGCCCTGCACGATGTGCAGGAGCGGTTCTGCCGTTGGCTGCTGATCTGCCACGACCGCACCGTCGACGGGGAGGACATGCAGCTTACCCAGGAGGCCCTGGCCATGATGCTGGGCGTCCAGCGCACCACGGTCAGCCAGGTGGCCAGCCTGCTGCAGGAGGCGGGCCTGATCCGGTACCAGCGCGGGCGGATGCGGGTGATCGACCGGCGCGGGCTCGAGCGCCGGGCGTGCGAGTGCTACCGGCGCGTCTGCATCCACAACGACCGGATCCTGCCGACGACGCCGGCGGTGGACGGGCCGTGTGAAGCGCTCTGACCGCTACCGGGGTTGAGGCTCGACCAGCCGCCTGACCAGGGCCAGGTCCGAAAAGGTGTCGACGTCGATGGCGGCGCGGCCGAAGGGCAGCTCCACCGCCGCGACCGCGGCGCCCGAGAGGCGCTCCAGCCGGTCCAGCGCCTGCCTCAGCGACAGGAGTCCCAGCCCATACCGCGCCGCCGTCGCCGGCCCCAGCCGTCGCAGCATCCGGATCGGCGTCTTCCTCAGCCCCTCCACCTCGCGCCACAGGGACACGACCCGCAGGGCCTGGGGGGTGGCGAGGTAGAACAGGTTGCAGCCGCTGAACGCCCCGTCGGCGAAGCGGAGAAAGGTCCGTCTGGCGTCAGGAGCGGCGGCGGTCACCGCCTCGGACCGGGCCACGGCGGCGGCGGCGTCCACCCCTGACGGCACGCCGGCCAGGAATCGCTCCACCCATTCGGGCCGCAGCAGGGCGTGGTCGGCGGTGGTCACCAGCAGGGGCGTCCCCAGCCTGGCCAGCCCGGTCTCGACGCTGGCGCTGGGCCCCGCCTCGGCCGGCGACCATTCCACGGCGACGTTTGCGGGCAGGAGGCCATCGGCGCGCAGCCGCTCGATCGGCTCGGGGTCTTGAAGCGCCACGGCGACGCGGCTGAAGCCGGCGCCGGCCAGGGCCAGGATCACCCGCGCCAGCATCGGGACCCCGCCGACGTCGATCATCGCCTTGCAGGCCACGCCGGCGGCCGCCGCCAGCGGATCGTCCGGCCCGCGGGACCCGGCGAGGATCAGGGCCGTCGCCGCCCTCAATCCAGGGCCTTGCCGTAGAGCCGATAGGTCTTGTAGCGCTCGCCGCCCACCGCCTCGATGATCCGGCGCATCGGCAGATTGTCTTCGAGGATCCAGGACATCTCGACCTTGGTGATCCCGAGCTTCAGCGCCTCGCGCCGCAGGTTGTCGATGATGAGGAACGGCAACATGGCCCCACGGACACTTGAATAGGCCGAGCGCCGGATCCCCATCAGCGGCAGGCGCCCGCTCTTCACCCCGGCCACCTTCAGCCGCCACAGCAGCTTGACGATGCCGAAGGGGAAGAGTTCGCCGTTCAGGTCGCGCACCGCCTCGTTCAGGTTGGGCAGCACCACGCCGAAGCCCACCGGCTCGCCGTCCACCTCCGCGAACCAGAACAGCCGGGGGTTCAGCAGCAGCTTCAGCGACTTGCCAAGGTGGTCGGTCTCCGCCTCGGTCAGGGGCGCGAAGCCCCAGTTGCCGGCCCAGGCGTCGTTGAAGATCGAGGTCAGGGTCCGGACCTCCTCGTCGTAGCGCTTTAGGTCCAGCATCCGCAGGGTCACGCCGGCCGGCGGGCCGCGGTCGAGGCGGCGGCGGGCGGCGGGCGGCACGTCGGTGGTGGTGTCGCAGATGTAGGCGAAGACGTCCTTTTCCTTGGCGTAGCCCTGGGCCTCGATGCGGGGCCCGGCGTAGCGGGGATCGTGGCCCATCATCACCATGGGCGGGGTGTCGAAGCCGTCGACCAGCAGGCCGATCTCCTCGTTGATCGACAGGTTGAACGGCCCGACGGCCCGCACCTTGCCGCGGGCCTTCAGCCAGGTTTCGGCCGCGGCGAACAGCGCCGCGAACACGGCCGGATCGTCCTCGGCCGCGATCATGCCGAAGTATCCGTACGGCGCGTCCGGATCGGGCGGGGCCAGATGGTCGATCTGGGCGCTGATCCGCCCGACGTCGCGGCCGTCCCTGACCGCCAGCCAGAAGGCCGCCTCTGCGTGCTTGAAGAAGGGGTTTATCTTGGGCGACAGCGCCTCTTTGCGCTCCATCACCAGGGGCGGCGACCAGGCCGGGTCGCCGGCGTTGAGCCGCAGCGGCAGGCGCACGAACCGGTCCAGCTCGGCCGGGGTCAGGACTTCGACGATTTCGATCGGCGCCGCCATGCGGTCAGCCCTCCAGATGCACCAGGGCGGCGCCGGCCAGGGCCGCGAACAGAGCAGGTCCGGCCCAGGCGGCCAACAGGGGCGGAAGCACATTGGTCTGGCCGAGGGCGGTCAGCACCCCGTCGACGGCCAGGAACATCAGGCCGGCGGCCAGGCTGAACATCAAGAGGGTGGCCTGGCTGTTGCGCTGGTGCGCAAGGGCGGCGGGGGCGGCCAGCAGCAGCATGACCAGCGCCCCCAAGGGCTCGGCCAGGGCGCGCTGGATGCGCGTGGCGTAATAGGCGGGCGACTTGTCGGCGGGCCGGTTGCCGGTCATCGCCCGCAGCGCCTTGCCCGCGGAGATGCGCTCCTCGGGGGAGAACACCGTGACCACGTCGGCCGGGTCGAGATCGGCGTTCCAGACCCGTTGGCCTTGCCGGGCGTTGTTGAGCGAGGTCGGCGCCACGTCCAGCTCCTGCACGCCGTCCAAGGTCCAGCGGCCGTCGACGCCGAAGGCGGCGGAGCGGGCCAACAGCCGCTCGCTCATCCGGCCGCCCGGCTCGCGGCGGTAGATGCGCGGCTTCTCCAACCGCCGCCCGTCTGCCGAGGCGCCCTCGGCGTAGACCAGGTAGGAGCCGGTGCGGAACCATACCGGCTTGATCTTGGTGGCGACGGCCTGGGTCTTCGGCGGGTGCGAGTTCCACCACACGGTGAAGGCCTGTTGGGCCCGCGGCGAAACCTGGTCGGCGATCAGGAAGTGCAGGACCGCCACCAGGGCGGCCGCCGGCAGCATCAGGGCGACGATGCGGTAGATGGTGGCGCCCGTGGCTCTCAAGGCCGCCATCTCGCTGTTGCGGGCGAGGCCGGTGAAACAGGTGAGGGCGCCGACCAGCACGGCCACCGGCAGGATCTGTTCGATCATCACCGGCGTGCGCAGGAATTCGTATTCGAGGATGCCGCCCATCCCCAGCCCGCGTTTCAGCACCTCCGAGCTGGCGTCGAACAGGTCGACGACCTGCAACAGTCCGACCAGCACCAGAAGGGTGGCGAAGGTGCGTTTGAGCAGCATGGTCGACAGGTAACGGAACAGCACGCCGCCCATCAGGCGACCCCTCTCGCGCGGGCCGTGAAAGACCCACGGAACCGGAAGGAACCGGCCTCAGGCGCGGGCATACGAAGCGGAGGCAGGATTGGACGCGGAGGCCATGGCGCCGATATAACGGCTTTGCTCGGGGGCGACGAGCATTTCGCGCGTTTTGCGTAAGCGATTGTCCTGGCCGGTTGGACGCGTTCTGATCGAGGTCACTGTTGCGCGCCGATGAAGAGGATTGTGGTTTGAGCGTTTATCCGGCGGCAAGTCGATGGGCCGGACCCTTGGCGTATCTCGCGCTCATCGCCGCCGCGTCCGCCGCATCCCCCGCCGCCGCTCAGAATGAGCAATGCAACGGTGAACCAACGCGCATCAATGTGGCGATCGAAGGACTGCGTTCGACCAAGGGCGACATCGTGGTCGAGATCTATCCGGATGACGCCAAGCGGTTCCTGGTCCGCAAGGCCCAGGTCAACAGCATTCACGTCAAGCTCAAGGCCCGGCCGGTGACGATCTGCCTGGCCGTGCCGAAGCCCGGAGGCTACGCCGTGGCCGTCTACCACGACGAGAACGGCGACGGCGAGTTCAACCGCACCGTCCTTGGCCTGCCCACCGAAGGCTTTGGCCTGTCGAACAATCCGCCGATCCATCTCAGCGCGCCCTCGTTCGCCTCCGTCCGGTTCGAAGCCGGCGAAGGCGAGACCACGGTGAAGATCCACATGCATTACCTGCTGGGCGGCGGCGCCTCCAACTGAACAGGGGCGGAGCGCGATGACCCAGAGCACGAGTCCGGCGGAAATCACCAGGCGCTTCCAAGATGCGTGGAACGCGCACGACATGGAGGCCTTCGGTCGGCTGTTCCATCCCGACGCGACGTTCGTGAACCGGTTCGGGACCTATTGGCGCGGAGTCGACCGGATCGTCGCCGGCCACGCCGGCATCCACGCGTCGATCTACCGGGATTCGACGCTTGCGATCGACGTGCCCGATGTGGATCCGATCTCCGACGACGCGGCGATCCTGCATTTCTGGTCGCGGCTCAGCGCCGGCGCGGCGCATCCGGCCGGGCCGCACCAGGTCGACACCTTGATCCTGGCCGTGGCGACCCGCCGCGACGGCGAATGGCGCATCCAGGCGCTGGAGAACGTGACCCTGGTCGATCCCATGACGGGGGCCGCCGTCCTGCGCGGCTGATTTGGCTTGGGTTGACACCCGACCCGCCGCTGATGCGTTGTGAAGATTGATCAAGGGCGCCCGCAATTGCTTCGGCGAGAAGACACCCTGCTTCTGGAACCCCCGCCGTCCGTCCGTCCGGGCGGTCGGATAGGCCTTGTGCGCAATCCGTTCAGCCGCCGCAACCGCGGCGGCGCCGCCGATCCGTGGTGGCGGACCCTGGCCGAGCCCGATCTCCTTCGCGCCGAGCCGGAGACCCCATGCGCGGTGGTCCACGCCCTGCGCGAGTTCGCCCGGCGCGAGGTCGGGCTGGTGGTGGTCGACGGCGGCGACGGGACGGTGCGCGAGGTCCTGAGCGCCTTGCCCCAGACCTATGGCGCCGAACCGCCCGTCCTGGCGGTTCTGGCCTCGGGGACCACCAATCTGATCGCCGCCGACGTCGGCGCCGGCCGCTCCGACCCCGCCACGATCTGCGCCCTGGCCCGGCTCGCGCGCACAGGCGTTCCCGCCGCCCGGGTCGAGCGCCGCCGGGTGCTCGAGGTCAGCTGGCCCGACGGTTCGCATCCGCCGGTTTCGGGCATGTTCCTCGGCGCCGGGGCCTTCACCCGCGCGACGGAGCTGTCGTTCAGGGTCGTCCGCCGTCACGGCCATCTGGACGAGGGGGCCGGCGTCGCCGCCACCCTGGTCTCCGCCCTGGCCCGCACCGTGATCGGCCGCGAGCGCGACGACTGGCTGAAGGGCGATCCGATCTGCGTGTCGGGGCCGGATGGCGGCATGATCGGGGGCCCGCGGTTCCTGGTGCTCGCCACCACCCTGCACAAGCTGATGCTCGGCCTCTGGCCGTTCTGGGGTGAAGGGAAGGGCGGCCTGCGTTATCTCGACGTCGCCGCCCCGCCCAGGCGCCTGGCCGCGGCCCTGCCGGCGGTGATGTACGGCCGGCCGCGACCCTGGATGGCCGAGGCCGGCTATCGCAGCGGCCTGTCGGATCGGCTCGACATCGCCCTGACCCAAGCCTTCATCGTCGATGGCGAGCACTTCGCGCCGGGTCCGGGAGGGACGGTGCGGGTGCAGGCCGGCCGGACCGTCGATTTCATCGTCCCATGACCGCGGCGCTGCGGGCGTTCGTCGAGGCCGAGCTCGCCCGCCCGGTCGCAGAGGAGGTCGCCGTCTTCGCCGCCGAGCTGGCGAAACGCGGCGGCCCCGCGACGACGGCGGTGCTGTTCTACGGCAGCGGTCTCAGGACCGGCGACCTGGACGGAGTGCTCGACTTCTACGTCCTTGCCGAACGGCCCAGCGCCTGGCTGCCTCCCACCGTCGAATATCTCGAACTGACGGTTGCGGGGCGGCGGCTGCGGGCGAAGGCCGCCATCCTGCGGCCCGACCAGTTCCGCCGCCTCGCCGGCCGCGCCGGCCTCGACATCAGCGTCTGGGCCCGCTTCGCCCAACCGGCGGCCCTGGTCTGGAGCCGCGATGCGGCCGCCCACGCCGATGCGGTGGAGTCGGTGGTTCGCGCCGCCGCCACGGCCGGCTGGTGGGCGGCGCGGCTGGGGCCGCAGGCGGGACCGGCCGCCGCCTTCTGGAACACTCTGTTCAGCCAGACCTACGCCGCCGACCTGCGTATCGAGCCCAAGGGACGTGAACGCGCCATCCTGGGCGGAAGCGATCCCCGCTACGCCGCCCTTCTGCCCCTGGCCTGGACCGCGGCGGGGGTGGCGTTCGAAGGCGAGGGTCCGGCGGGGACGCTGCAGCCCCGGCTGACCGAAGGGGAGCGGCGGCGCGCTCGCGCGGCCTGGCGCCTGCGCCGGGGCCTGGGCAAGCCGTTGACGGTGCTGCGGTTGGCCAAGGCGGTGTTCACCTTCCAGGGGGCGGCCGACTACGCGGCCTGGAAGATCGAGCGACACACCGGCTTCAAGGTCGAGGTCACCCCGTGGCGGCGGCGGTTTCCGCTGCTGGCGGCCCCCGGCCTGGCCTGGCGGCTGTGGCGGGCCGGGGTGCTGCGGTGACGGGCGGATCTAGGACGTCTTGATCTTCGGTTCGAGGTCGAGGGCCTGGGCCAGGGCGGCGAGGCGCCGGGTGGTCTGTTCGCCCAGCAGCAGGTTGGCGTTGCGTCCCTCGGCGGTCAGCACCGCAAAGCCCTTCTCCAGGGTCAGGGCCGCCGCCCCCAGCAGGGGCGGGCTGCGTCCCGACAGGTCGCAGCCCAGGCGCATGGCCAGGCCCAGGGTGCGGGCGCGCTGGGCCAGCTCGGGCGACAGCAGCCGGCCCAGGGTCTCGGGCTCGGGCGGCGGCTGGCCGGTGTGGCGGCTGTGCAGGGCGGCGGCCAGGAAGGCGCGCTCCTGATGGTTGACGCCGGCAACGGGGGCCCGCAGCACCTGGTCGAACACCATCTGGGCCCGGTGGTCGGGGTGCAGCCGGGCGCCCAGGTCGGCCAGGCGACAGGCCGCCGCCAGCAGGACCGCCTCGCGTCCCGTCTCGAACGCCGGTTCGAGCTTGCGCCAGAACGGGGCCAGCCAGGCCTCCAAGGCCGGCCCAAGCTGTTCGGCCGCTCCCTGGCGCGCGCCCAGCGCTGCGCAGCCCTCGACCAGGGGGTCGAGCGCCCGCACCGTCTCGGGCATGGCGTCCAGGATCAGGCCCTCGCGCAGGCCGTAAGCAGAGATCACCACCCGCGAGAAGCCCAACCGCTCGATCAGCCCCTCCAGCACCAGGGCCGCATAGGGCAGGGTCTCGGAGCGCTTCTTCGACACCCCGACGATCCGTTCCAGGGAGCTGCGCGACTGGCGGGCCACCAGCTGCGCCGTTTCCAAGGCCTCGCGCGCCCCGAGCTCGTACTGGTGCACGATCCTCAGGGGATAGTCGCTCAGGCTCATGTGCAGCAGGGCGATGTTCCGCCAGGCGCCGCCGACGGCGTAGAAATTGGCGCCGGCGTAGCTCTTGTCCACGCGGGCCAGTTCGCGCTCCACCGCCGCCCGGATCGCGTGGGGGTCGAAATGGTCCGGCGCCCCGAGGGCGAAGGGCCCGAGGGGAAGGGTCGCGCCGGCCTTAGGCTTGCCCTTGCTCAGCCGGATCAGCTCCAGGCTGAAACCGCCGAGGTCGCCCACCACCCCTTCGGCGCGGGGCTGGCCCGCGCTGACCCCGAGGGCCGAAAGCCGGGCCTCCTGTTCCCCCGTGAGCACCCGCAGCTTCAGCCCGGTGTCGCGGCGCACCCGCTCGACGAAGGCCGGTCCGTCCTTGGCCTCGCGCACGGCGGCCGTGGCCGCGGTGTAGATGTCGGCCGGACGCACCCCGTCCAGCACGGCGCGGAACCGGCGCAGGGCCGACAGCGCCGCCTGGGCGCCGGCGGGGGACAGGCGGCCGGTCTCGGTCAGGTCGCGCCCTAGGCCGGCCAGCACCTTTTCGTTGAACACGGTCCAGATCGCCCGGCCCTCGACCCGGTAGAGCACCAGGCGGACCGAATTGGAGCCGACGTCGATGACCGCAAGGTCGCGGCTGGCCGCCTTATCGGCGGGGACCCACATGATCGAAGGCGCGAGGGAGGTTTTTGACACTGCGTCCGCGACCGGAAAGACTGGGATTGGTCATGAAATAGTCGTGCGCCGAGAATGGCTGGCGGTCTCCGTGGAGATCATAACGCAGATAGCCGCCGTCGGGCTGCAGGTACCAGCTTTGCGCCTCGTCATTCAAGTTGGCGACCATGATCTGGTTCAGAACCTGCTGGTGCACCGTCGGGTTCTCGATCGGCGCCAGGGACTCGATCCGTCGGTCCAGGTTGCGGGGCATCCAGTCGGCCGAGGAGATGAACACCCGCGCCCGGGGGCTCGGCATGACTTCGCCGTTGGCGAAACAGACGATCCGCCCGTGCTCCAGGAAACGGCCGACGATGCTCTTGACGGTGATGTTCTCCGACAGCCCCTTCACCCCGGGACGCAGGCAGCAGATGCCGCGCACGACCAGCTCGATCCGCACCCCGGCCTGGCTGGCCCGGTAGAGGGCGTCGGTGATCTCCGGATCGACCAGGGAGTTCAGCTTGGCCCAGATCGCCGCCGGCTTCCCGGCGCGGGCGTTGTCCGCCTCCTGGGCGATCCACCCGATCAGCTTTGACTTGAGGTTGATCGGCGAGAAGGCGAGCTTCTCCAGGTCCTCGGGCTCGGCATAGCCGGTGATGTAGTTGAACAGCCGGTTCGAATCCCGCCCGAACGCGGGGACGCAGGTGAACAGGGACAGGTCGGTGTAAACCTTGGCCGTGACCGGATGGTAGTTGCCGGTGCCGAAGTGGCAGTAGGTCGCCAGGCCCGAACCCTCCCGCCGCACCACCAGCGACAGCTTGGCGTGGGTCTTGTACTCGACGAAGCCGAACACGACGTGGACCCCGGCCCGTTCCAGGTCGCGGGCCCATTTCAGGTTGGCGGCCTCGTCGAACCGCGCCTTGATCTCGACCAGGGCGGTGACGTTCTTGCCGTGGTCGGCCGCCTCGATCAGGGCCGCCACGATGGGGCTGTCGGAGCTGGTCCGGTACAGGGTCTGCTTGATGGCCAGGACGTTGGGATCGGCGGCCGCCTGGCGCAGGAACTGCACCACCACGTCGAAGCTCTCGTAGGGGTGGTGGACCAGGATGTCCTTTTCCCGGATGGCCGCGAACACGTCGCCGCCCTGGTCGCGGATCCGCTCGGGAAAGCGCGGCTCGTAAGGCGGGAACTTCAGGTCGGGCCGGTCGGGGGGGATCAGCTTGGACAGCTGGTTCAGGCCCAGCATGCCGCTCACTGTCACCACGTCCTGGGGCTCGGCGTTCAGGTTGTGGATGATGAACTCGCGCAGGTCCGTCGGCATCGAGGCTTCGATCGCCACGCTGACCACCACGCCCATGCGGCGCTGCCGCAACAGCGCTTCCCACTCGCGGACCAGGTCCTCGGCCTCTTCTTCGATCTCCACGTCGCTGTCGCGCAGCACCCGGAACACCCCTTGCGCCTCGAGGTCGCAGCCGGGGAACAGGTGGTCGAGGAACATCGACACCAGGGCCTCGAGGGCGATGAACCGGCGCTCGCCGTTGCGGGCGGCGCGATCGTTCAGCGGCCAGAAACGGTCGACCTGGGTGGGCACCGGCACCAGGGCGTAGAGCGGGCGTCCGTCCGAGCGCCGGCGCAGCTTCAGGGCCAGGGAAAAGCCAAGGTTGGGGATGAACGGGAAGGGGTGGGCCGGGTCGATGGCCAGGGGCGTAAGCACCGGGAACAGCTGGTCGAGGAACACCTGCTCCAGCCGTTCGCGCTCGTTCTTGCGCACTTCTCCCGGCTCGACCACGACGATCTTCTCGGCCGCCAGCAGCTTGCGCAGGATCAGCCAGTGCTCGGCCTGGGCCTGCATCAGTTCGGCGGCGCCGGCGGTGATGCGGATCAGCTGGTCATAGGGGCTCAGCCCGTCCTGGCTGACCACCCGCACGCCCTCGCGCACCTGGCCCTGCAGGCCGGCGACGCGCACCATGTAGAACTCGTCCAGATTGTTGGCCGAGATCGACAGGAACCGCAGCCGCTCCATCAGCGGGTGGCGGGGATTCTCGCTCTCCTCCATCACCCGGCGGTTGAACGCCAGCCAGGAGAGCTCACGGTTGAAGAAGCGCTCCGGCGAGGCCAGCAGGGCCTCGTCCAGCTCCAGGCCCGAAGCAGCCGGCCGCGGCCGTGCGCCGGGCAGCTCGGTGGTGAGGGCTTCAGCTTCGATCATGGAGGGTGCGTCGTCGGGCAAGGCTGATTGTCGCGCTTTCGATAGGGGGCATCAAGCGCAAGGTTTATGACAGCCGAATGTTGCTGAGCCCTTAGGCGCCGCGATTTGTTCAGTCCCAGGGCTCGGGCTGGTCGTCGTCCTGCTCCAGGATCTCGCGGGCCAGGGCCTTGGAGATAGGGCGGTGCTGGGCGTCGGCGGTCACGTCGAGGCGGATGACGATCTCCCGGGCCATGACCGCCGAGCGTTCGATCCGCCGCACCAGATAGGGCGCGAGGTCTTCCGGCGGCCGGATGTTCCGCTCGCGGAAAAACTTCTCCAAGAGGGCGGTCAGCACCGCGTCGTCCGGTTCGGCCAGCAGGGCGACGGGCAGGGCGTTCAGGCGCGACCTGAGGTCGGGCAGGTTGGCGGGCCAGGAGGTGGGGGGCGTGCGGGCGGTGACCAGCAGGCTGCCCCCGGCGCGGGCGGCCATGTTGATCAGGTGGAACAGCAATTCGCCGATCCCGGCCCGGTCGGCGTCCTCCAGCAGGACCGGCGCGCCCTCCAGCTCCAGCAGGTCGGCGGTGTTGGAGCCGTCGGCGGCGACGACACGCGCGCCCACGGTTTCCGCCCAGGCGGAGGCCAGATGGGTCTTGCCCGACCCGGCCGGACCGACCAGGGCCAGGACTCCGCCGCGCCACTGGGGCCAGGTGTCGAGAAGCCGCAACGCTTCGGCGCTCGCGGGCGAGACAAGATAGTCCTCGCGCCGGAACGGCGCCGCATTCTCAAGCTTCAGGCGAAGCTGAGCGGCCAATGCTTTGTTCCGGCAAAACATGTCATTTGTTCACCATAGCAGAATGCTGCACTGCAGTCGATGGTGTCGGAGGATTGCTCCACCAAGGCGGGATCCATGGCCCTCAGCGTCGCGGAGCCCACAATAGCTAGGCGGCCGGCGCCACCGATCAAGCTTGGCGGGCCTTCGCCTTGACAACCCGGTGCGCCCGTGCGCCCTTCCCGCGCCTCCAAAACACCGGTCGGCCGCGTGTTCGCGAGCCCCCCGCCAGACCCGATTCGGCCTCCTGATGCACGCCTACCGAACCCATACCTGCGGCGCCCTGCGCGCCTCCGACGCCGGCGCCGCGGTGCGCATATCGGGCTGGATCCATCGCAAGCGCGATCACGGCGGGCTGATGTTCATCGACCTGCGGGACCACTACGGCCTGACCCAGCTGGTGCTGTCGCCGGAGACCCCCGGTTTCGCCGTCGCCGAGCGCCTGCGGGCCGAGAGCGTGATCCGCATCGACGGCGAGGTGGTGGCGCGCAGCGCCGAGGCCGTCAACCCCAACCTGCCCACCGGCGAGATCGAGGTGCGGGTGCGCGAGCTGGAAGTGCTGTCCGAGGCCGCCGAGCTGCCGGTGCCGGTGTTCGGCGAGCCCGATTATCCCGAGGAGCTGCGGCTGAAGTACCGCTACCTCGACCTGCGCCGGGACGGCCTGCATCGCAACATCGTGCTCCGCTCGCAGATCATCTCGTCCCTGCGTCGGCGGATGATCGAGCAGGGCTTCACCGAATTCCAGACCCCGATCCTGACCGCCTCCAGCCCGGAAGGGGCGCGCGACTTCCTGGTGCCGTCGCGGATGCATCCGGGCGAGTTCTACGCCCTGCCGCAGGCCCCTCAGCAGTTCAAGCAACTGCTGATGGTCTCGGGCTTCGACCGCTACTTCCAGATCGCCCCCTGTTTCCGCGACGAGGACGCCCGCGCCGACCGCTCCCCCGGGGAATTCTACCAGCTCGACGTCGAGATGAGCTTCGTCACCCAGGAGGACGTGTTCGGGGCGATCGAGCCCCTGATGCGCGGGGTGTTCGAGGAGTTCGCCGACGGCCGTCCGGTGGTAGAGGGCGACTTTCCGCGCATCCCCTACCGGCAGGCCATCGCCAAGTACGGCTCGGACAAGCCCGACCTGCGCAATCCGATCGAAATGGCCGACGTGTCGGAGCATTTCCGCGGCGGCGGCTTCGGCGTCTTCGCCGGCATCCTCGACAAGTCGCCCAAGGCCGCGATCTGGGCCATCCCCGCGCCTGGCGGCGGCAGCCGCGCTTTCTGCGACCGGATGAACGACTGGGCCAAAGGCGAGGGCCAGCCGGGTCTGGCCTACATCTTCTGGCGCGAGGGCGAGGAGGGCGGCGCCGGGCCGGTGGCCAAGAACCTCGGCCCCGAGCGCGCAGAGGCCATCCGCGTCCAGCTCGGCCTCAAGGCCGGCGACGCGGTGTTCTTCGCCGCCGGCGAGCCGGACGCCTTCTACAAGTTCGCCGGCCTCGCCCGCACCCGGGTCGGGACCGAACTCGGTCTCGTCGATGAAAACCAGTTCAAGTTCTGCTGGATCGTCGACTTCCCCATGTTCGAGTGGAACGAGGACGAGAAGCGGGTCGACTTCTCCCACAACCCGTTCTCGATGCCGCAGGGGGGGATGGAGGCGCTGCTCTCCAAGGACCCCCTCGACATCCTGGCCTACCAGTACGACATCGTCTGCAACGGGGTTGAGCTCAGCTCCGGGGCGATCCGGAACCACCGGCCCGAGATCATGCTCAAGGCCTTCGAGATCGCCGGCTACGGGCCCGAGGTGGTCGAGGACAAGTTCGGCGGCATGCTGAACGCCTTCCGCTTCGGCGCCCCGCCTCACGGCGGCATCGCGCCGGGGGTGGACCGTATCGTCATGCTGCTGGCCGGAGCCTCGAACATCCGCGAGGTGATCGCCTTCCCGCTCAACCAGCAGGCCCGCGACCTGATGATGAACGCCCCGTCCCCGGTGGCCGACCGTCAGCTCAAGGAACTGCACATCCGCGTGGTCCCGCCGATCAAGATCTAAGACGCGCCGGTTGGGGAAGAGGCCATGAAGCAGCCGCCGAAACGGCCCGTCGCGTTCGTCCTCGTCTCGACCGAACACGGGACGATGCTGGTCAACCGCCACGACTATGGCCGCCTGGGCGAGACCACCTACGGCGTCGGCCACCAGTTGCTCACTTCCTCGTCCTACGACGCCGAGGAAGTGGCGCTTCTCCTCTCCCTTCTAGGGTTCCGGCGGGAGCATTTCGGCGACGGAGTGATCGCCATCGACTGCGGCGCCAACATCGGCGTCCATACCGTCGAGTGGGCCAGGTTCATGCATGGCTGGGGCGAGGTCATCGCCTTCGAGGCCCAGGAGCGGATCTTCTACGCCCTGGCCGGCAACGTCGCCCTGAACAACTGCTTCAACGCGCGGGCGATCTGGGCCGCGGTCGGGGCCGGGAGCGGGCGGATCGGGGTTCCGATCCCGGACTATTGCACCCCGTCCAGCTTCGGCAGCCTGGAGCTGAGGAAGACCGAGACCACCGAGGATATCGGCCAGCCGATCGACTATTCCCCGAGCAAGACCTCGCCTACCCGGATGATGGCGATCGACGACCTGGGTCTTGCTCGCGTCGACCTCATCAAGATCGACGTCGAGGGGATGGAGATCGAGGCCCTGGCCGGAGCGCGGCACACCCTGGAAAAGTGCAGGCCCCAACTGCTGATCGAGCACATCAAGTCCGACGAGGCCGAACTCGCCGCCTTCGTTGAGGCCATGGGCTACAAGGTGTTTCCGGTCGGGTTGAACCTGCTCGCCATCCACGCCAGCGACCCGGTCGCCGCCCAGGTCAGAGTCGCCTGACCGACGGCTCGGTCTAGCTGCAGGCGCGCAGGCGCAGGCCGCGGGGAAGCTGGGTGCTGGCGTCGCCGCAGGCGCCCGACAGTTGCGCCTGGGTCAGGCCGCGGGCCCGCGACATCTCGGCCCCCGAGAAATTGGTCCCGGCCAGTTTCGCGCCTGCCAGGTTCGCCCCCTCCAGATAGGTCCCGACGAAGCTGGCGTTGGTCAGGTCCGCCCCGGCGAGGTTGGCGCTGGAGAACAGGGCCCCGTAGGCGTTGACGTCGCGCAGGTCGGCGCGGGCGAAGTTGCTGTGGTTCAGCACCGCCGCCGACAGGTCCGCCTGGCGCAGGCGCGCGCCGGCGAAGTTCTTGCCCTTCAGCTCCTTGTTCCCGAAATCGGCCTGGAACAGGTTGCAGCCGGGACAGCTGGCCCCGCCCGCGGCGCGGTGGATCTGGGCCGGGTTCTGGGCGGAGGCGGGGAGGGCGACGGCCGCGGCGACGGCGATCAGGGTCAGGAGGGCTTTCATGGGCGTCGCGACCTGGCTCGGCGCCCGCACCTCGCGGGCCGCACCTTGGCAAGCCTAAGGGAAAGGGGTTGGGAAATGGTGAGCGCCCCGCTATTCGCGGAAACCGTGGAACCGAACCCCACCCTTTGCGTCTATGGCGCCCCGCCCGCCGAGCTGGCCCCGGTCCCGGCCGGGGCGGTGCAGGTCTCGCCTCTGGTCCCCGGCGCGGCGGCGCTGGAGGATATCGCCCCCGCCAGCCTCGACGCCATGGTCGTGGCCGCCCCGCCCGGCACGGTGGAGCGCCGGTATGTCCTGGCCCTGGCCCTGAGCGCCCTGAAGGCCGGCGCGCCCCTGACCGCCCTGGCGCCCAAGGACAAGGGCGGCGCCCGCCTCGCCAAGGAACTGGCGGCCTTCGGCTGCGCGGTCGAGGAACAGGGCCGCCGCCACCAGCGCATCTGCCACACCGGTCGCCCGGAAACGCCGACCGGCCTGGACGCCGCCATCGCCGCAGGCCGGCCCCGCCTGAACCCGGACCTGGGCCTGTGGACCCAACCCGGCCTGTTCAGTTGGGACCGGCCGGATCCCGGCAGCCTGCTGCTGATCGCCGCCCTGCCGCCCCTGGCCGGCCAGGGTGCGGACCTCGGCTGCGGGGCGGGTCTGCTTTCCCTGGCCGTGCTCGCTCACCCCAAGGTCGCCCGCCTCGACCTGGTCGACCTCGACCGCCGGGCCGTCGAGGCGGCGCGGCGCAACGTCGAGGATCCCCGGGCCGCGGTCCACTGGGCCGACGCCCGCCGCGAGCCCGTCCTGGAAGGCCTGGACTTCGTGGTCGCCAATCCGCCGTTCCACGACGGCGGGACCGAGGACAAGGCGCTGGGTCAGGCCTTCATCCGCCGCAGCCATGAGATCCTGCGCAAGGGCGGGACCCTGTGGCTGGTGGCCAACCGGCACCTTCCCTACGAGGGGGTGCTGGCGCCCCTGTTCGGCAAGGTGGCGCTGAAGGCCGAGGCCGGCGGCTTCAAGGTCTACGAGGCGCGCAAATGACCGCCAGCTTCCGCCTCGACCGCCTGCTGTCGAACATGGGCTACGGCTCCCGCCGCGAGGTGCAGGCCATGGTCCGCTACGGCGGGGTCACGCTCGACGGCAAGACCCTGACCGAAGCGGACATGAAGGTCGCCGTCGCGCCGGACCTCTCCGACCGGATGACGGTGGAGGGCGCACGCCTCGACCCGCCGCCGGGCCTGCTCCTGATGCTGCACAAGCCCCTGGGCGTCACCTGTTCGCACAAGGAGAGCGGGTCCCTGGTCTATGACCTTCTGCCCCGGCGCTGGCGGGCGCGGGAGCCGGCCATCTCCACCGTCGGGCGGCTGGACAAGGAGACCACGGGCCTCTTGCTGCTCACCGACGACGGGTCCCTGCTGCACCGGATCATCTCTCCCCGCAACCACGTGGCCAAGCGCTACCGCGCCACCCTGGCCCGCCCGCTGCAGGGGGACGAGGCGGCGCGGTTCGCCTCGGGCGAACTGATGCTGGAGGGGGAGGACAAGCCGCTCGCCCCGGCGGTGCTGGAGCCCCTGTCGGCGACCACGGCCTGGCTCACCGTCACCGAGGGCCGATACCATCAGGTCCGGCGGATGTTCGCCGCCGTCGGCAACCACGTCGAGGCCCTGCACCGCGACCGCGTGGGCGCCCTCGACCTGCCCGCCGACCTGGAGCCCGGCCGCCACCGCCTGCTCGGCCCGGCCGAGATCGAGGCCGTGTTCGGCTAAGCGCCTGTGCGGATCGGGCCTGTGAAACCTTGGCCGAGCGAGCGCAGTTGACTTCCTGAGCAGCGGCAGGAGGCGGCGGTGTTGGATATGGCGCACGCCCGGCGGACCATGGTCCAGCGGCAGATCGCCGGGCGCGGCGTCGACGCCCCCCTCGTCCTGGACGCCCTGCGCGAGGTGCCGCGGGAGGTCTTCGTTCCCAAGGGCATGGAGGAGTTCGCCTACGAGGACGCGCCTCTTCCCATCGAGGCCGGCCAGACCATCTCCCAACCCTATGTCGTCGGCCTGATGATCGCGGCGGCCGACGTCGAGCCGGGCGACCGGGTGCTGGAGGTGGGGGCGGGCTCCGGCTACGCCGCCGCCGTCGTGAGCCGTATCGCCGCCCGGGTCTACGCCATCGAGCGGCATGAAGAGCTCGTCCGCCTGGCCAAGGCGCGGTTGGACCGGCTCGGCTACGCCAATGTGGAGCTGCGACGCGGCGACGGGAGCGGCGGCTGGCCGGAGGCCGCGCCCTTCGACGCCATCCTGGTCGCCGCCGGGGGACCGGCCATCCCGCAAAACCTCAAGGATCAGCTCGATATCGGGGGGCGGCTGGTCATGCCGGTCGGCGACGCCCCGCGCCAGCAGCGGTTGATCAAGGTCGTCCGGACCAGCGCCACCCATTTCGAGGAGGAAGACCTGGGCGCCGTCTCCTTCGTGCCGCTGATCGGCGAGCATGGCTGGCCGGAGCGGGAAGGGACCCGCCGGCCCCCCGAAGACCGGAGTTTCCGGGCGCCCGAACGGCCGGCTTCGACGCCGGAACTGGTCCGCGCCGCCGCCGAGCCCTTGCCCGACATCGACGACCCGGCCTTCGGCGCCGTGATCGACCGGTTCGCCGACGCCCGCGTCATCCTGCTGGGCGAGGCCAGCCACGGAACCTCGGAATTCTACCGGGCGCGGGCCGCCATCACCCGCCGCTTGATCGAGGCCCACGGGGTCAGGATCGTCGCCCTCGAGGCCGACTGGCCGGACGCCGCCAGCCTGGACCGCCATGTCCGCGGCCGGCCCGTCCCGGCGGGCGCCGAGCCGCCGTTCCAGCGCTTTCCCACCTGGATGTGGCGCAATGCCGAGGTCGAGGCCTTCGTCGGCTGGCTGCGGGGCTGGAACCTGTCGCGTCCGAAGGCCGGGCGGGCCGGGATCTACGGCCTGGACCTCTATAACCTCAACGCCTCGATCCACGCGGTCCTGGCCTATCTCGACCGGGTCGATCCCGAGGCCGCCGGCGTCGCCCGCGAACGCTACGGCTGCCTGACCCCCTGGGCCAAGGAGCCGCAGACCTATGGCCGCATGGCCCTGTCCCGCGGCTACAGCGCCTGCGAGGCCGCCGTGGTGCGGACCCTGCGCGACCTGCTGCGCCGGGGTATCGAATCCGCCGCCCCGGACGGCGACGACCTTCTGGACGCCCAGGCCAACGCCCGCCTGGTGAAGGACGCCGAGGCCTACTACCGGGCCATGTACTACGGCGCCGCCGAGAGCTGGAATCTGCGCGACACCCACATGTTCGAGACCCTCTGCGCCCTCCTCGACGCCAAGGGGCCGAAGGCCAAGGCGGTGGTCTGGGCCCACAATTCGCACATCGGCGACGCCTCCAAGACGGAGATGGGCTTGGTCCGCGAAGAGCTGAACATCGGCCAGCTCTGCCGCCAACGGTTCGGACGCGACGCCGCCCTGATCGGCTTCGGGACCCACACGGGCGCGGTGGCCTGCGCCACCGACTGGGACGGCCCGATGGAGATCAAGCCGGTCAATCCGTCCCGCCCGGACAGCTATGAGCGGCTCGCCCACGACAGCGGGGTGGGGCGCTTCCTGCTCGACGTCCGGGACGGCGTGCACGAGGACCTGCGGCGGCGCCTCCTCGAGCCCAGGCTCGAACGGTTCATCGGGGTGATCTACCGGCCCGAGACCGAACGCTGGAGCCACTATTCGGAGTGCGCCCTGCCCGAGCAGTTCGACGCCTATGTCTGGTTCGACGAGACCGCGGCGGTTTCGGCCCGGCCCATCCCCAGTCGGCCGGGCGAGGACGACACCTATCCCTTCGGCCTCTGATCGAATTGCGAAGTCCTGCCGGGACTGGGCCGGTCTCGCGCCTTGACCACGGAGATCTGCCCTTGCGCCGTGCTCGGAGGCAGCGCCGACGTGGCGCGGAAGAAAACCTCTGGTTGATTATAGACAAATTCACCGACGCTCCTGATTCTGGCCCTTAACGGATGCGCGGCGCGGGTTACGCGCGGAGCAGGAACGCAGTCGATGGACGACCGACAGGCCGCTTCGTGCGGGTTTCAGCCGGATTACCAAGCCCTGTTCGAGTCCGCGCCGGGGGCCTATCTGGTGCTTCGGCCGGACCTGACCATCGCCGCCGTCAACGACGCCTACCTCGCCGCCACCCTGACCCGGCGCGAGGACATGCTCGGTCGCGGCCTGTTCGAGGTCTTTCCCGACAATCCCGACGATCCAGCCGCCGATGGGGTGCGCAACCTGTCGGCCTCCCTCGAGCGTGTGCTCCGCTATCGCCGCCCCGACGCCATGGCGGTGCAGAAGTACGACATCCCCAAGCCTGCTTCGGCCGGCGGGGGTTTCGAGGAGCGGTTCTGGAGTCCGGTAAATACGCCTGTGCTGGACGAGGCTGGCGAGGTCGCCTGGATCATCCACCGGGTCGAGGACGTGACCGGCCTGGTGACCCGCGACCGCGCGGCCGCGGAGAAGGACCGGCTGGCCATCGAACAGCAGGCGATGATCGAGCGCCTGCGCCGGACCAATGTCGAGCTCGCGGCCTCCCAGCAGGCGCTGAAGCAGTCCGAATCCCGCTTCCGGGCCGCCGTCGAGGCGGTGAGCGACATCCTGTGGACCAATACGCCCGACGGCCGCATGCAGGGCGAGCAATGCGGCTGGTGCGGGTTCACCGGCCAGAGCCAGGAGTCCTGCCAGGGCTATGGCTGGGCCGACGCCGTCCATCCCGACGAGGCGGGCCCGACCGTGGAAGCCTGGAAGCGGGCGGTGGCCGAGCGCCGGCCTTTCGTGTTCGAGCATCGGGTCCGGCGCCATGACGGGGTGTGGCGGCTGTTCGCCATCCGCGCCGTGCCGGTCCTGAACGCAGACGGGACCGTCGAGGAGTGGGTCGGGGTGCACACCGACATCACCGAAGCCCGCGAGGCCGACAACCGCCGGCGTCTGCTGCTCGACGAACTGAACCACCGGGTCAAGAACTCCCTGGCCACGGTGCAGTCGATCGCCATGCACACCCTGGGGTCGTCCCCTTCTCCGGAAAGCTTCAACAAGGCCTTCAACGAGCGGCTGCTGGCCCTCTCGCACAACCACGACCTTTTGACCCGCAGCCAATGGGTCGGCGCCAGCCTGAGGGACATGATCGTCCAGGAACTGGAGCCCTATCAGACCCCCGAACGGCGGCGCGTGGATCTTAAGGGGCCGGACGTCCAACTGGGCCCCAAGGCCGCCCTGGCCCTGGGCATGGCTTTGCACGAACTGACGACCAATGCGGCCAAGTACGGGGCGCTTTCGGCCGACGAGGGCCTGGTGGAGATTGTCACCCGGACCGAGACCGAGGCCGGCGCGGCGCGGCTCCACCTGCTGTGGACCGAACGGGGAGGGCCGCCCGTGGCGCCGCCCAGCCGCACCGGTTTCGGCCGACGGTTGATCGAGCGGGGCCTGACCCACGAGCTTGGCGGCACGGCCGCTCTGACGTTCGAGCCGGCGGGTCTGCGCTGCGCGATCGATTTCCCCTTAGGCGAGGTCGCCCGATGAGCACAGTCGCCGAGTCGCGCCCCTTGGCCGGTCGCCGCCTCCTGGTGGTGGAAGACGAGATGTTCGTGGCCATGTTGATCGAGGACATCCTGACCGACCTGGGTTGCGAGGTGGTCGGCCCCGCCGCGTCCGTCGCCGAGGCGCTGAGGCTGACGGCTGGCTCTGCGCCGCTTGATGGAGCAGTCCTGGACGTCAACCTCGGCGCCGAAACCGTCTACCCCGTGGCCGACGCCCTGCAGCGGGCGCAGGTGCCCTACGTCTTCGTCACCGGCTACAGCGCCGCCAGCCTGAACGAGGCCCATCGCGGTCAACCCCTGATCCAGAAGCCGTTCAATCCGGACAGCTTCGCGGCGGAGCTGGCCCAAGGCCTGGCGCAGGGGTGACGGTCCGCCGCCTCTAGCGGCTGGCGACCTGCCGCCGCTGGCGGGAATACTGGAGGATGCCGTCCCACCCCGCCTTGTTGACGCAGGTCTGCATCGCCTCGACGGTGAGGTCCTTCACGTTGCTGGTCAGCGGAGCCCGGTCGCAGGCGGTGTAGGCCGCGTCCCAGATCTCCCTGCGCACGGTGGAGGGATCCCGGCCGCGGGTGTGGATGACGATCGAATAGCTGTAGGGGCGCGCCTGCACGACGATCCCGGCCGGGTCGGTCTGGTCCGACGCGGCCGGGGCGGCGGCGACGGCGGTCGGGAGCGCGGCAAGGGCCGCAACGGCGGCGAGTATGCGGATCATGGTCGTCTCCTTCTCGAGACTGATGCCTGAAGGCCTGACGCGGCCGGTGCTCAAACCTTTTATCCCTCGCGTCAGTTCCCTCGGTCCGAGGCAAGCGCGCCCGGGCCTTGAGGCCTTGCCGCCGCGCCTTCAGGCTTCTTCTCGACGCCTGCAGAGAAGCCGGAGCACCGCCCGGGGCTAATTTAGTTGCGACCACACGCACTGAGACCGTAGGCTTCCCGCCAACGTCGAAAGGACGCCCGGAAACGACGTCCAAGGCTTCATGGGAGCGGCCACATGCCTGAACTGAACCTCGCCACCCTCGCCGCCGTCCTGGGCGTCGCCCTCGGCGCCGCCGGCTCCGCCGCCGCGGCCAGCGTGGTCGTGCCCATGGCCCTGGCGACGCCGACGGGGCCTGGCGCCGCCATCGGATCGATCACCGCCACCGATACGCCTGCGGGGGTGTCCTTCGCCGTCAACCTGCATGGTTTGCCGGCCGGGCAGCACGGCTTCCACGTCCACGCCAATCCGTCGTGCGCCCCGACCACCAACGCCCAGGGCGTGGTGACGCCGGCCGGCGGCGCCGGCGCCCACCTGGACCCGGCCATGACCAACATGCACATGGGTCCCGCGGGCATGGGCCACCTGGGCGACCTGCCGCTGATCGTGGTGGCGGCCGACGGAACCTCCTATGACACCGTGGTGGCGCATCACATCGCCTCCGTCGCCGACCTGAAGGGCCACGCCCTGATGATCCATGCCGGCGGCGACAACTACGCCGACACTCCCGCGCCCCTGGGCGGCGGCGGCGCGCGGCTCGCCTGCGGCGTCGCCGGGTAGGTACGAGGCCGCTTCGGGCTCGCCGTGATTCGCCTCGATTGATTTGACGATCGAGCCCGGGCGGATACTAAGGTCTGGACGATAACCCCGCGTCACAGTGGGGATATCTGGCATGGCCGCCCCCGGCGGAACCGAACTTTGATGGTGGCGGACGTGGATTTGGTGGCTTTCATCAGACGCAGCATCCCCTCGGTCTGGGCGCTGGATGTCCTGCTGCTGGTTCAACGCTCACCCACGCGCAACTGGTCGCTTGGAGAACTCGTCGGAGAGCTTCGGGCCAGCGATGCGGTGGTCCTCGGCGTGCTCGACGGGCTTCAGCGGGACGGCTTGGTGGCGAAGGGCGAAGACGGCTGCGTCCGCTTCGCGCCGGCGGCCGATCTGCTTGAGGAACTCACGGTCGCGCTCGCCGAAGCCTATGCCGAGCGGCCTGTCGCTGTGATCAACACCATCGTGTCCACCGACGCCAAGTTGCAGACCCTGGCGGACGCCTTCCGGCTGAATCCGCGCAAGCCGTGAACGCGGCTGCCCTGATCTACGGGCTCTGCCTCGCGGCCAGCGTGCTGTGCGCGGGCCTGTTGGGGCGCGCCTACCTGAAGAGCCGGACCCGGCTGCTGCTCTGGACCGCCATCAGCTTCTGCTTCTTCGCTCTCAACAACCTGGTCCTCGTCGCCGACATGCTGGTGCTGCCGGATTTGGATCTCTGGGTCTGGCGCCAGGCGGCGGCCGGCGCGGGCCTGTGCGTCCTCCTCTTCGGCTTCGTCTGGGAAATGCGGTGAGCCCGACTCCGGCCACGGTGCTGTTCGTGGCCGGCGCGATGAGCGCCGGATACGCGATGGCGGGGCTGTTCTTCCTGCGGTTCTGGTGGCGGACGCGCGACCACCTCTTCGCCGCCTTCGCGATCGCATTCGGATTGATGGCGCTAAACCAGATGGTGGCGGGTTTTTCGCGTCACGCCCACGCCGAGAACAGCGTTGCGTACCTTCTCAGACTGGCCGCGTTTGCCTTGATCATTCTCGCGGTGCTGAACAAGAACAGCCGCCGCCCCGTGAAGTAGTTGCTGTCGGCAGGCGCGTTCCGGTGTGACCATGAGCCCCGGGGTCGAGCGCGCCATGGCCCTGCAATCCCAGACGCATGCAGGCGCCATGACGCGTCGCGGGATCGCGCTGACCCGTCGCCGGGCAGCGCGATCCCGCCGCGGCTAGTTGGCTGCGCCGATCAGCTTGAAGTCAGGGCTGATGAAGATGTGGTGCGGCCAGCTGGTGCCGATGTTGTGGACCAGATAGGTGCCGTCGGGTTCCTTCACGACACGGTCGACGATGCCGCCCGCGCTATAGGGCGCGGCCATTCCGACTTCGGTCGCCTTGTAGGCCTCGGGGCCCGCGGCGATCGTGGTCCTCGAATCCGCCGCATCCCCCCAGTCGGGGTTGATGTTGCCGATGTGCCGGGCCGGGACGGGCATGCCTTGGCGCGTCAGATCCAGGCCTGGCCGGGCGCCCGGGGGGCCCCCGGCGGCCGGGCCTGCTCCGCCCGGGCCCCCTCTGGCGCCAGGGCCTGCGCCTCCTGCTTGGCCGCCTGCAGCCGCCGGGCCGCCGCCTCCGCCGCCCGGGCCGCCCGCGCCGTTCCCCACGGGCTTGAGGACGGCCACCACGGCCTCCGCCACCATCATGGACGCCTCGCTTCCGGCGCCGTCGACAGGTTGCAGGACCACTTGGGTGGCCGCGATGTTCATGCTCGCCCCGAAAGCGACGGGGCCGAGGACGCGCACCCTGTCGCCGACCTTGATGTCGCGCGCCGAGGCCTTGGCTTTGCCCTTCAGATAAGTCGTACCGGGCGCTGTTTCGACCGTCGCCGTCTGACCCCCTGGCGCCGATACCGTGAAGCCCTTTGCCGTTATCGCGCTGATCACGCCGTAGGCGCCCCCTACGGCCGGCGGGTGCACCGGTCTGGCTGCGGCGGCTGCAGCGCCGCCCCCGAAGCCGCCCTGGCCGCCCGGCCCGCGTGGGCCGCCAGCGCCGCCCGGAGCCCCGCCTCGGGGGCCAGCTTGGGGTTGTCCAGCCGGCGGCGCCGGCGCGTCCTGGGCCATCGCAGCGGCGGCGGCGCCGAGCATGAGCGCGCCGCTCAAACAGATCGTCGATATCAAACGCATAAACGAGTCCTCCCTGTCTCCGCGCGTTCTATCGCGCTCATGAGACCTAAGACGGCCCACCTGGGCGTTATCGGAAGCATTCAGTGCGAATTCTTGCGAGCTCCCGTTCGGGCGGCGAGTTTCCGCGCCAAGACCAAGGCCCGCTCAAGGCGCTAGGCGGTCGGCAGCCTCGATGGGCATGGAAGGGGGCAGGGGACTCAAAGAGCCGAAAGCCCCTGCCGCAGGTCGGCGGCGTCCATGGCGGGGCTCAACTCTACGCTGGCGTTCAGCCCCGTGAAGAAGGGCTCCATCAGCGCCGGTATCTGGGCGGTCGAGGGCAGGTCGAACACCGCCACCATGGTGCGCTTGCCGTCCAGGGCCGTGAACCACGCCCCTCGGGCTTGGCCGCCTCCATGAAGCCCTGGACGATCTTCGGCAGGTTGCCGTCCTTGAGCGCGCGGTTGCCCGCCTCGACGTCCATCTGAACCTTCAGCAACATGCGCATGGGTCGCTCCATCCTGTCCGGCAGCCTTCGCCACGGAACGACCGCTTACGCCTGAATGCAAGCCGCCTCAGGCCGTCGGACCTCGCACATACTGGTTGAACCACTCGATCATGCGCGTCCATGCCTGCTGGGCCGCGGCCCGGTTGTAGCGTTCCGGCGTGGCGTCGTTGAAGAAGCCGTGCACGGAATTGGGATAGACGTGCCCTTCGTAGCGGATGTTGTTCTTTTTCAGCTCGGCCTCCTGCGCCGGATAGGCGTCCGCCAGGGCCTTATCGAGCGCGCCGTGGTTGATCAGTACGGCCGCCTTGATCTTGGGGATGTCCGCCGGCGGCGGGGCCTGTCCATAGAACGGGGACGCCGCCGCCAGGTCCGAACCGAGCAGGACCGCCAGGGTGTTGGCCATGGTGCCGCCGAAGCAGAAGCCGGTGGCGCCGATCTTCCCGGTGCAGTCCGGACGCGCCTTCAGCCATTGGGCGGCGGCGACGAAGTCCTGGGTCATCTTGGGGCGGTCGATCTTGGCGAACAGCTGGCCGCCCTTGTAGTCGTCGCCCGGATAGCCGCCGACCGTCGACAGGGCGTCCGGGGCGAAGGCCATGAAGTTCTCCAGGGCGAAGCGCCTGGCGACGTCCTCGGTGTGGGGATTGAGGCCCCGGTTCTCGTGGATGACGATGACGCCCGGCAGTTTCGCCGAGGTCGCGGCGCGGGTGTCGGCGCTGAACGGCCGGACCAGATAGCCCCGGATGGAGCCGTTGCCGTTGGGCGATGGCACGGTCTCGTAGCTGGCCTTGATGCGGTCGTCGTCCTTGCGCACCTGCTGGGCCGCCGCGTAGTTCGGCATCAGGGCGTCGATGAGCGTCCCGGTGGTGAGCCCGGCGACGGCGAAGCGCTTCACTCCGTTGACGAAGGCGCGGCGACTGATCTCGCCGTGAATGAAGCGGGTGTACAGTTCGACCGCTTCGGCGGGGATCTTCTTCCGTTCTTCCATAACCGGCTCCTCCCATCCTCAGGATCGCGCCCTCGGCCGCGCGACGTCAGCGCAGCTTAACGCGGCCTTGGGAGAAGGCCAGCGCCGGTCGAGGTCGCCTCAGACCGGAACCGCCGTGGCGTATTTCACCTCGGCCAGGGCGAAGTGGAACCGGTCCGCACCAATCTGCTCTCCATCGCCCGCAGCCTCTGGACCATGGCGCCGCAATATCGCCGGGCTTACGCTGCCGACCGTTCCCGGGTTCGTGCGGCGCTCGAGGCCTGCTTGCAACCGGCGTGACGGCCGAACAGAGGAGATGCGCGTCGTGGGACGGAAAGTCGTCATTACCGGGGGCCTCGGCTGCCTGGGAACTGCGGTGGCCGAGGCGTTCGCGCGCCAGGGCGCCGAGATCGCCCTGATCGCCAGGGCCGCGGGAGGCTCAAGCGCCCATTTGCTGTTGGATGGGGTCGATCTCACCGATCCCGACGCCGCCCGCAGGGCCTGCACTAAGATCCGGCGCGCGCTGGGTCGGATCGACGTCCTGGTCAATGTCGCCGGCGGCTTCGACATGGAGCCGGCCGACGGCCTGGCGCCGGAGGTCTGGGACAGGCTCCATTCCGCCAACCTCAAGACCTGCGTGAACATGTGCGCGGGGGCGATCGAGCACTTCGCCTCCGGCGGGGCGATCGTCAATGTCGGCGCCGTGGCGGCCGACAGTCCCGGACCCGGCATGGGCGCCTATGCCGCGTCCAAGAGCGGGGTATCGAGGCTGACCCAAAGCCTGGCGGCGACGCTCGGCGGCCGGATTCGAGTCAATGCGGTCCTGCCCCGGATCATCGACACCCCGGCCAATCGCGCCGCAATGCCGGGCGCCGACCGATCGACCTGGACAAGCCCCGCCGCCATTGCCGACGTGATCGCTTTCCTGGCCTCGGATCAGGCCCGGGCGGTGACTGGCGCGCTCCTGCCGGTGACCAACGCCGCATGACCTTCGAACCGTTTTCCGAGGACGACGATGCGGCGGCCCTGGTGCATGCGATCGACCGCACCGCTGAGCCCCCGCGCGCTAGCCGGCCGTCGCGCCCGAGGTCTCTCCGCAGGCTTCGCAGACCATCCGGCTTCCCCGCCGGCTGAGCCCGAAGTCCCCGCAGGTCGGGCACACGTCCAGGGTGCGGCTGTCCACGTCGCCGCGCTCGCCGCCGCGCTTGGCGGTGGGCAGGAACAGCAGGTTGTCGGGGGCGGTCCCCCGCGAGAAGCCCTTGGAGATGAAGCGCGACACCGGCTGCGGCTCCGGTTCGGCCAGGCCTTCGCCCGCGCCATTGCCCAGGCCGTCGGCGTTCAACGCGTCCGGGTCGCCCAGGTCCTGGCGGTCCAGGTACGAGACCCCCAGCTCCCGGAAGATGTAGTCCAGGATCGATGTGGCCGAACGGATGGTGTCGTTGCCGGTGACCGGCCCGGCCGGTTCGAAACGGGTGTAGACGAAGGCGTCGACGTACTCCTCCAGCGGCACCCCGTACTGCAGGCCGATGGAGATGCCGATGGCGAAGTTGTTCATCAAAGAGCGGAAGGCGGCGCCTTCCTTGTGCATGTCGATGAAGATCTCGCCCAGCTCCCCGTCGTCGTATTCGCCGGTGTGGATATAGACCTTGTGGCCGCCCACCGCGGCCTTCTGGATATAGCCCTTGCGCCGGTCGGGCAGCTTGCGCCGGGCCCGGGCCCGCTCGACCTCCACCTCGACCACCCGCTCCACCACCCGCTCGACGATGCGTTCGGTCTGGGGCAGGGGCGGGGCTTCGGCCCGCGGACGGGCGGCGGCCTCGGGCTCGGCCGGGACGGTCAGGGCCGCACGCTCCGGGCCGCGGACGATGCGGACGGCGCGAAGCTTGGCGCGGGCGGCGGCGACGACCAGGGCCAGGGCTGCGGTCGGCGGCTCGGTCCCCGCCAGGGCCAGGGGCAGGGCGGTGGGGGCGCAGGCGAAGCGTTCGACCGCCGCGGTCATGGCCAGGCGGGAAGCGGTCTCCAGTTCGGCCGCGCCGGCGAACACCGGCCCCTCCAGCCGCCCGGTCCCCAGGATGTGGGCTTCCGCCTCGGCGATCTCGTCGGGGGTGAAGCCGGCCAGGGCCAGGGTGTCGAACTGCGGGTCGGCCAGTGCCGCGGCGTCGGCGCCCAGCACGTCCCGCAGGAATCCCTCGTCCACCACCGACGGGGCGAAGGCTTCGCGCAGGGATCCCGCCTTCAATAGGGCTCCCTCGACGGCGGCGACTTCGTGCGGAGTGAAGCCGCGGGCGAGCAGGCCGGCCCGGTCGACGCCGGGGGCGTCCTCCAGGGTGCGGCTGCCGATGATCCTGGCGCGGGCCTGGGCGGCGTCCAGGCCCAGGCGGGCGAGCCCGCGCAGGGCGGCGGCGTTCAGCACCGGCACCAGCGCCCCGTCCTCGGTCTCGGCCACGGCGGCGGGCCCTGCCCAGGGCGCGGCGCCCAGGGTCGCGCCCCCAAGCCGCAGGCGCAGGTCCGGGTCCTCGAACAGGCAGATCACCGCCAGGTTGCGCAGGCCCCCGGCCTCGGCCTCGTCCACCGCGTGGTCCAGCCGGTCGGCGGCGGCGACGGCGATCTCGTTGCCGAGGGCCCGGGCGGCCTCGGCCCTCTGGCGCAGGCGCGGCAACAGCTGGTCCCGCTCGCGGGCGAAGGCGGGGCAGGGCCCGGCCAGGGCCGCCATCTCGGCCGAGGCGGCCAGGCCGGCGCCGGCGGCGAAGGCGGTCAGGGAGGCGGCCAGGGCGCGCCCCGCCGCCGACTCATAGGCCAGGCCCTCGCCGACGACGGTCTCGTGCAGTCCGGCCAGGCCGAGCGCCAGCCGGCGGCCGGCGTAGCGGGCCGCCGCCTCGCCTTCGGTGGCGGAAAAGCCCGCCGCCCCCTCGATCTCCATGGCTACGGTCCACAGCCGCACCAGGTCGGCGAAGCCGTCGGCGTCGAAGCCCTCGTCGCCCAGGAACGGCTCCACGGTCAGGGCGGCGCGGGCGGCCAGGCCAGAGCGGGCCACGCCGCGGGCGTCCCACGGGTCGAACGCGATCCGGACCGGTTCGGCTTCCCAGGCGGCGTAGGCGGCCGCGGCGGCGGCGGGCGCGCCGACCAGGGCGATCTCCCGCGGCAGATAGGCGACGACGCCGGGGGTCGTGGCGGGGACGGGGGGCGGGGCCGCGCCGCGGGGCAGGCCGGCGGCGGCGAGCGCAAGGGCGTCCTGGACCAGGGCTTCCCCGGCGCCGACGGCCAGGGCCGCGCGCACGGCGCGGGCCAGGGCCGGGTTGCGCACCGGATCGGCGCAGGCGTCGCGCTCGCCCTCGCAGCGGGCCACCGCGTCGGCCACCCCCTGCAGGGCGGCCTCGATGGCGGCGGCGCCCGCCATGGCCGCCTGCCCCGAGCGCAAGGCCGCCACCGCCGCGGCCAGGGCCTCCAGGCCGGCGGAGTTGGACAGGTCCAGGGTGCGGGTGGCCGTCGCCGGCGGAATGGTCGCGGTCAGGGGCGGGGTGCGCGCTCCCGTCCGCCGGCCGCTCGCCGGCGCGGCCAGACCCAGCAGCAGGCTGGCTGCGACCTCGTCGCGGAAGGCGTCGGCGTCAGCCTCGCGGTCGAACAGGCCGAGCGCCCAGCCCCAGGAGGCCAGCCGCTCGGCGTAGGCCGTGGGACCGCCGCCCAGGACGCCGGACAGCGGGCCGTCGGCGGCGGGGATCAGGACGTCGTCGGCGGGCCGGTCGGCCGGCAGCTGTTCGGCCCAGTCCAGCCAGGCCTCGACGCGGGCGCCGGTCCACCCTTCGGGGGCGACCACCTCCACCACGCCATGGACGCCCTCGAGGGCGCGGGGCCTCAAGTCCAGGCCGTCCAGCCTCTCCTGAAAGCGCCGCTCGAACCGCATGGGCACACCTTCTTGCTCTACGACGCCCGTGAGTCTGTGAGGCTAGGGGCCCGGCTGGTTGTAATCAATAGATGTCGTGTGAACCGCCGTTCCCGACACAATATGTAGCAGGGCGCTTGTCCCATCGACGGATAGGAAGCCGTCGTCCACTGACGGGACGGCGCTCGCTGGACCGGCCCTGTCCACAGCCCTATAGTCCCGCCGTTGATTTGCCTCTCACCGTCGGGTCCTCGTTTCCGTGCTCAAAAAGATATTCACCTGGTGGGACGGCGCCACCATCGGCGCCCTGTTCACCATCGCCAAGCGCGGCCGATTCGTCGGCGAGGACAGCCTGGGCAACCGCTACTACGAGGCCAGGGACGCCAAGGACGCCTACGACGTCGGCCGCAAGCGCCGGTGGGTCGTCTATCGCGGCTATGCCGAAGCCACCAAAATCCCCCCCGAGTGGCATGGCTGGATGCACTACACCTGGGACGATCCGCCCACGGTCACGCCGGTGCCGCGCCGTTCGTGGGAGCTGGACCACCAGCCGAACCTGACCGGCACGCCCATGGCCTACCGGCCCAAGGGCTCGATCGCCCGCGGAGGGGAACGCCCATCCGCCACCGGCGACTACCAGGCCTGGCGCCCGGAGTAGGCCGATGTCGCGCCGCCGCCATCTCGCGACTCTGGGCCTCGGCGCCGCCGTTTTCGTGGCCAGCGTCGGTCTGGTGACGGCGCAGGACCTGCCCGGCGCTCCCGCCGCCATCACCGGCCAGGCTCCGCCCCAGGCCGGAGCCGCGCCCGCCGGACCCGTCGTCGCCCTCGACGGCGAGGCCCCGCCGCCGGAAGAGGGGGCCGCCGCGCCGCCCCCGCTCGACGGCGCCAGACCCGAGGCCCTGCCCAACGCGGACGCGGAGAAGAAGATCGAACCGATGAAGCGCCCGCGCTTCACCTCGGCGATCCTGCAGGGGGTCGACAAGACCACGGCCGAGACCTTGCGCTTCGAGGCCAAGGTCGGAGAACCGGTTCGCTTCGGGGGCCGTGGCGGCGTCGGCGGCCTCGTGATCACCGTACACGCCTGTGAGGTCGCCGCCCCCGACGAGGGCTATGCCGACGCCATGGTCCACCTCGACGTCCAGGCCCAGCCGCAGGCCATCGTCCCCCAGGCGGCCCGGGTGATCTTCCGCGGCTGGATGTTCGCCAACTCGCCGGGCCTGCACGCGGTGGAGCATCCGCTCTATGACGTCTGGCTGATCGCCTGCAAGACCGCCGCGCCGGTCGCTCCCGGGACCAAGCTGTAGAAATCCGCCGGCGCCTCCAGCGCCTGGGCCAGCCGCGTCCTATACTGCGCCCGGCTGATCTCCTGCGCCCCGAACTGGGCCAGGTGCTCGGTCATGAACTGGGTGTCGAGCAGCCGGTAGCGGCCGACGACCAGCCGCGCGACCAGATGCACCAGCGCCACCTTGGAGGCGTCGCGCGCGGTCGAGAACATGCTCTCGCCGAAGAACGCTCCTCCCAGCGCCACCCCGTACAGGCCGCCGACCAGCCGCCCGTCCTCCCAGCTCTCGATGCTGTGGGCCAGGCCGCGGGCGAACAGCTCGCCGTACAGGCCTTCGATCTGGCCGTTGATCCAGGTTTCGGGACGGCCGGGGCGCGGCGTGGCGCAGGCCTCCACCACCGAGGCGAAGGCGGTGTCGATCCGCACCTCATAGGGTTCGCTGCGCACCGTCCGCGCCAGCCGCCGGGCGATGTGGAAGCCGTCCAGCGGGATCACGCCCCGGCGCTCGGGGTCGATCAGATAGGTGTCCTCGTCGTCCCGCGCGTCGGCCATGGGGAACACCCCCCGCCGGTAGCAGGCGATCAGGTCGTCGACGGTGAAGGGCTCGGGCACGCCGGCGTTTTACCCAGGGGGCGGGGTAGGGCGCCAGCACGGGCTGATTGTGATCGTCCGGCTCCGAGCCGTACCTATGCGCGTACATTTCGCTTGATGCGTTTAGGACGGCGGGTCCCGCCCATGTGGGGCGCGGAGACTGGGCATGGGCAGGCGGCGCGGCGTTTCCGGCGCGCGGACCAGCCGGCGCGCCGAATCGTCGACGAACGGCGTCAGTTCGTTCGCGTCGTCCAGACGCCTTGGGGGCCGGAGCTTCAGGCTCCAGCGAAACAGGAAGAACACGGGGGTGGACCTTCGGTCGGAGGGCGATGGGCGCCGACCGAAGAATCTCGTTTAAGTCAGGAGAGTCCGGCGGCGGGGAGGGGAGCGGAGCGGGTGTGCGATCGCATCAACGGTCCCTCCTTCCATGGCTTCAGGACGCCGCAAGCTAGGCCGCAGACCGCGAGAGGGTCAACCGGGCCTAGGGGTTGTGGTGCGGGGAAAACACAAGCGTGACCCTGAAGCCACGGTCGATGGCGAGTGCTAAGAGGTGGCGACTCCGCTGCCCGCGGGCGGTTTCGCTGCGCCGCGCTTGACGCCGCGGGCCGCGGCGACGTCGCCCAGGAACACCTTCAAGGCGTCCTTTTTCTCCGGCGCCAGATCGGAATCGAGCAGCTGAAGGCGCTCGATCACCACTTCCAGCGCTTCGGCCAGGTGGCCGATCTGCTTTCCGTAGCTGCCGACCTTCTGGATCGCGGCCTTCTCGATGTCCGGATCGGAGGAGTCGCCGAGATTGATGCTGAACAGACTGAACTGCCAGCCGGGCAGGATCGGCTCGTTCAGAACCCCCGGCGCCAATTGGATGGGAAGATTCACGTCGGCCATCGGTGCGCTCCCTTCTAGGCCAGGGCAGGGTCGCACAGATCGGGGAGCGAAGCCTGCGCTCAGGGTCCGAAACCGGCCCGCCGGCGGAGGGTGAGCGTTAGCTGTGCTCCTTGATCCAGTTTTCCAGCCAGTGGATGTCGTACTTGCCGGCGGCGATGTCGGGATCGACCAAGAGTTCCTGGAACAGGGGAATGGTGGTGTCGACGCCGCCGACCACCATCTCGCCCAGGCAGCGGAGCATGCGCGAAAGGGCCTCGTCGCGGTCGCGGCCGTGGACGATCAGCTTGCCGATCAGGCTGTCGTAATAGGGCGGGATCACATAGCCGTCGTAGATCGCCGAATCGAGGCGCACCCCCAGGCCCCCCGGCGCATGGAAGTCGGTCACCTGGCCGGGCGAGGGGGTGAAGGTGCGCGGGTTCTCGGCATTGATCCGGCACTCGATGGCGTGGCCCTCGAACACCACCTCCTTCTGGGTGAAGGACAGGGGCAGGCCAGCGGCGATGCGGATCTGTTCGCGCACCAGGTCGATGCCGGTGATCGCCTCGGTGACCGGGTGCTCCACCTGCAGGCGGGTGTTCATCTCGATGAAGAAGAACTCGCCGTCCTCGTACAGGAACTCGATGGTGCCGACGCCGAGGTAGCCAATCTTGCGGATCGCCTCGACCACGGTCTTGCCGATCTTCTCGCGGGCGAAGCGGTCGATGATGGGGGAGGGGGCCTCCTCCAGGATCTTCTGGTGGCGGCGCTGCAGCGAGCAGTCGCGTTCGCCCAGGTGGCAGACGTTGCCGTGGGCGTCGGCGATCACCTGGATCTCGATGTGGCGGGGCCCGCCCAGATAGCGTTCCAGATAGACGCTGCCGTCGCCGAAGGCCGACTTGGCTTCGTTGGAGGCGGTGGAGATGGCTTCGAACAGGGCGTCCTTGGTCTGGGCCACCTTCATGCCCCGGCCGCCGCCGCCGGCCGCCGCCTTGATCAGCACGGGAAAGCCGATCTGTTCGGCCGCCGCCATGGCCTCGTCCAGGTCGTCGATGGCCCCGTCGGAGCCGGGCACCACCGGGATGCCGGCCTCCTTCACCGCGATCTTGGCGGTGATCTTGTCGCCCATCATGCGGATGTGCTCGGGCTTGGGCCCGATGAAGGTCATGCCGTGGACACCGACGATCTCGGCGAAGCGGGCGTTCTCGGACAGGAAGCCGTAGCCGGGATGGACCGCCTGGGCCCCGGTGATCTCGCAGGCGGCGATGATCGAGGGGATGTTGAGGTAGCTCTTGGCCGCAGGCGCGGGGCCGATGCACACGCTCTCGTCGGCCAGGCGCACGTGCATGGCCGAGGCGTCGGCCTCTGAGTGCACGGCCACGGTGGAGATGCCCATCTCCTTGCAGGCGCGGTGGACCCGGAGCGCGATCTCGCCCCGGTTGGCGATCAGGATCTTTTCGAACATGTCCCTACGCCCGCCTATTCCAACACCAATAGACCCTCGCCGAACTCGACCGGCTGGCCGTCCCGGGCCAGGAGCTCGACCACGGTCCCGGCGCGGGGCGAGGGGATCGGGTTCATGGTCTTCATGGCTTCGATGATCAGCAGGGTCTGGCCCTCGGCCACCTGGTCGCCGACCTTGACGAAGGACGGGGCCCCCGGTTGCGCCGCCATATAGACGGTGCCGACCATCGGCGACTTGACGATCTCGCCCTTCGGCGCGGACGGGGCCTCCGGGATTGCGGCGGCGGGCGGGGCGGCGGGCGTGGCGGGCGCGCCCTGGGCCAGGACCGGGGCGGCCGCCGGGGCGGCCATGATCGGCGCGGCCTGGATCTCGCGGGCGACCCGGATGCGCAGGTCGCCGCGCTCCACCTCGATCTCGGTGAGCTCGGTGTCGTTCAGGATCGTGGCGAGTTCCCGCACAAGTCCGGTGTCGATCGCCTCGGCCGGAGCGTTCGGCAGGGCCGGCGGGTCCTTACGGTCGGTCATTCAGGGAAAACCTTAGGGTTTGGCGGTCGCGGGCGAAGGTCCGGCCTGGGCCAGACGCGCCGCCGCCGTGACGGCGAGTTCATAGCTGATCGCCCCGAACCCGGCGACAAGGCCGCGGGCTGCCGAGGACACATAGGAGTGATGGCGAAAAGGTTCGCGCTTGGCCAGGTTGGACAGGTGGCACTCCACCACCGGAACTTCGAGGGCCTTCAGGGCGTCGTGGATGGCGACGGAGGTGTGTCCGTAGGCCCCCGGATTGAGCACGAGGGCGCAGGCCTGCGTCCGGGCCTCCTGGATCCAGTCGACCAGCACGCCCTCGTGGTTGGACTGGCGGAACGTCAGGGTGCAGCCGTGTCTGGCCGCTTCGGCCTCGCACAGGGCCTGGACGTCGGCCAGGGTTTCGTAGCCGTAGATGTGCGGCTCGCGGGTCCCCAGCAGGTTCAGGTTCGGCCCGTTCAACACGAAGATCGGCTTGGTCGTCGGCATTCGGCCCCGCCCGCAATGAAGGCGGACTTGTATCGTCCCGGCCGAAGCGTCACAAGCAGGCGATGCGACTGGTGATCAACGGCGAGGCGCGCGAGCTCGAGGAAGCCGCCGATCTGGCGGGCCTGGTGACGGGCCTGGGGCTGGATCCGCGCAAGGTGGCGATCGAGCGCAACCTGGAGATCGTGCCCCGCTCGCTCTACGCCCGGACGGCGCTGGCCGACGGCGACCGAATCGAGATCGTCCACTTCATCGGGGGAGGCTAGGCAGCCATGAACGCTCCGGTTCAAACCACCGACGCGGCCGCCCTGGACCTGTGGACCGTGGCCGGGCGGACCTTCACCTCCCGGCTGATCGTCGGCACCGGCAAGTACAAGGACTACGCCCTCAACGCCGCCGCCGCCGAGGCGGCCGGCGCGGAGATCGTCACCGTGGCCCTGCGCCGGGTGAACCTGTCGGATCCGAGCCAGCCGATGCTGGTCGACCATGTGAAGCCGGACCGCTTCACCTACCTGCCCAACACCGCCGGCTGCTTCACCGGCGAGGAGGCCGTGCGCACCCTCAGGCTGGCGCGGGAAGCGGGGGGGTGGACCCTGGTGAAGCTGGAGGTGCTGTCCAACACCTCCCACCTCTATCCGGACATGGTCGAGACCCTGCGGGCGCTGGAGATGCTGACCGCCGAGGGCTTCGACGTCATGGTCTACTGCACCGACGACGTGGTCTTCGCCAAACGGCTGGAGGACGCCGGTGCGGTGGCGATCATGCCCGCGGCGGCGCCCATCGGCTCGGGCCTGGGAATCCAGAACCGCGTCAACATCCGCCTGATCGTGGAACAGGCCAAGGTGCCGGTGCTGGTCGACGCCGGCGTGGGCACGGCCTCCGACGCGACCATCGCCATGGAGCTCGGTTGCGACGCGGTGCTGATGAACACCGCCATCGCCGGGGCCGGGGATCCGATCCGCATGGCCCGGGCGATGAAGCACGCGGTCATCGCCGGGCGGGAAGCCTATCTGGCCGGGCGGATGGCCAGGAAGATGTACGCCGACCCGTCGAGCCCGCTGGCGGGACTGATCTAGCCGCCCCCGTTTCGGCGGCCATTCCTGAACGGAGGCTGTACGAATGGGCTCCCCCGATCCAGGCCCCTCGGTCCCGCCGCCGCCCATCCTGACCGCGCGCGCCCTGGTGGTGGGCGAGCGGATCGATACCGCCGGGCTGGAGCGCCGGGACGCCCTCTCGACCTCGCCCCTGTCGTTCCGGGTCTCGGCCGGGCTGGTGGTGGTGTTCCGCTATGGGGTGGTGGTGACCATCGGTCTCGATCCCATCGCCGAGGACGAGGTGCTGAAGGGCATTCTGTCCCGGGTGCAGGGCCCCCTGGCCGCACGGGAAGAGGAGACCATCCAGCTCGCGGCCCGCGACGACCAGGACGAGGGGGTCGGGCCCGACGGCGTGGTCCGCATCGGCGCCCCGGCGCCGGACAAGTTGCTGGTGGTCGCCGACGCCCTGGCCAAGAGCGCCGCCCTGGCCCAGGACGAGCGCCAGGTGGCCAAGGTGTTCGAGACGGTCGAACCCTGGGCGCGTCAGCTGGCCTCGGCCGGGCGCAGTCCGGGCGGACGGCGCGACATGATCCGCCTCATCGGCGCGGCCCTTCTGGTCCAGCACCGGCTGGTGGAGCGGGTGGCCGTGCGGGAAAAGCCGGACATCCTCTGGGACCGGCCGGACCTGGAACGGCTCTACGCGCGGCTGGAGGACGAATACGAGCTGGTCGAGCGCGCCGAGACCCTGGCCCGCAAGCTGGACCTGATCGGGGAGACCGTCACCGTGCTGACCGACCTGATCGACACCCAGCGGTCGCTGCGGCTGGAGACCATCGTGGTCGGGCTGATCCTGACCGAGATCGCCCTGACCCTGTTCCAGATCGTCCACGGCTGACCGGCGAAGGCGCAGCCCGCGCGGATCAGCCCGCCTTGCGCGCCGCCGCGATGCCCGCCTGCACTTCGGCGGGGACCCAGCCGGAGATCATCTTGTCGCCGATGACGAAGGCGGGGGTGCCGGTGACGCCGCTGGCCTTGGCCAGGGCGTGGGTCTCCTCGATCTGGGCGGTGGTCGACTTCAGCACCGCGTCGGCCTTGGCCTTCGCCATGTCGACGCCGTTGGCCTTCAGAATGCGTTCGATCGCGGCGTCGTCGAGGTTCTTCTCGGCCAGCAGGGCCTGGTGCACCGGCCAGTATTTGCCTTGCGCCTTGGCGGCGATGGCCGCGCGGGCGGCGCTCTCGGATTCCTGCGACAGGATGGGGAATTCCTTCAGCACGAAGCGGACATCCTTGTTGGTCGCCACCAGCTTCTGGATCTCCGGCAGGGCCGCCTTGCAGTAGGGGCAGCGGTAGTCGAAGAACTCGACCACCGTGATCTTGCCGTCGGGATTGCCGGCGACGAAGTCGCGCGGATCGCGGTCGATCTTGCTTCGGTTCTGCGCCAGGGCCACGCGCAGCTGGGCGTCGGCGTCGGCCTGGCGCTTGGCCTGGAGCTTGCCCATCGCCTCCTCGATGATCTCCGGGTGCTCGAGGATATAGGCGCGGATCTGGTCGCCGCCGACCGCCTGGGCCGACTTGGCCGGACCGGTCTGGCCGCAGGCGGCGGTGGCGAGGACGAGGGCGGCGATCAGGCCGAAGGCTGGGATAAGGCGCATGCCGCTACAAACCGCATGGCTGCGGCATGTTCAAGGCGTCAAAATCCCCCGGTCGCCCGCCCTCGCCCTCGCGCGGGCCGGTTTCAGCCGTTCCCGCCGATGGCCTTCAGGTCGTCCTTGCTGGGTTCGGCGACCAGGACGATGTCGGTGGCCCGGCGCCACTCGGGGGTGTTCTTGGGCAGGAGCTCGCGGGCGCGCATGGCGAAGATCCGCGCCTGGGTCATGTCGCCGACCGAGAAGTGCTCCTCCGCCGCGGCCAGGCGCGCGGCGCCGTTCTCGCCCTTGGAATCGCGGGCCTGGGCCATCAGCCGCCAGGCGAAGGTGTTGTCGCCCTCCACCGCCAGGGCGCCCTCCAGGACGTTGATGGCGTCGTCGGTCTTGGCCTTGTCGTTCTGGGCGATCAGGGTCTGGGCCAGGTTGACCCGCAGCAGCGGCGCGTCCGGCATCAGCTCCACCGACCGGCGGTGCGGGGCCTCGGCCTCCTTCGGCCGACCGGATTCGAACAGCACCTGGCCCTTCAGCTCCCAGAGGTACGGGTTGGTCGGCTGATCGACCAGGAGGGCGTCGATGTCCCGGATCGCCAGGGCGGTGTCGAGCGCCTTGTAGTGGGCGATGGCCCGGGCGTAGCGGGCCGGATAGCCGGTGTCGCTTTCCTTGTATTTGGCCAGGGTCAGTCCCGGCGGATTCATGAAGGCGTCGAGCTTGGCCTTCATGATCGCGTGCTTGGCCAGGGCCTCGGGGCTGTCGACCTTGTCGTAGGCGGGCTGCTCCTCGGCACGGCGGCGCAGCAGCTCGATCCGTTCGGAGGAGATCGGGTGGCTCTGGAAGAACGGGAACCGGCGGGCCTCGGAGAACACCTCCTCGTAGCGGAAGTTGTCGAAGAAATCGACGAGGCCTTTGGACGAGATGTTCGCCTTCTGCAGATAGGTGATCGCCGCCTGGTCGGCGCGGGCTTCCTGTTCGCGGGAATAGCCGAGCATGCCCAGGGTCCCGAACTGGCTGGCGCTGCCCATCAGCACCGCCGCGGCGTCCGGCGCGCCGGCGGCGGCGGCCAATATGCCCAGCCCCATGGTCAGGAGGAACGGCTTCAGCCCGGCCTTCTCCATCTCGCCAGAGCGGACCATGTGGCCGCCGGCGATGTGGCCGGTTTCGTGGGCGATGACCCCGATCAGCTGGTTGGGGTTCTTGGTCTCCTGGATCAGGCCCGTATAGATCAGCATGTTCTGCCCGGGCGTCGCCGCCGCCTGCAGGATGTTCTGGCCCACCAGGTGAAGCTTGACGTCCCTCGGGTTCAGGCCGGCGGCCTTGAACACCGGGTCGGCCTCCTCGTGCAGGATCGCCTCGATCTCGGTGTCGCGGACCAGGCTTTCGCCCTGGGCGCGGGCGATGGGGGCGAAGACGACGGAGGCCGCGCAGGCCAGCATGAGGGCGAGCGCGCTCCGGGCGAGCGGTCGGCGGCGACGATCCTCGGAAGGGCGAGGGGAGGCCAAGCAATCCATAGGGGGCAATCGCTCCTGATCCATCCCCAGCTCGCCCGTGGGAGGTCCGGTTCTCACCGGAACTCCCACGCCCCATCGGTCAGACTAGTCCCTTATCGTCAACGGCGCCACCAGCCGCGCCGCGGCGCGGCCGGGGGCGTGGAGATCTCCGCAGGGTCAGGTTCCCGCACCGGCGCCGCCACGACGGCGGGTTCAGGAGCCGGGGGGACAGGTTCCGGCGCCGGCGCCGGCGGGGCGACGGCCTTGACCGCCCGCGGGGCCCTTGCGGGAGGCGGAGCCGGTTCAGGCGCCGCGGCGACGGGCTCGATGGCCGGGGCGGGGGCCGGCATGTCAGGTGCCGCCGGTTCGTCCGCGGGCGGGGCGGCCTTGCCGCGACTGCGGCCGGTCGGAGCGCCGGCGGGGGCCTTGCGCGAGGCGCGGCTCCGCTTGGGCTTGGCCTCGGCGACCGCTTCGGCCTCGACCGGGGCGGTCGGGGCCGGCGCGGCCTCGATCACCGGTTCCGGCGCAGGCATGGACTCGGTCGGCGCCGTCCAGGCGTAAGGGTCAGGCCGCGACGGGGTCGAGGGCGCAGGGGCGGCCGCGGCCGCCGCAGGGATTCGAGCCGGATCGGAGCGACGTTGAGGCGGCGTGATGGTGCGCAGCCGCTGGCTGTGCGGGTCGCGCCAGACGTAGGGGTCCTCGTCGTGGATCGGTTCGTCGGTCCCGGCGTGGGGATGGACCCAGCTGAAGGGATCGGCGGCGACGGCGGGGCCGTCCTCGCGCATGCGCCGTCCGCCGCGCCGACCGCGACGACGGCGGCGGCGGGAGGAGCTTTCCGCGGCGGTTTCCCCGACGCGGCGCGGTTCGTCCTCGTCCTCCTCGGAGTCGTCCTCGCCCGTGGCGGCTCCGGCCTCCAACGGACGCGGCGACCGATCGCCCGGCGGACGGTCGCCCTCGTCGCGGCGGCCGCGGCGGCGGCGCCGGCGTTTGCCGTTGCGCGAGCCGGTCCCGGACTCGGTTTCGGCCCGCGGGCGCCGGCCGCCGTCGGAGGCCTCGGCCTCGTCGTCGTCCTCTTCTTCGTCCTCGTCCTCGTCGACGATGTCCTCGACCGCCTCGATGAAGGCCTCCGGTTGGGGCGCGTAGTCCTCGACCTGCCGCGGCCGGCCCTCATGGGTGGCGGTGCGGACGATCTCGTACTCGGCCGGAGCCAGCTTTTCGTCGGTGACGATGGTGACCGTCAGCCCTTGCGCCTGTTCGAGCCGGGTCAGATAGGCCCGCTTCTCGTTCAGGACATAGAGGCCGACCGCGGTCGACATGCGCACGGTGATCGCGCCGGGCCCGCCCTTGGCGGACTCGATCTCGATGGCGCGCAGGGCGCCGAGCGCGCTGGATTCCACCGAGCGGATCCGGCCCTGGCCCTGGCAGTGCTCGCAGACATGGGTCGCGCCTTCCAGCACGCCCAGGCGTCTGCGCTGGCGGCTGATCTCCATCAGGCCGAAGGAGGAGATCTTGCCCATCTGCACCCGGGCGCGGTCGTCCTTCAGGCAATCCTTCAGCTTCTTCTCGACCGCGCGATTGTTCTTCGACTCGTCCATGTCGATGAAGTCGATGACCACCAGGCCGGCGAGGTCGCGCAGGCGCAGCTGGCGGGCGGATTCTTCGGCCGCCTCCATATTGGTCTTCAGCGCGGTGGCTTCGATGTTGCGTTCGCGGGTCGCCTTGCCCGAGTTGACGTCGATGGCGACCAGGGCCTCGGTCTGGTTGATGACCAGATAGCCCCCGGACCTCAGCGGCACGTTGGGCGAGTGGATCTGGGCCAGCTGGTCCTCGACGCCGTGTTTCACGAACAGCGGCATCGGCTCCTTGTAGAGCTGAATCTTCTTGGCCTGGCTCGGCATGATCATGCGCATGAAGTCGCGCGCCTCGCGGTAGCCGGCCTCGCCCTCCACCCAGACTCCCTCGACGTCCTTGTCGAACATGTCCCGGATGGCGCGTTTGACGAGGTCTTCCTCCTCGTAGATCAGCGCCGGGGCGATGGATTTCAGCGTCGCCTCGCGGATCGTCTCCCACAGGCGCAGCAGATATTCGTAGTCCCGCTTGATCTCGGCCTTGGTCCGCGCCGCGCCGGCGGTGCGGATGATCAGCCCCATGCCGTGCGGCACGTCCAGGCTCTGGGCGGCGGACTTCAGCCGCTTGCGGTCGGTGGCCTGGGTGATCTTGCGGCTGATGCCGCCGCCGCGGGCGGTGTTGGGCATCAGCACGCAGTAGCGGCCGGCCAGGGACAGGTAGCTGGTCAGGGCCGCGCCCTTGTTGCCGCGCTCCTCCTTGACGACCTGCACCAGCATGATCTGCCGGCGCTTGATCACTTCCTGGATCTTGTAGCGGCGCATCAACCGGCGGCGGCGGCGCTCCAATTGTTCCTCGATGACGTCGTCGTCGTCGTCGATCACGCCGTTGGCTTCGGTCTCGTCGCCGTCCTCGCCGTCCTCGCCGTCGTGGTCGGCGGCGGCCTTGGCGCCGCGCCCGCCGCGCTCGCTGTGATGGTGGTGATCCTCGGCCTCGGCCTCGGCCTCTTCGCGCATGAGCGCTTCGCGGTCGGCGATGGGGATCTGGTAGTAGTCGGGGTGGATTTCGTTGAAGGCGAGGAATCCGTGGCGATTGCCGCCGTACTCCACGAACGCAGCCTGCAGGCTGGGTTCGACGCGGGTGACCTTCGCCAGATAGATATTGCCCCGCAGCTGCTTGCGGGACTGGTGCTCGAAATCAAGCTCCTCGATACGGTGTCCGTCCACCACCACCACACGCGTCTCTTCCGCGTGGGCGGCGTCGATCAACATTCTTTTGGTCATAAAACGATGCTCCACGGCGCGCGCCGAACCGCGAGGGTGTCGGGGGCCGTCTGTGAGGGGCTTCGTCGCAAGTCCGGTCGCAGCCGGCGGCGACGCCAGCGGTGCGCGGCGACGGGCGCCACGCAGGGGTTGAGCGACAGGGGACGTAGGCGACGTGGCCCATGGGTCTGTCCTTGCGCGCCTTTGAGCGACGCGAATCGGCGGGTGCGCCGCCCTCTTTGAATCAGGGACGGCGCGGCTGCGCGCAGGCCTTGCGCCTCGGAAAAAGAGGCGCAGCTCTCGCGCCGGGCGACTTTGCAACACTGCAACGGAAAAAGAAAGCGGCGCGACCGGCGATAGGTCTTCGCGGACGCCGCCAAGCCCAAGTCTTTCCACGCGGTTAACCCTTTGGCTACGCCGAACGGGCACAAAGAAGGGCTAAGGGATTCGGTTTCGGGTGCGAGATGCGCTGGGGTTCTGGGCTCATCGCCAGGTTGAACGGCAAGGCTGGGCGCGTCGTGGTCGCCTGCGCCGTGCTGGGCCTGGGCGTCGCCGCCGCCGCGGCGGCCCAGGATGACGGCGGGGCCGGCGTGCTCAAGGTGCGCCTGGGCGGGGACGCCCATCAGACCCGTATCGTGGTCGAACTGGACCGCTCGGTGCAGGGCCGGCTTCTCGCCAAGGAGACCACCGCCCGCAGCGTGGTCGTGGCCCTGCCACAGGTCGGCGCGCCCGGCGGCATGCAGGGCCAGGGCGCCGGCCTGGTGAAGGGTTGGAGCGTCGAGGAGGCCTCCGGCGGCGCCCGCATCAAGCTCGACCTGGTCCGCGCCGCGGTGATCAAGCGCCGCTTCCTGCTGGCGCCCGGCGACGGGGTGTCGGTCTACCGCTATGTGATCGACCTGTCGGAGGACGGGCTGGACGCGTCCGACGCCGCGGTTCCGGGGGCGGTCGCCGCCGCCTCGCAGACGCCCCGGCCCCAGAAGGTCAAGGCGCCGCTGCAGCCGCTGGTCCCCTCGAAGAAGGTGGTGGTCATCGACGCGGGCCACGGGGGCAAGGACCCCGGCGCCCTGGGCGCGGACAACCGTGAAAAGGATCTGACCCTGGCCGCCGCCCGCGCCCTTCGCGACCGGCTGGAACGGTCCGGACGCTATCGCGTGGTTCTGACCCGCGACACCGACGTGTTCGTCCCCCTGGAGCGGCGGGTGCAGATCGCCCGGCGCGCCAACGCCGACCTGTTCATCTCCCTCCACGCCGATTCCCAGTCGGACCCCTCGATCCGGGGCGCCACCGTCTACACCCTGTCCGAGAAGGGCGCGGACCGCGCCGCCCGCAGGGCCTTCGACCGCGACGGCTTCGTCGACGTCGCCCTGCCGGGCGCGGACGAGTCGGTGAACCGCATCCTGCTCGACCTGACCCAGCGCGGCACCGTCAACCGGTCCTCGACCTTCGCCGAGACTCTGCTGCACCGGATCGGCGACCGCACCCCGCTCTTGCAGCGCAGCCACCGGGACGCGGGCTACATGGTGCTCCTGGCCCCCGACGTGCCGGCGGTGCTGCTGGAGATGGGCTTCGTCACCAATGCCGAGGACGAGCGCGCCCTGGCCGACCCCGACCACCGGCGCGACCTGATGGAAGGCGTCAGCCAGGCCATCGACGACTACTTCGCCCAGGAGTCGCGCTTCGCGATGCAGTGATTCCTGCCCCCCGTGTACGGGGTTTGAGGACCGTAAGGTCCGAATGGTCGGCGCAGCCGAATGAAGGGGCGCTCAGCGCGCTGCTTCCCCTGGCGGAATCTTCTCAGGGACACTAAGCCCGCTTGACGCGCGCGCTTCGGCGCGGCTTGTCTGCCTCGATGTCGCGGGGGCGTCGTCGCCGCGTGGCGCGGGCGGCGAGCGGAGGTCTTAAAGTCTTGAATTCTCCCGGACGCTGGGTCGCGATTGCGGGTGTCGCCTTCCTGAGCGCCATCGCCGCGGCGGGCCTGTCGCTGGCCATCTATGCCGCGTGGCTGTTCCACGACCTGCCCGACGCCGCCGAACTGGCGGAATATCGGCCCCCCACCTCCACCCGGGTCTATGCCTGGGACGGCACCCTGATCGGCGAGTTCGGGCGCGAGCGGCGCATCTTCGTCCCCTACGCCCAGTTGCCGCCGCTGCTGGTCCGCACCTTCCTCACCGCCGAGGACCGCAAGTTCTACGAGCACGGCGGCCTGGACCTGGTCGGCATGGGCCGGGCCATGACCCGGGACGTCTTCGCCCTGGCCCGCGGGCGTCGCCTGCAAGGCGGCTCGACCATCACCCAGCAGGTGGCCAAGAACGTCCTTCTGACCAACGACCAGAGCTTCGGCCGCAAGATCAAGGAGGCCATCCTCGCCCGCCGGCTGGAGGAGACCATCCCCAAGAACCGGATCCTCGAGCTCTATCTGAACGAGATCTGGCTGGGCTACCGCTCGTACGGGGTGGGGGCTGCCGCCTACAACTATTTCGGCAAGCCGCTCAGCGACCTGAGCCTGGCCCAGATGGCCTATCTGGCCGCCCTGCCCAAGGGGCCGGACAACTACCATCCGATCCGGCGCAAGGCCGCCGCCATCGGCCGGCGCAACCAGATCCTGAAGGACATGGCCGACCTGGGCTGGGTCTCCCGCGCCGCCGCGGAGGCGGCGATGCACGAGGACCTGGTGGTGCAGACCGCGCCGCAGCGCGCCCAGTACAAGGACGCCGACTATTTCCTGGCCGAGGTGCGCCGGCGGGCCGAACAGACCTTGGGCGACAAGGTCGAAGGCGGGGGGCTGTATCTGCGCACCACCCTCGATTCCCGGATGCAGACCGAGGCCCGCACCGCCTTGATGAAGGGGCTGGAGGCCTATGACCGCCGCCACGGCTGGCGTGGGGCCCTGGCCCACGTCGCCCTCGCCCCGGGCTGGGAGGAGGCGGCCAAGTCGAAATCCCCGCCGGCCGAGCGCCGGACCTGGCGCCCCGCGGTGGTCTCGGAGGTCCAGGGCGGAACGGTCAAGGTGAAGCTGGCCGGAGGCGGGGAGGGGATGCTGGAGCCCGCCGACGTTACCTGGGCCAAGGCCGGCAAGGGCCTGAACCCCGGCGACCTGGTGTTCGTCGAGCCCACCACCGCCGGCCGCTTCGGCCTGAAGCAGGTGCCCGCGGTCAACGGCGCCCTGGTCGCGCTGGAACCCCATTCGGGCCGGGTCCTGGCCATGGTCGGCGGCTACAGCTTCTCCTTGTCCAACTTCAACCGGGCGGTCCAGGCCGAGCGCCAGCCCGGCTCGTCGTTCAAGCCCTTCGTCTACGCCACCGCGCTGGAGAACGGCTTCACCCCGATGAGCGTGGTGCTGGACGCGCCGATCTCGTTCACCGATTCCACCGGCAAGGTGTGGAACCCGCAGAACGACTCGCGGAAGTACTACGGGCCCACCGTGTTCCGGAACGGGCTGGTGTTCTCGCGCAACGTGATGACCGTGCGCATCGCCCAGGCCATCGGCATGAAGAAGGTCCGCGCCACCGCCATCAAGGCGGGGGTGGTCGATGACATGGCCCCGGTGCTGGCCATGGCCCTGGGCGCCGGCGAGACCACGCCGTTCAAGATGGCCGCCGCCTACGCCGCCTTCCCCAACGGGGGCCGCCGGATCGACCCCCACCTGATCGAACTGGCCAGCGACCGCCAGGGCCAGGTGGTCTGGCGCGCCGACCGCCGCGACTGTCCGCGCTGTTCGGCTCCGTTCGGCGGCGAGGAGAGCCCGCGCATACCGCCGGGGGGGACGCCGATCATGGACCCGGTGACCGCTTACCAGATCACCCTGATGCTCCAGGGCGTGACCTCCATCGGCACCGGCGCGGCGGTGTCCCAGCTCGGCTATCCGATCGCCGGCAAGACCGGCACCACCAACGACTATCGCAGCGCCTGGTTCATGGGCTTCACCCCCAACCTGGTGGTGGCGGTGTTCGTGGGTTTCGACGACAACCGGTCCCTAGGCGAGAACGAGACCGGGGCGGTGGACGCCGTGCCGATCTTCATCGACTTCATGCGCCAGGTGCTCAAGGGCCAGCCCAAGACCGACTTCACCGCCCCGCGCGAGGCCCGCATCGCCCTGGTCGCCGGCAAGCGCGAGGCCTTCCGTCCCGGCACCGAGCCCAGGCCGGGCGCCGCGGCGACCGAGGGGCCCGCCCCCGGCGAGCCGGGCGTTCCCGGCCTGCCGTACGGGCCGCCCGCTCCGGCCGCGGCCCTGCCGCCCGGACCCCCGCGCCCGCCGCCCGAGCTGAACGGCCTGTTCTGATCACACACGTTGCGCGAACCGGCGGCTCAGCCTATCTCCGCCGCTCGTAACAGGAGCATCTCTTATGAGAGCGGATGTCGAGGCCGCCGCGGCCGACATCGAGCAGTCCATCGGACTGCTCAGGAGGCGTCTTTGACTGGGAACCAGCCCTACGCAAGCTCGACGAGCTGAACGCCCGGGTCGAGGACCCGACCCTCTGGGACAATGCCGAGGCCGCCCAGGCCCTGATGCGCGAACGCACCCGGCTGACCAACGCCGTCGAATCCGTGCGCGCCCTCGAGCGTGAGCGCGCCGAGGCGTTGGAGATGGCCGAGCTGGGCGAGATGGAGGGCGACCAGGCCTTCCTCGACGACGCCGCCAAGGCCCTGGCCGGGCTGAAGGAACGCGCCGCCCGGGCCGAGCTGGAGGCCCTGCTGTCCGGCGAGGCCGACGGTAACGACGCCTATGTGGAGATCAACTCCGGCGCCGGCGGCACCGAATCGGCCGACTGGGCGCTGATGCTGACCCGCATGTACAGCCGCTGGGCCAACGCCCACGACATGCAGGTGGAGCTGATCGAGGAGACTCCGGGCGAGACCGCGGGGATCAAGTCGGCCACCCTGCAGGTGAAGGGGACCAACGCCTACGGCTGGCTGAAGACCGAGGCGGGGGTGCACCGGCTGGTGCGGATCTCGCCCTTCGACTCCAACGCCCGGCGCCACACCAGCTTCGCCTCCGTCTGGGTCTATCCGGTGGTCGACGACGCCATCGAGATCGAGATCAACCCCGCCGACGTGCGCACCGACACCTACCGGGCTTCAGGCTCGGGCGGCCAGCACGTCAACAAGACCGATTCGGCGGTGCGTCTTACCCACATCCCCACCGGCATCGTCGCCGCCTGCCAGACCGAGCGTTCCCAGCACCAGAACCGGGACAAGGCCTGGAAGATGCTGCGGGCGCGCATGTACGAGATGGAGCTGCAGAAGCGCGAGGCGGCGCAACAGGCGATCGAGGACGCCAAGACCGACATCGGCTGGGGCCACCAGATCCGATCCTATGTGCTGCAGCCGTACCAGATGGTGAAGGACCTCAGGACCGACCTCGAGACCTCCGACACCCAAGGGGTGCTGGACGGCGACCTCGACGCCTTCATGGCCGCGTCGCTGTCGCAACGGGTGGGCGTCACGCGCGACGCGGGCGAGGCCTAAAAACCCTTCTCCCGCGGAGGGGAGAAGGGAAATTATCGCTCACCCCGCCGCGTTCTTGTCGAGCTCGATGACCTGGGCGGACGCAGGCTTGGCCTGTTGGCAACGGCCCTGGAAGAAGGCGCCGACGTCGATCGACAACTGCTCGTGGATGATGTCGCCCTCGACGTGGGCGGTCTCGAACAGCTTCACCGCCTTGGCTTCGATGTTGCCCAGGACGCGGCCCCGCACCTCGACCGCGCCGCCGCGGATGACGCCCTCGACCCGGGCGTGCTCGCCGATCACCAGCCGGGCGACGTTGATGTCGCCGCGGACCTGGCCTTCGACGTGCAACTCGCCCTCGCCTGAGATCGACCCTTCGAACGTCAGGTCGGAGCCGAGCAGGGACGGCGCCCGGACGGGAGCCGGGGCTGCGCGGCGGCCCGCGTCGGGCGAGGCCGCTGCGGCGGGGCGGGATGGGTCGGTGGGTTTAGCCGGCTTGTTGAACATAATCGCCTGCCTTCAAAAAGCGCGTCGGGTCTTGGACGCGGCCGTTCTCCCAGACTTCGTAATGCAGGTGCGTGCCGGTCGACCGTCCGGTCGAGCCCATGGCGCCGATGCGCTGGCCCACGCCGACCCGCTGGCCGGGCGCCACCGAGATCCCCTCGAGATGCGCGTAGCGGGTCTTGAAGCCCTTGCCGTGGTCGATCTCGACGGTGTTTCCGTAGCCCGAGCGGACGCCGGTGAAGGAGACGACGCCGGGGGCGGTCGAATAGATCGGGGTCATGTAGGCGCCGGAGAAGTCCTGGCCGGCGTGGAAGGCGGGGCGGCCCGTGAAGGGGTCGAAGCGCACGCCGAAACCGCTGGAGCGCACCGGGCTAGACACCGGCTTCTGCAGCGGCAGGGTCTGGATCGCCGCGCCCAGGCTGCGCATGGCGTTCAGGTCCTGGGCCGCGCTCTGGATGCGCGCGGCGAAGCCCTCGTCGACGTCGAGGATGGCGGCCAGGGCGCTCGGGTCCTTGGCCTCGATCAGCGGGCCCCCCAGGCTTTCCCCGGCGACCGCGCGGCCGGAGAAGGCGGCCGGGTCCAGCCCGGCCAGGCGGAAGGCCAGCCGCAACCGGTCGGCGCGGGAATGGGCGAAGCCCTCGGCGGCGGCCACCAGCCGCTCCTGGTCGGCGCGGACGGTCTGGATCTTGTCGACGGGCGAACGGCCCTCAAGCTTGGCCTGGGTGATGGGCTCCAGCGTGGCGGCCGCGCCCGGGACCCCGCGCACGTCGGCCAGCAGCATGGCCAGGGCCGCATGCCGCTTTCCGATGGACTGGGCCAGGCCGTCCAGGGAGCCGGAGGTCTGGGTCAGTTCGGCCACCGCCGAATTCAGCCGCGCCTGGCGGTCGGCGATCAGACGTTCGTAATAGGCCTTGGTGCGGGCCGCAGCCTCGTCGCCGGCGTTCAGGGCCAGAGCGTTCAGGCCGACGGCGGCGGTGGAGATGAGGGTCCAGCCGAGGACGGCGGCGGTCAGCCCGGCGAAGCCGATCTGGCGCCGAGAGCTCAGGGTGAAAGTGCGCATCTCGCCGCCGGAACGAAGATAGAGGTGGCGCTCCGGAAAGCACCGCAACATCCACTCCCGGAACTGAAACCATCGATTAACGATCATGAAACGACTAACCCACCCGTTTTCATTTTTTTGAGTTGCAGCAAAAATGCGACAGTCTTGCAAGGCCTGCCGCGCCAAACAGCAACTCTACCGATATCGAGGATGATTGCTGGGCGCGCCCCGTCGCGAATCTGGGCGCGCCGATTTGATGATCTGTCGAAGCTGTCGACGATGTCGTTCGGACGCCCTGCTGCCCGACAAAAAGCAACTGGACGAAAATCGGCGGGTGGAGGCGAAGCGGGGCCGTATTCGTCTCCCGCGGCTATGGCCCCGTGCGGGAGGTGTTAAATAGTCTGGGGTCGATCGGGCGCGAGCGGGGCTGAAGACTACTTTTCCCAGCCGTTTTCATCCCGCTGGAATCTTCACGTTAACAATTGATTCGACCCGCCGATGCGGCGCCAGGTCACAGGGTGAAATTTTCGTTAACGATGCGTCAGGTCGGGGCGCCGTGGGCCCTGGCCGCGGCCAGGACCGCCTCGACGTGGCCAGCGACCTTCACCTTGCGCCACACCGCCCGCACCGTCCCGGTCGGATCGATCAGGAAGGTGCAGCGCTCGATGCCCATGTATTGGCGGCCATAGAGGCTCTTTTCGACCCAGGCGCCGTAGGCCTCGACCATGGCGCCAGTCTCGTCCGAGGCGAGGGTGAAGCCGAGACCGTACTTGGCCTTGAACCTGTTGTGGCGTTTGACGCTGTCCTTGGACACCCCGAGGATCTTCGCCCCCGCCGCCTCGAAGTCCGGGGCCGCTTCCGAGAAACCGATCGCCTCGGTGGTGCAGCCGGGCGTGTCGTCCTTGGGGTAGAAGTAGAGCGCCAGTTGGACGCCGGCGTAGTCCGACAGCTTCACCCGCCCGCCGCCGTCGGTGGGCAGGTCGAAGTCCGGGGCCCGGTCGCCGGGCTTCAGCTCGGTCATGTCTCGTCCTTTCAAGGATCGGCGTTCATACGGGCCGCACCAGCACGATCTTCTTCTTGCCCGCCGCCAGCTTGATGACGCCTTCGGCGTCCAGGTCGGCCAGCGTGATGAGCTGATTGGCGTCGGTCTCCGGAACGTCGTTGACGCGCAGGCCGCCGCCTTGGGCCAGCCGCCGCGCCTCACCGCGCGAACTGGCCAGACCCGCGTCGTGCGCCAGCGTGGCCAGTACGATCCCGGTCTCGAGTACGGCGCGCGCCACTTCCAGGGTCGGCAGGTCCCCGGAGACCTTGCCCTCCTCGAACGCGGCCTTGGCCGCGCCGGCGGCGGTCTGGGCGGCCTCGGGCCCGTGCAGCAGGGTGGTGGCCTCGCCCGCCAGCACCTTCTTGGCCTCGTTGATCTCGGCCCCGCCCAAGGCCTCCAGACGCGCGATCTCGTCCAGGGGCAGTTCGGTGAACAGGCGCAGGAACCGGCCGACGTCGCCGTCCTCGGTGTTGCGCCAGAATTGCCAGTAGTCGTAGGGGCTGAGGCGGTCGGCGTTCAGCCACACCGCCCCCGCGGCCGTCTTGCCCATCTTGGCCCCGGACGCGGTGGTGATCAGCGGCGAGGTGAAGCCGAAGACCTCGTGGGCGTCGACGCGCCGGACCAGCTCGACCCCGTTGACGATGTTGCCCCACTGGTCCGAGCCGCCGAGCTGGAGCACGCAGCCGTAGCGCCGGTGCAGCTCCAGGAAATCGAGCGCCTGCATCAACATGTAGTTGAATTCGAGGAAGGTCAGCGGCTGTTCCCGTTCCAGCCGCAGCTTGACGCTGTCGAAGGTCAGCATCCGGTTCAGGGTGAAGTGGACCCCGTAGTCGCGCAGGAAGGCGACATAACCCAGGGCGTCCAGCCACAGCGCGTTGTTGGGCTGGATCGCGTCGCTGGCCCCTTCGCCGAACCGCAGGAAGGGCTCGAAGGCGCGGCGGATGCCGGCGATGTTGGCGTCGATCTGGACGTCGGCGAGCAGGGCGCGCTGGGTGTCCTTGCCGGACGGGTCGCCGACCTTGGTGGTGCCGCCGCCCATGAGGGTGATCGGCTTGTGGCCGCATTTCTGCATCCAGCGCAGCATCATGATCTGCAGCAGCGAGCCGACGTGCAGGCTGTCGGCCGTGGCGTCGAAGCCGATGTAGCCGGTGATCGGCCCGGCGGCGCACTTGGCGTCGAGCGTCTCCAGGTTGGTGGCCTGGTGCAGGAACCCGCGGTCCTTGAGGATGCGGAGGAGTTCGGACTTGGGCTGGAAATCGGCGGTCATGGCGCGGCTTTAGCATGGCCGGCGCAGGCTGTAAGGCTGTCGGCGGTCTGTCGGGTTGGGAAGAGCGATGCGCGTCCTGGGTTTCATGAGCGGCACCTCCCTGGACGCCGTGGACATGGCGGTGCTGGAGACCGACGGCGAGGCCATCATGGCCTTCGGACCGGCCGGCGAACGCAAGCTGTCAGACTCCACCCGCGCCCTGGTGCTGGAGGCCACGGCCGCCGCCAAGACATGGGCGCGGGGGACGCCGGCGCCGCCGGTGTTCACGGCCGCCGCCGAGGCCGTCGCCGACGAGCATTTCGAGGCGGCGCACGCCTTCCTCGCGGCCAACGCCCTGGCCTGGCCGGACCTGGACCTGATCGGCTTCCACGGCCAGACCGTCCTGCACGAGCGTCCGGTTCCGGGGCGGGTCGGCCGCACGGTCCAGCTCGGCGACGGCCAGCGGCTGGCGACCCGCGCCGGCGTGCCCGTGGCCTTCGACTTCCGCACCGCCGACGTGGCGGCCGGCGGGGAGGGCGCGCCGCTGGCCCCCGTCTATCATGCGGCCCGCGCCGTCAAGTCGGGGCTGGAGGCCCCGGTGGCGGTGCTGAACCTGGGCGGGGTGGCCAATATCACCCTGATCTCCGAGGACGGGGCCCTGACCGCTTTCGACACCGGACCGGCCAACGGCATGATCGACCTTCTGGTCCAGGCGCGGACGGCCGAACGGTTCGACCGCGACGGCCGTCTGGCCATGGCCGGCCGCGTCGATCCGGCGGCGCTGGAGCGCCTGCTCGCCCATCCCTATTTCGCCCTGCCGGGCCCCAAGTCCCTGGACCGCTATGACTTCTCCCTGGGGCCGGTGGAGGCGCTGTCGCTGGCCGACGCGGCGGCGACCCTGACCGCCTTCACCGCCGAGACGGTGGCCCTGGGCGTCCGCGCCTGTCCGCAGGCGCCGCGCGCCGTGATCGCCTGCGGCGGAGGACGCCACAATCCGGCGCTGGTGCGGGAGATCGAGGCAAGGCTGGACGCGCCGGTGATGTCGGCCGACGACCTGGGCTGGCGCGGCGACTCCATCGAGGCGGAGGCCTTCGCCTATCTCGCCGCGCGCACGGTGCGCGGCCTGCCGATCAGCTTTCCCGGCACCACGCGCGCGCCCGCGCCGATGACGGGGGGAAGGGTGGCGCGGCCGTAGCGGTCGCCTACGCCCGCGTGTATCTTGTCAAGATACATTCCGGTTGCTCCGGGTATCTTGGCGTGATACAAGTCAAAACTCATCATCGGCGGCGGCTTTGGCGATCCAGAGTTTCAAGGATGAACGGTTGCGCGGCCTGCTTCGTGGCGTCGTTCCGGGAAAGGGCTTCCCCGCTACGCTGGCGAGGATCGCCCAACGCAAACTCGTCCTATTGGATAGCGCCATATCTCTTGATGACCTGCGCGACCCGCCCGGCAACAAGCTCGAGGCGTTGCGCGGAGATCGGAGGGGGCAGCATTCCGTCAGGGTGAACGAGCAATTCCGGCTATGTTTCGTTTGGACCGAAGCCGGACCCAAGGACGTCGAGTTCGTCGATTATCATTAGTCCCCTCCGGGGCGCCCCAACGGGGATGAATATGCTCTCTGCACGCGACACCGAGGCCGAAGTTCCAGAGCCGGGCGATCAGCTTCCACCCGTACATCCCGGCGAAATCCTGCTGGAAGAGTTCATGAGGCCTCTCGGCCTCAAGGCTCCCACCGCCGCCAAGGCCATGGCCGTTCCACGCACGCGTATCGAGCGGCTTGTGGCGGGCGTGACGCCGGTGACCCCCGATACAGCCTTGCGGCTGTCGCGCGCTTTCGGCGGCTCGGCGCAGTTCTGGATGAACCTGCAGGCGCAATACGATCTGGCCGTGGCGCGCGAGGCTGCAGGGACCGCATTGGACGCGATCCCCCGCCTGAATCCGCAGGCGGCTTAGCGCCGCGCGCCGCTAAATCAGCCCTTGTCCACCGCCAGGCGCCGGTCGAGGTAGGCGCCGACGCGCTCTTCCACCGCCGACAGGTGTTCGCTCCAGTAGTGGTTGGCCCCGTCCACCAGGTCGTAGGCGATGGAGATGCCCTTCTGGGTGCGCAGCTTGGCCACCACCCGCTCGACCTCGTGGGGGGTGGCGACCCCGTCGTTGGAGCCGTGCAGGATCAGGCCCGAAGCCGGGCAGGGGGCCAGGAAGCTGAAGTCATAGACATTGGTCGGCGGCGACACCGAGATGAAGCCGTCGGTTTCGGGCCGGCGCATCAACAGCTGCATGCCGATCCAGGCGCCGAACTGATAGCCCGCCACCCAGCACTGCGAGGCGGCCGGGTTGGCGGTCTGCAGCCAGTCCAGGGCCGAGGCCGCGTCGGCGAGTTCGCCGATGCCCGAATCGAACTCGCCCTGGCTCTTGCCCACGCCGCGGAAATTGAACCGCAGCACGGCGAAGCCCCGCTTCATGAACAGCTGGTACAGCTGCACGGCGACGGGATTGTTCATATGACCGCCCGCCTTGGGGTGCGGGTGCAGGATCAAAGCGATCGGCGCATTGTCGCGCTTGCCCGGGGAATATCGGCCTTCAAGCCGTCCGGACGCGCCGGTCAGAATTACCTCTGGCATGGGCGGCGTCTTGCTCCTTGGATCGGTCGGTCGGCGCGGGGGGCGCGGACCGGCATAATACTTGACTAACGCGCTCGGTCTTCATACATGCCGAGCGATCCGCGACGGGTCTGGCCGGCGCGAGGCCGCGGGTTGTAGCACAAGGCGCGCGCGGATTGGGTCGCCTTTTTGGGCCGTGCTTTTCGGGGCGCGGCCGTCACACGGGATCGCCGATCATGCGCCTGTCGACCAAGGGCCGCTACGCCGTGATGGCGATGGCCGATCTGGCCGCCCACACCGGGGGCGAGGCGAGCGCCCGCGCCATCACCCTGGCCGAGATCGCCGGGCGGCAGCAGATTTCCCTGGCCTATCTCGAGCAGTTGTTCGCGCGCCTGCGCCGGGCCGGCCTGGTCCGAAGCGCCCGCGGTCCCGGCGGGGGCTACCGGCTGGCCAAAGCCGCCGACGAGACCCGCATCTCCGAGATCGTCCTGGCCGCGGACGAACCGATCCGCGCCACCCGCTGCACCGGCGAGGACAAGGCCGCCGGCTGCATGGCCAGCGGCGAGCAATGCCTGACCCACGGCCTGTGGGAAGCGCTCGGCAATCAGATCGAGCGCTATCTCGACGGGGTGTCCCTGGACGATGTGATCCAGCGCCGGTTCGACGGGCCCGCGGCCCGGACCGCCGCCAACCCCCAGGCCGCCGCATGAGCGTCTATCTCGACTACAACGCCACCGCCACGATCCGGCCCGAAGCGGCGCAGGCCGCCGCCCGCGCCCTGGCCATCGGCGGCAATCCGACCTCGATCCACGCCCGGGGCCGGGCCGCCCGCGCGGCGATCGAGGACGCCCGCGCCGCCGTCGCCGCCCTCGTCGGGGCCGATCCGGAGGGCGTGGTCTTCACCAGCGGCGGGACCGAGGCCAATGGCCTGGCCATCCACAGCGCCGTCCTTTCCGGCACGGTCCGCCGCCTGATCGTCGGCGCCACCGAACACGCCAGCGTCGCCGAAAGCGCCCAGGCCAGCGGACTGCCGGTGGAGACCTGGCCGGTGGACGGGACCGGCGTCGCCGACCTCGACTGGCTGGAGCGGCGTCTCGCGCTCTGGACCGCCGAGGACGGGGCGCCCTTCGTGGCGGTCACCCTCGCCAACAACGAGACCGGGGTGATCCAGCCGGCCGCCGCGGCCGCCGCCCTGGTCCACGCCGCGGGGGGCGCGCTGCACCTCGACGCGGTGCAGATGGTCGGCAAGCTGCCGGTCGATCTTGCGGCCCTCGGCGCCGACACCCTGGCTCTGTCCGCCCACAAGCTCGGGGGACCGGCGGGCGCCGGCGCCCTGTGTTTCGGCCGCGCCGCCGCCATCCATCGCCAGATCCACGGCGGCGGTCACGAGCGGGGCCTGCGCGCCGGCACCGAGAACCTCACCGGCATCGCCGGCTTCGGCGCGGCCGCAGCGGCGGCCGTGCGCGACCTGCCCCATGCCGCCGACCAGGCCGCCTGGCGGGACGCGGCGGCGACGCGGTTGAAGGCGGCCGGCGCGGTGGTGGCGGGGGAGGGCGCGCCGCGCCTGCCCAACACCCTTTGCGTCGCCGTCCCCGACTGGCCCTCGGCCCTGCAGGTGATGGGCCTGGACCTGGAGGGGATCATGGTTTCGGGGGGCAGCGCCTGCTCCTCCGGCAAGGTCAAGCCGAGCGGGGTGCTGACCGCCATGGGCTTGGGCGAACTGGCTGCGGGCCCCTTGCGGGCGTCGGGCGGCTGGGCCACGACCGAGGACGACTGGCGCCGCTTCGCCGACGCCTGGCTGGCGGCCTATGCGAGACACAAGGCGCGCAGCAGCGTGAGGGAGTTCGCCTGATGGCCGCCGTCAAGGAAACCGTCGACCAGGTCCAGGCGCTGGAGGGCTACGCCCACGGCTTCGTCACCGATATCGAGCAGGACTTCGCCCCCAAGGGCCTGTCCGCCGACACCGTGCGCTTCATCTCCGCCAAGAAGAACGAGCCCCAGTGGATGCTGGACTGGCGCCTCGAGGCCTTCGAGCGCTGGCTGGCGCTGGAAGAGCCCGAGTGGGCCAACCTGCACTACCCCAAGATCGACTTCCAGGACGCCTATTACTACGCCGCCCCCAAGGAGCGGACCGGGCCCGCCAGCCTGGACGAGGTCGATCCGGAACTCCTGGCCACCTACGCCAAGCTCGGCATCCCGCTGAAGGAGCAGGAGGTGCTGGCCGGGGTCGTCGGCGCGCCCAAGTATGCGGTCGACGCGGTGTTCGACAGCGTCTCGGTGGTCACCACCTTCAAGAAGGAGCTGGCTGCGGTCGGCGTGATCTTCTGCCCCATGTCGGAGGCGATCCGCGAGCATCCCGAGCTGGTGAGGAAATACCTCGGCTCGGTGGTGCCGGTGTCGGACAACTACTACGCCTGCCTCAATTCGGCGGTCTTCTCCGACGGCTCCTTCGTCTATGTGCCGCCGGGCGTGCGCTGCCCGATGGAGCTCTCCACCTATTTCCGGATCAACGCCTCCGAGACCGGCCAGTTCGAGCGCACCCTGATCATCGCCGACAAGGGCGCCTACGTCTCGTACCTGGAGGGCTGCACCGCGCCCCAGCGGGACGAGAACCAGCTGCACGCCGCCGTGGTCGAGCTGGTGGTGCTGGAAGACGCCGAGATCAAATATTCGACGGTGCAGAACTGGTACCCCGGCGACGCCGAGGGCAAGGGCGGCATCTACAACTTCGTCACCAAGCGCGCCGACTGCCGCGAGGCCCGGGCCAAGGTGTCCTGGACGCAGGTCGAGACCGGTTCGGCCATCACCTGGAAGTACCCGTCCTGCATCCTGCGCGGGGACGGTTCGTCCGGGGAGTTCTACTCCATCGCCATCACCAACGGCCGCCAGCAGGCCGACACCGGCACCAAGATGATCCACCTGGGGCGCGACACCCGCTCGCGGATCATCTCCAAGGGCATTTCGGCCGGCAGGTCCTCCAACACCTACCGCGGCCTGGTCTCGGCCCACCCCAAGGCCATCGGCGCGCGCAACTTCACCCAGTGCGACAGCCTGCTCATCGGCAAGGACGCGGCGGCCCACACCGTGCCCTACGTCGAGGCCCGCAACGCCCACGCCCACTTCGAGCACGAGGCCACCACCACCCGCCTGTCCGAGGACCAGCTGTTCTATGTCCGCAGCCGCGGCCTGGGGACCGAGGAGGCCGTGCAGCTTCTGGTCAACGGCTTCGTCAAGGACGTGCTGCAGGAACTGCCGATGGAGTTCGCCGTCGAGGCCCAGAAGCTGGTGGCGGTGAGCCTCGAGGGGAGCGTCGGATGAGCGTTCAATTGACGGGGGAATCTGAATGTCGGCGTTGAAGGAGCTCTATCACTCCGAACTGGCCAAGAAGCAGGCGGCGCGCCAAAGCCGTTGCGCCTCCTTCGAGGAGGCCAAGGCCAAGCTGGGGACCCTGTACCGCTCGATCATCGAGGACCGCGAGTTCTACGACGCGCTCCGGGCCGAGGTGGAGTTGCTGGACGATGACCTCAGGATCGATCCGGGCCGGATCATGATCGTGGTCACCGCCCTGGAGAACGGCGAGTTCGGCTTCGAATACGAGGTCAAGCGCGCGGACGACTACCAGTCCACCCGCCTGCCCGAGGTCAAGACCATCGAGGACGTCGAGCGCGCCATCGCCCGGCTGCTGGTGGAATACAAGGACTGACGCGCGTCCGTTTTCCCGAAGGGGAAGGTCCGCGTCGCTACACGTTTCGAGGTTCTGTGAATGCTTTCGGTTAGAGACCTGCACGCCTCCGTCGGCGACAAGCCCATCCTCAAGGGCCTGAGCCTCGACGTGCCTGCCGGCGAGGTGCACGCGATCATGGGGCCGAACGGGGCGGGCAAGTCGACCCTGTCCTATGTGCTCACCGGCCGCGAAGGCTATGAGGTCACGCAAGGGTCGGCCAGCCTCGACGGCGACGACCTCTTGTCGCTCAGTCCCGACGAGCGGGCGGCCAAGGGCCTGTTCCTGTCCTTCCAGTATCCCCTGGAGATCCCCGGCGTTCCCGCCCTGACCTTCGTGCGCACCGCCATGAACGCCCAGCGCAAGGCCCGCGGCGAGCCGGAGGTGGCGGCGCCGGAATTCCTCAAGCGCGCGCGGGCCACCGCGGCGGCGCTGAAGATGGACTTCGAGATGCTGCGCCGGGGCCTGAACGTCGGCTTCTCTGGCGGTGAGAAGAAACGGATGGAAATCTTTCAAATGGCGATGCTTTCGCCCCGTTTCCTTATTCTCGACGAGACCGATTCCGGCCTGGACATCGACGCCCTGAAGATCGTGGCCGAAGGGGTCAACGCCCTGCGTTCGCCCGAGCGCGCCATGCTGGTCATCACCCACTACCAGCGCCTGCTGGACTACATCCGCCCCGACCGGGTGCACGTGCTGGCCGCGGGCCGCATCGTCGCCTCGGGCGGCCCCGAGCTGGCCCTGGAATTGGAGCGGTCGGGCTATGACCGCTACGGGGAGGCCGCGTGAACGCCGTCGCCCCCAATCCCCTGAGCAAGGCCGCCGGCTGGATGAACGGCCAGGCCCTGCCGACCCGGCGGGACGAGAGCTTCCGCTGGTCGGACATGGCGCGGGCGCTCCGGGCCGTGCCGCCGGCGTCGCCGCCGTCGGTCGCCCCCGGCTGGCCGGGTCCGTTCGAGGGGCTGGCCGATCGCGAGCTGATCTTCGTCAACGGCTATGAGACTGGGCCGGACCTCGCCCTCCTGGGCAGCGAGACCCTGGCGGTGCGTTTCATCGCCGACACCGTCGACACGGCCCATCTGGCCCGGCTGAAGATCGAGGTGATGGCCGGCCACGCGGCGCTCCTGCTGGAAAGCTACGAGGGGCGCGGCCAGGGCTATTTCGCCAACACCGTGCTCGACATCGAACTGGGCGAGGGCGCCACCTTGGAGCGGGTGGCGGTGCTGGACGAGCCGGAGGGGGCGGTCTCGGTCTCGACCGCCGTGGTGCGGATGGGGGCCGAGGCGCGCTACGCCCAGACTGTGATCGCCGGCGGCGCCAAGCTGCAGCGCCACGAGACCCATCTGCATCACCCGGGCCTCGGCGCCAGGGCGCGGCTGGACGGGATCTATCTTCTGGGCGGCGCCCGCCACGCCGACATCACCACCGCGGTCACCCACGAGGGCCTGGAAGGCGAAACCTCGCAGCTGACCAAGGGCGTGGTCGCCGACGCCGCCCGCGGGGTGTTCCAGGGCAAGATCGTCGTCGCCCATGGGGCCGACAAGACCGACGCCCGGATGCGCCACGACGCCATCCTGCTGTCCGACCGGGCCGAGGTCGACGCCAAGCCCGAGCTCCTGATCTACGCAGACGACGTCTCCTGCGCCCATGGCAACACGGTGGGGGCCCTGGACGAGGAGGCCCTGTTCTACGCCCGCTCGCGCGGCATACCGGCCGCCGCCGCGCGGACGCTGCTGACCCAGGCCTTCGTGGCCGAGGTGGTGGAGCGGATCCAGCACGAGGCCGCCGCGGCCGCCGCCGGCGCCTGGGTCGAACGCCGCCTGGAGGCGATCTCCGCATGACCGCCCCGCAGAAATTCGTCACGGAAAACGCCTTCGACTGGCGTGCGGCCCGGGCCCAGTTCCCGATCCTGACGCGAGAGGTCCACGGCAAGCCATTGATTTACTTGGATTCAGCGGCCTCGGCCCAGAAGCCGCGGGCGGTGATCGACGCCATGACGGCCACGATGGAGCACGCCTACGCCAACGTCCACCGCGGCCTGCACACCCTGGCCAACGAAACCACCGACGCCTACGAGGCCGCCCGCCGCAGCGTGGCCGGCTTCATCAACGCCCCCGGCGTCGACTCCATCGTCTTCACCAAGGGCGCCACCGAGGCGATCAACCTGGTGGCGGCTTCCTTCGGCCTGTCGCTGCGCGCCGGGGACGAGATCCTGCTGACCGAGACCGAACACCACGCCAACTTGGTGCCCTGGCACTTCCTGCGCGAGCGCAAGGGGGTGGTGCTGAAGTTCGTCCCCATGCTGGACGACGGTTCGCTGGACCTCGAGGCCTTCCATCGCCTGCTGGGCCCCAAGACCCGGATGGCCGCCTTCAGCCACATCTCCAACGTCACCGGCACGGTCAATCCGGTGCGGGCGATGGTGGAGGCCGCCCACGCCGCCGGCGCCCTGACCCTGATCGACGGGGCGCAGGGGATCGTCCATGCGGAGGTCGACGTCCAGGCCCTGGGCTGCGACTTCTATGTCTTCTCCGGCCACAAGCTGTACGGCCCCACCGGCATCGGGGTGCTGTACGGCAAGCCCGAACGGCTGGCCGACCTGCCGCCCTACCAGGGCGGGGGCGAGATGATCGGCACGGTCACCCTGGAGGCCATCAGCTACGCCGATCCGCCGCACCGGTTCGAGGCGGGCACCCCGCCGATCCTGGAAGCCATCGGCCTGGGCGCGGCCGTCGACTGGCTCTCGACCCTGGACCGCCGGGCCGTGGCCGCCCACGAGCACGCGCTCTACGCCCGCACGGTCGAGCAGCTGGCGGGAGCCGACTGGCTGCGGATCCAGGGGCAGGCCGCCGGCAAGGCGGCGCTCCTGTCCTTCACGGTCGAGGGGGCCCATGCCCATGACGTGGCCCAGATCCTCGACCGCTATGGCGTGGCGGTGCGCGCCGGAACCCACTGCGCGGAACCTTTGATGCGGCGTTTCGGCGTCGCCTCGAGCGCCCGCGCCTCATTCGCCCTATATAATAGCCCTGAGGACGCCGACGCCTTCGTCCAGGCGCTGTTCAAGGCTCGGAGCTTCTTCGCGTAACCCGATGAATGATCTCAGCAACATCCCCGAAACCCCGGTCGAGGCGCCCAAGGGCGCCGCGGTCGAGGCCGCGCCCTCCGCCCTGTCCCAGGCGGAGCTCGACGCCCTGACCGATCAGCTGATCGAGAAGCTGAAGTCGGTGTTCGATCCGGAGATTCCCGTCGACATCTACGAACTCGGCCTGATCTATCGGGTCGACGTCTCCGACGACAAGGACGTGGTCATCGACATGACCCTGACCGCCCCCGGGTGTCCGGTGGCCGGCGAAATGCCCGAATGGGTGCGCGACGCGGTGGAACAGATCCCCGAAGTGCGCTCGTGCAACGTCAATCTGGTGTTCGATCCGCCGTGGGACCCGTCCCGCATGTCGGACGAAGCCAAGCTTCAGTTGAACATGTTCTGATGAGCGACCTCCACACCATAACCCCGCGCCCCCGCCGTCCCCGGCCCAAGGTGGTCACCCTGACCGAGTCCGCCGCGACGCGGGTCAAGGAGATCATGGCCAAGGCCGACAAACCCTATGCGGGCCTGCGCGTCGGGGTGAAGAACGGCGGCTGCGCCGGCCAGGAGTACATCCTCGAATACGCCGCCGCGCCGGCGCCCCTCGACGAGGTGATCGAGGACAAGGGCGTCACCATCCTGGTCGAGCCCAAGGCCGTCCTGTTCCTGATCGGCGCCGAGATCGACTACGAGGTCACGCGCCTCGCCTCTAAGTTCGTGTTCCGCAATCCGAACGAGACCGACGCGTGCGGCTGCGGCGAGAGCGTCACCATCGTTCCGGCCGCCGATCCGGACGCGTAGCCGAAGAGGGCGGGGCGCTTTACCCCGTCCCGATATGAACCAAAGCCGCCCTTGCCGATTACCTTCCTGTTCAGCTGGGAGGACGCACCGTCGCGTCCCCGCTTCTCCGGATCAGGTCATCGCCCATGCACCGCCCTCTTCTCAGCCGCGCCTCGGTCCTGGCCTTGAGCCTCGCGCTGGTCCTGCCGCTGGCCGCCTGCGATCGTTCCGGCTCCGGTACGGCCTCGAACGACGGCATCCCGTCTCCGGTCGCGCCGCCGCCCGGAGGCGATCTGGCCAGTGTCGCCGCGCCGCCCGCCGCCGCCCTGCCGCCGGTCGCCCCCGCGCGGATCGCCCGGGCGGCCAACCCGGCCGACAGCTATGCGCCGATGGAGTGGGCCTACTACATGAGCGAGGCCGAGGACGGGCCTCCCGACTACGCCTTCGACTATGACGGGGTGCGGCCCTGGGTCTGGCAGGCGCAGGACCGGTCGTTCCTGTTCGCCGAGCCGGTCGCCGGCGGCTACCGCGACTACTATTACCGGCCGGGCTCGGCCTATCCCTACCTCGTCCGCGATCCGAACTACGCCTACGGCTACCAGGACGGCCGGCTGATCGCCGTCTATGACCGTCAGGGCCGTCAGCTCGCCTATGACCAGATGGCCCAGCGCGCCGAGGAGGCCGGTCGCTACCTCGCCCGCGCCCAGGCCCTGTATCGCGCCTCCCGATCCGCCGACCGACGTCAGACCGTCGCCCCGTCGGCATGGTCCTCGCGGCAGGCCCAGCTGAACACCCAGCGTCTCGCCTGGGCGGCGCAACAGAGCCGCCAGCCCGACTGGCGCGCCTATCACGACGCCCATCAGGCGGAGCAAGAGGATCATTGGCGCGAAGAGACGGCCCGCCGCCAAGTCCTGGCCCAGCAGACCCAGCAGCGGCAGGTCGCGGCTCAGGCCCAGCAGGCCGACGAGCGGGTGAATGACGCCAACCAGCGCGCCCAGGCCGATCAGGCCCGGCGCCAGGCCGAGGCGGCCCGTGGCGCCCAGGCGGAACAGGCTCGCCAGCAGGCGGAGACACGGCGCCTGACGGACCAGGCGAAGGCCCAGGTCGAACAGGCCCAACGCCAGGCCACGGCGGTCCAGGCCGACCAGGCGCAGCGCCAGGCTGAGGCGGCCCGTAGCGCCCTGGTCGAACAGGCGCGCCAGCAGGCGCAGACGCGCCGGCTGGAGGAACAGGCGCGCAAGGCCCAGGCCGACCAGGCGCGGGGCCAGGCCGAGGCGGCCCAGCGCGCCCAGGCCGACCAGGCCCGTCAACAGACCCAGGCGGCGGAGCGCGCCGCCGCGGAGACTCGCCGTCAGACCAGCGAGGCCCAGGCCCAGGCGGCCCACGCTCAAGCGCAGGCGGCGCGCCAGCAAGCCGAGGCGGCGAGGGCCCAGGCCGACGCCAGCCGCCAGGCCGCCAGAGCCCAGGCCGATCGGAAACGCCAGCAAGCCGAAGCTTCCACCGCCGCCCCGGCCGGGCCGGACCGGCGCCAGGCGCAGAAGGGCCCGCCGGAACAGGCTCACGGGGCCAAGAAGGCTTCAGACGACCAGAAGGCGGCGGACCAGAAGAAGAAGGATCAGCCGAAGCCTTGAGGCGCCTCGCCGTCCCCTGCGCCGCCGGCTACGATCCGTGGTGCCTGAGTTTGGGGACCGCGCCGACCGTGCCGAAGCGCGACTGCACCACGCCCAGGCCGCACATATAGTCCTGGATGCGCTCGTTCGGGCGCAGGGTGAAGGTATAGCGGGCGGTCCACGGCTTCTTGTACATCTGCGGATCGTCGATGGTGGCCAGCACCTCCAGCGTCTTGCCGCCGCCGATCTTGCGCAGGCGTTCGGTGATCTTCAGATTCTCGCCGTGCGGCAGGCCGGTGTCGTCCAGGAAGGTGGGCTTGAAGGCGGCGGTGTCGATCACCAGGGTGGCGCCGTCCCAATGGCCCACCGAGCTGCCGAAATAGGCGGGGTCGGGATCATCCTCCGGCTTCTGATCGATGTAGACGAAGCGGCGCATGTGGTCTCGCTCATAGGCCAGGATCACCTCGTCGGGTCGCTGCAAGATCTGGAAGGGGAAGCCCGACCCCCACACCCGCGGCGTGCCGTTGGGAATGCAGCGCCGCATGTCCTCCAGACTGGGCAGGGCGCTGTCGATCGCTTTGATCAGCGGCTTGTTCTTGGCGTACTGCGCCGCACCCTCGGCGGTGAACGGAATGGCCGATCCGTCGATCGGATGGATTGCGGGAATCCTTTTCTGCGACCACCAAACGCCCGACAGGTCGGAGGGCTTCCCGGTGTCGGCGGCGCGCGCGCCCGCCGTCAGGACCAAGGCCAAGACTACGCCGCCAAGCCATTTCATCGTTTCGTCCCCCTGGAGGGTTTCCGTCCGCGCCACGAGGCGCAGAGCCCCATTATTGGTCGTTGAGGTCCGGCAGGTTCCGGTTGTTCTCGGCATAGACGCTCTCCGCCAGGTGGGCGCCGGCCGGTTCGCGGTCGTAGAGGATCTTCATCTGCCAAGGCCGGGTGAAGTCGACCGGATCGTCGATGGTGATGATGTTCTCCAGCGACTTGCCGCCGTTGATCAGGCGCAGGCGCATGACCGTGTGGGCCTTGGCGGACAACTGGATGCTGTTGAGCGGCGTTTCGCCGTTGAAGCCGATGGTGTCGACCACAAGGGTGTCGCCGTCCCAGTGCGCGATCGAATCCGCCAGGAAACTCGGCTTCACATGATCCGGATGCTTGGCGTCGAAATGGATGAAAGTGTACTGATGGTCTTCCTCGAAGAAGAATGAGATCTGCTTCGGCTCCTGGAAGATTTCGAAGGGTTTACGGTTCCGCGACGCTTGGATGAAGCCTTTGGGCCAGCCCATCATGGTGTTGTGGATCACCGGTCTGCCGGCCTTGTCGCGGGCGGTCAGATAGTCGAGCTCGGCCTGGCCGGCGGGCGAGATCGGCACGGGCTGGCCGTCGACCGTGACGGGCGTCAAGCCGGTCGAATAAGGCCGCGCCACCTGCCATACGCCGGAGAAATCCGGCGCGGCGAAGGCGGCGGTCGTCATGAGCGCTCCCGCGGCGCCGACTGCTGCGGCAACGACAATCCCCAGGCCCTTCATCGCACCTATCCTCACGGCTTCTTCAATGTAACGAGGTCGCGCCTTGCGGCCGGCTGCGGACCGCGCCCGGCGCGCGGTCGGGCCCGCTCCCGAAGCTCAGATCTCATTCAGGCCCGCCGGCCCCGCGCGCGCCCGCTCCCCGCGCGGCGCTGCGGTCGGGAACGGTTGCGCCGCTGGGGAAAACCGCCTGCATGAATTCGCCGCCGGCGCCGCCCGTCCTCAGCGGATGGTAGGTGATCTTGACCTTGTCGCCCGCCTTGAGCGAGTGGCGGCTCCAGCCTTGGCCGTTCGAAGGGGGACCGCCCTCAAAGCCGTATTCGACCAGCTTTCCGTCCTTGTCGGGAGCGACCAGTTGAATCCACATGTGCGGGGAGGTCCATTGGAACTCCTTGATGGTCCCGTCGATGACGCTGGTCGTGTTCCTGTCGAACATGGCGAACGAATGATGAGCGGACGCGGCGTCCGCGCAGAGAGCTCCGGTGGCGACCGCGCTGCAAAGGACTGCCGTCGAAAGCGTCCTATTCATGACGAAACCTCCCTGTTTGGCCGGGTCGAGTTCCCGTAATCTTGACTCGATTATCGTTCAAAGGGGCGACGGATTCTATCGTAATGTAACGGCGGCTCACCGCCTGCGACGCCTTCTCCAACGTCCGGCTTTTCGCGTGGGATGGGCTCAGCGCCCGCTGAACTGAGGCGGACGTTTCTGCAGGAAGGCGGCGACGCCCTCCTTGAAATCCTCGGTCCGCCCGGCCGTCCCCTGCGCCGCCGCCTCCGCCGCCAGTTGCTCCGGCCAGGTCCGATCCAGGCTGTCCCACATCAGCCGGCGCGTGAGGGCGAGCGACGCCGGCCCCTCCGCCAGGTTCCTGGCCAATCTCAGGGCGGTAGGTGCCAGCTCCGCGTCGGCGACGCAGCGGTTGATCAGCCCCCATTCCAGGGCGCGGGCGGCGCTGAAGGTTTCGCCCAGCAGCACCATCTCCATGGCCCGGGCGCGGCCGACCAGGCGCGGCAACAGCCAGGTCGTTCCCCCGTCGGGGACCAGGCCGACCCGCCGGAACGCGGGGGTGAAGCTCGCCCCTTCCGCCGCCACCGCCAGGTCGCCCGCCAGGGCGAGGGCGCAGCCGATCCCCGCGGCCGGCCCGTTCACCGCCGTCAGCAGGGGGAAGGGCAGGGCCCGCAAGGTCTCGACCAGCGGGTTGTAGTACCGCTGCACCACCCGCTCCAGATCGGGCGGGCCGCCCTCGGCGGGGATCGTCGCCGAGGCGTCCATGAGGTTGGCGCCGGAACAGAAGGCGCGGCCTTCGCCCGTGAGGATCGCCGCGCGCACCTCGCCCCCGGCGGCCAGGGCGCGGAAAGCCTCGGTCAGGGCGGCGCAGAGGCCGGGGCCGATGGCGTTCAGGGTCGAAGGATCGGCCAAAGCCACGATGGCCACCGTCCCGTCGACGTCGATGTTGAGCTTGTCGCCGGCCATGCGGTGCGTCCTTCGAGACGCCCGCCGTCGCGGGCTCCTCAGGATGACCGATGAGGCGGGCCGGATAAATCCTTTGTCACGCCGAAGCGCGTGGACGCTAGGCCGCGACGCTTGCCGAGGATTCGGCCTCTGTGATGCGGTTGCGGCCGCCGCGTTTGGATTTGTACAGCGCGGCGTCGGCGCGGCCGACCAGGCTGCTGGGCGTCTCGCCCAGATGGCGCTGGGCTACGCCGATGGAGATGGTGACCGTTCCCAGCTCGTCGTTGGTCGAGCGGCGCTTGAGCATGCGCGAGGCGATCTCAAGGCGCATGGCCTCCAGCTCGGCCATGACTTCGCCGACCATTTCGCCCGGGAACAGCAGGGCGAACTCCTCGCCGCCGTAACGGGCCGCCATGCGGGGGTCGTCGCCGATACGGCCGATGACGCTGGCGACGTAGCGCAGCACCTGGTCGCCGGTCTGGTGGCCCCAGGTGTCGTTGAAGCGCTTGAAATGGTCGATGTCGATCATGGCCAGGCTGACCTTGGCGGCAGGGTCGACGCAGGCCCGCGCCACCGCCTCGTCGAAGGACTTGCGGTTCGACAGGTTGGTCAGGGCGTCGGTCATGGCGTCCCGGCGCACCTGTTCCAGGTGCTCGCGCAGCCGCTCGACCTCCTGGGTGGAGGCGGTGAGCTGCTGTTCGAGGTTGGAGTTTTCCTTCTCGACCCGGCGTGTGGCGGCGGTCAGGTGGTCGACCACCTGTTTCAGCTCAGGCGGGGCGGCCCCGGCGGCCAGGGTCTCCGACGCGCCGGCGAGGGTGCGACCGTACTCCTGGCTCGACTTCTGGGCGGTGTCGATGGCCTTGCTGACGCTGTCCAGTTCGCGGCTCAACTGGTCGCCTGCGTCGCGGATCTGGTCGGAAAGGCGGGCCTTGCTCAGGAACTGGGCGGCGAGCTCCTCGCTGACCTGTTCGGTGATCTGCTCGCCGGCCGCGGCCAGGCGGCCGATCTCCTTGGCCAGGTCGCCGGTGGGGTCGCCGACGCAATGGATCCAGAGCTCGTAGTTGAGCGGAGTCGGCCAGACCTTGTGGCGCTCCATCGCTTCGATGGCCTTGCGCGCCAGGGTGGCGGCGTCAGGCCCGCGAAGGACGAGCTCGAGGTCGACGGCCATTCAATTCCCCCTTTGGCGCCCGTGCATACTGCAAAGACCAGCGGAACCTAGCGGGAAGAGATCAAACGGCGGTTAAAACGGCGGATCGATCGGCGAATAAGCGCCGGCTCGCCGACGATTTCAGGCGTCCGATTCCAGCCCCGAGTCCTTGGCGACGGGGACGGCCCGCTGCAGGAAGGCCGGAATGTCGGAACCGAAGCCGACCACGGCATGGTCCCGTTCTTCCCCGCTGCGCTGGACGGGTTGCTTCACCCCGCCCCGGGCGCGGTCGCTGCGGTCGTCGCGATCTTCTCGCCTCGGCTCTTCACGGCGGGCCTCGCGGCGCGGTTCTTCGCGCTTGGGCTCTTCGCGGCGCGGTTCGGCGCGGACTTCGGGCGCCGCGACCTCGGCGGGCGTCTCCGATCCGCCCCGGCGGGACCGGGAGCGCGAGCGGGCGGGGCGGGCGCTGGTCTCGACGGCCGGGACCGGGGCGGACTCCGGCGCGGGCACGCTCGGCCGTGCGCCTTCGGCGATCTCCGGAGCGGCCACCGCTTCCATCGAAGCGCGTTCGCCGTGGTCCTTGCGGGGACGTTCGCGATGTTCGCCGCCGCGGCTCTTGCTGCGGGACGACGGGCGGCCCTCGCCGCTGCGTCCGCGGCCGCCGGCGCGTTCACGGCGTTCGTCGCCGCCTTCCGCCAGGCTCCAGTCGAGATCGAGCACGACCTCCTCCGGCGCCTTCTTGGTCAGCTTCAGCACCTTGTCGAGGGAACGGGCGTCGTTGGGCCCGATGATCATGAAGGTCTGGCCGGTGCGGCCGGCGCGGCCCGTGCGGCCGATGCGGTGGACATAATCCTCGGCGTGGTGCGGCACGTCGAAGTTGAAGACGTGGCTGACGTCGGGAATGTCGAGACCGCGGGCGGCCACGTCGGAGGCCACCAGGAACTTCAGCTCGCCCTTGCGGAACGCCTCCAGGGTGCGCATGCGCATGCTCTGGTCCAGGTCGCCGTGGATGGGTGCGGCGTCGAAGCCGTGCACCTTCAGGGACTTGGCGACGATATCGACCTCGGTCTTGCGGTTGCAGAAGACGATGCCGTTCTTCACGTCGGGACGTTCGACCAGGGCCCGCAGCGCCATGCGCTTGGCCTTGGGTTCGCCGACCGGGACGCGGGCGATGTACTGGGTGATGTTCTCGCCGGTGGTGGCCGGACGCGAGGCCTCGATCCGGGTCGGATCCTTGAGGAACTGGGTGGTGAGCCGGGTGATCTCCGGCGGCATGGTGGCCGAGAAGAACAGGGTCTGGCGGTTGGGGGGGGTCAGCTTGAAGATGCGCTCGATGTCGGGGATGAACCCCATGTCGAGCATCCGGTCGGCCTCGTCGACCACCATGATGCTGACGCCGGTGAGCAGGAGCTTGCCCCGCTCGAAGTGGTCGAGCAGGCGCCCCGGGGTGGCGATCAGCACGTCGACCCCGCGGTCGAGCTTCTTAAGCTGTTCGTCGAAGGAGACGCCGCCGATCAGGAGGGCCCAGGTCAGCTTGTGGTTCTTGGCGTATTTGTCGAAGGCCTGCGCCACCTGGTCCGCGAGCTCGCGGGTGGGGCACAGGACCAGCGAGCGCGGCATCCGCGCCCGGGCCCGGCCCGCGGCGAGCCGGTCGATCATCGGCAGGGTGAAGGCGGCGGTCTTGCCGGTGCCCGTCTGGGCGATGCCGAGCACGTCCCGGCCGGTCAGGGCGACCGGTATGGCCGCCTCCTGGATAGGGCTGGGCTTCTCGTAACCGGCTTCGGTCACGGCCCGCACCACTTCGGGGCTTAGCCCCAGGTCTGCAAAAGTTGTCATCTCGAGTTGGGTAGCGGCCGGAAAGCGCGGAAAGCGGCTCGATCAATACAGCGTTGTACGCGCTGTCGATTCCCCGGCCTGTGCAAGGTCCTCATATGGGCCGAACCGGTTAAAAGTCAACGCGCGGAATGACTAAAGGGCGCGTTTCGTCATCTGCGGGGAGGGTGGCGATCGTCCGGGCGGTCCGCCTAGCCCCGACCGTCGGCGCCCCGCAGATAGGCGAGCACCACTTCCGGGTTCGTCACCGTGTAGGGATCCTGATCGGCCCCCTCGTCGTTGATGCCGGGCTCCTCGAACCACTTCTCGATCACCCCGTCGTTCACCACCATGACATAACGCCAGCTGCGGTAGCCCATTCCCACGTGGTCCTTGTTGATCAGCATGCCCATGCGCCGGGTGAAGTGGCCTGAGCCGTCAGGCAGAAGGCGCACGTTCTTGACGCCGAGCTTCTTGCCCCACTGGAACATAACGAAGGCGTCGTTGACGCTGATGCAGCAGACTTCGTCGGCGCCGGCGGCCTTCAGGTCCGCGTCGTAGCGTTCGAAGGCCGGGCACTGCTCATTGGAGCAGGTGGGCGTGAACGCCCCCGGAAGCGAGAAGACCACCACCCGGCGCCCCGCGAAGACGTCCCGGCTGGGTAGGTCCTCCCACCGGAACGGGTTGTCGCCGCCTATGCTTTCGTCTCTGACCCTTGTCTTGAAGATGACCTCCGGTACCCGCCGTCCTTGCATGACCCCACACCGCCGTTTGGAATTGCCAAAGCCGCGGAGCACCAACGGGACAGCATCCCCAGGGTTCCTCAGGAACGGCGAAGCCGATGGAAAGCGCGCGCCGCCTCTTCACTCTCGGGTGCGCGGGGCCTAATGTGACGCGCAGCGGCGGCGGTTGGTGTTTACGCGGCGGGAAGCTTAAATCAAAAGTCCTGCCGAAGGGTCCGCATGCAAGATAAAAAACCCCAAGTTCTCAGTGATCTCGCGCAGAGCGACCGCTTTCAGGTCCTGATCGATGCGGTCAAGGACTACGCCATCTACTTGCTGGATGCGGAAGGCTATGTGGCGACCTGGAATACCGGTGCCCAACGCTTCAAAGGCTATACGGCGGACGAGATCATCGGCCAGCATTTCTCGCTCTTCTACACCGCGGAAGATCGAGCGATCGGACTTCCGGCGCGGGCTTTGCACACCGCCGCCACCGAAGGTCGGTTCGAGGCGGAAGGCTGGCGCGTCCGCAAGGACGGCGTCCGCTTTTGGACCCACGTGGTCATCGATCCTGTGATCGGCGCCGACGACAGGGTCATCGGCTTCGCCAAAATCACCCGGGACATTACCGACCGGCGACTGATGGACGAGGCGCTGATGGCGAGCGAGCAGCGCTTTCGCCTGCTGGTCCAGGGCGTGCGGGACTACGCCATCTACATGCTCGATCCGGAGGGCAACGTCACCAACTGGAACGCGGGCGCGCAGGCCATCAAAGGCTATACCGCCGAAGAGATCGTCGGTCAGCACTTCTCGCGTTTCTACACCGAGGAGGATCGCGCGGCCGGCATGCCGGCCCGAGCCCTGGCGACCGCGATCGCCGAGGGGAAATTCGAAGGCGAGGCGCTGAGGGTCCGCAAGAGCGGTGAACGTTTCTGGGCGAACGTGGTGATCGATCCGATCTACGATCCCCATGGCGCGCTGGTCGGTTTCGCCAAGGTCACCCGCGACATCACCGAACGGCGCAAGACGCAGGAGGAGCTCGACCGCTCACGCGAAGCCCTGGTCCAAGCCCAGAAGATGGAGGCGATCGGCCGCCTGACGGGCGGAGTCGCCCACGACTTCAACAACCTGCTGACGGTGATCCGCGCCTCGGCCGACTTCCTGCTGCGGCCCAGGCTGGAAGAGGAAAAGCGATTACGGTACGCGCAGGCCATCGCCGACACGGCCAAGCGCGCCACCGCCCTCACCGGGCAGCTCCTGGCCTTCGCGCGCCGGCAGCCGCTGAAGCCCGAGGTGTTCGATGTGGGCGCGCGCCTGCGCGGCCTTCGCGAGATATTCGCGACGACCATCGGCTCGTCGGTCAACGTCGAGATCGAACTGTCGCAAACCGTCCAGCTGGTCCAGGCCGACCCCAGCCAGTTCGAGACCGCGGTCCTCAACATGGTCATCAACGCCCGCGACGCCATGCCCCGCGGCGGCGAGATCAAGATCACGACCCGAGCCTCGACGGGCGTGCCCGCCGTGCGGGGCCACGTGGCTGTGCCGGGCGAGTTCGTCGCCATCGAGATTTCGGATACCGGGACGGGCATGACGCCGGAGACCTTGACGCGCGTCTTTGAACCCTTCTTCACCACCAAGGCCGTCGACAAGGGGACGGGGCTCGGCCTCAGCCAGGTCTACGGTTTCGCCAAGCAGTCGCATGGAGAGATCGATGTCCGCAGCGAGGTGGATGTCGGCACCGTGTTCACCCTCTACCTGCCGCGATCGAACGCCAGGGTGGAGACCCTGGAGCCAACGGTCGCGCCGATCGACCTCGCCGCCCTGCCTGCCCGCCGAATCCTGCTGGTGGAGGACAACGAAGGCGTCGGCAACTTCGCGGCCGGCCTCCTGAGGGAATTGGGCCAGACCGTCACCTGGGTCGGAGACGGGCGAAGCGCCCTGGAGGTCCTGGGCCAGAACCGTCAGGCCTTTGACCTGGTGTTCTCCGATGTCGTCATGCCCGGCATGAGCGGCATCGAACTCGGCCACGCGGTCAAGGCGCGGTGGCCGGACCTCGAGGTGGTTCTGACCAGCGGCTACAGCCACGTCATCGCCGAAGAGGGCGCGCATGGATTTGACCTGCTGAAGAAGCCCTATTCGATCGAGGGTTTGCTCGTGGCGCTGAAACAGCTGCCGGCGGCGTCCGCCGAGAGCTGAACCTGCCGCCGTCCAGCCTTCAGATATCCAGGTCCTCGGCCGCGAACTCGGCGTTCTCCTGGATGAAGCGGAAGCGCAGTTCGGGCTTGCGGCCCATCAGGGTCTCGACCAGCTCCTCCACCGCCTCCTCGGAGCGGGGCAGGGTGACTCGCGCCAGGGTGCGCTTCTTCGGGTCCATGGTGGTTTCCTTCAATTGGGCCGGCATCATCTCGCCCAGGCCCTTGAAGCGGCCGATCTCCGGCTTCTTGCCCTTGAAGGTGGTGGCCAGGAGCTCGTCCCGGTGTTCGTCGTCGCGGGCGTAGGCGGTCGTCGCCCCGTGGCTGATCCGGTAGAGCGGCGGCAGGGCCAGGTACAGTTTCCCCGACCGGATCAGCTCCGGCATGGTCCGGTAGAAGAAGGTGATCAGGAGCGAAGCGATGTGCGCCCCGTCCACGTCGGCGTCGGTCATGATGACGATGCGGTCGTAGCGAAGGTCCTCTTCGCGGAAGCGCGACCCGCCCTGGACGCCCAGGGCCAGCATCAGGTCCGACAGCTCGATGTTCTTGCCCGCCTTCTCGCCGGTGGCGGAGGCGACGTTGAGGATCTTGCCGCGCAGGGGCAGGATCGCCTGGTTGGCGCGGTTACGGGCCTGCTTGGCCGAGCCGCCGGCGCTGTCGCCTTCGACGATGAACAGTTCCGAGCCGTCGGCCGCCGCGCCGGAACAGTCGGCCAGCTTGCCGGGCAGGCGCAGCTTGCGGGTCGCCGAAGCCCGGGCGACCTCCTTGTCCTTGCGCCGCTTCAGCCGCTCCTCGGCGCGGTCGATGACGAACTGGAGCAGGGCCGTCGCCGCCCTGGGCTGGGCGGTCAGCCAGTGGTCGAAGGGGTCGCGCAAGGCGGCCTCGACCAGCCGCTGGGCGTCGGAGGACGACAGCCGCTCCTTGGTCTGGCCCTGGAACTCCGGGTTCTTGACGAAGACCGAGATCAAGGCGCCCGCACTCGCCGCCACGTCCTCGGCGGTCAGCACCCCGGCGCGCTTGTCGCCGGTCATCTCGCCATAGGTCTTCAGGCCGCGCAGCAGCACCGCCCGCAGGCCCGCCTCGTGGGTGCCGCCCTCTGGCGTGGGCACGGTGTTGCAGTAGGACTGCATGAAGCCGTCGTGTTCGCCGAACCCGGCGGGGCTCCAGGTCACCGCCCATTCCACGGCCCCGGCCTCGCCCTTGCGCTCGATCCGGCCGGCGAAGGGTTCGGGGGTGACGGTCTCGATCTCCCCGACCCGCTCCTTCAGATAGTCGGCCAGGCCGTTGGGGAAGTGGAACACCGCCTCCGTCGGCGTGTCGTCGTGGCGGCGCTCGGGGGCGCAGCTCCAGCGGATCTCGACGCCGCGGAACAGATAGGCCTTGGACTTGGCCATCCGGTAAAGCCGCGACGGGCGGAAGGCGACCTCGGGCCCGAAGATCTCCGGGTCGGGCTGGAAGCGGACCAGGGTGCCGCGTTTGCGCGACGGTCCGACCTGCTGGATCGGCGTCAGCGGCTTGCCGCGGGAAAAGCCCTGGCGCCATTCGGCTCCGTCGCGCCAGACGGTCACGTCGAGCCGCTCGGACAGGGCGTTGACCACCGAAGCGCCCACCCCATGCAGGCCGCCGGAGGTCTGGTAGGCGCCCGTCTTGAACTTGCCCCCCGAGTGCAGGACGGTGAGGATCACCTCCAGCGCCGACTTGTCCTTGAACTTGGGGTGGGGGTCGACGGGCATGCCGCGCCCGTCGTCGCGGACGCTGAGGGCCCCGTCGGCGTCCAGCCGCACCTCGATGACCTTGGCGTGGCCGGCGACGGCCTCGTCCATGGAGTTGTCGAGGATTTCGGCGAACAGGTGGTGCAGGGCCCGTTCGTCCGTGCCGCCGATGTACATGCCGGGCCGCTTGCGCACCGGCTCCAGCCCTTCCAGCACCTCGATGTCGCCGGCGGTGTAGCTGCCGGGGGCGGAGGAGGACCGGGTCGGCGCAGGGCGCGGTTCAGAGGGCGCGCCGGCCACGGGGGGGGCGGGCACGGGATCGAGCGCGCTGTCGAACAGGTCGGGGATGGCGGGTTGGGCCTTGGCCATGGAGCGGAGCTTGATGCGATTCTGCGGTGCGCCGGTATGGCGCGCGCCACGGGCGGACAACGCCCGCGCCCGCCGGCGAAGTCAACCGCGGCGCTGCAGTCTCCGCTCGGCGGCGGCGCGGGCCGATCTCAGGCGGCTGCGGTCCGTTGCTCGTCCGCCTTGGCCAGCGCCTGCTCCATCGCCCGGAACAGGTTGGCCGCGTCGACGGGCTTGGCCACGACCCCGTCGATGCCCGCCGCTTCGTATTCGACCAGCTGGTGGGTCATGGCGTTGGCGGTCACGGCGATGATCGGGGTGCGGATCCGACCGGTCTCGCGTTCGCGGCGGCGGATGGCGCGGGTGGCTTCGACGCCGTCGACCTCCGGCATCTGGATGTCCATCAGGACGATGTCCCAGTCCTGGCTCTCCCAGGCCGCGACCGCCTCGCGGCCGTTTTCCACCATGGACGGCGCTATGCCCGCCGGGGCCAGCAGGGTCTTGAGCACCAGCTGGTTGGTGGGGTTGTCCTCCGCGGCGAGGACTCGCAGGCTGACGGGCTCTTCCGGTGCGGCCGCCCGATTTTGCGGGGAAGCCTTTCCCGCCACGCCCGCCACCCGCTCCAGCGGCAGGCGCAGGGTGAAGGTGGAGCCCTTCCCGAGGACGCTCGAGGCCTCGATCGAGCCGTTCATCAGGGTGGTGAGTTCACGACAGATCGCCAGACCGATGCCCGTGCCGCCGAATCGGCGCGCCAGGGTCGAGTCGGCCTGGAAGAAACCTTCGAACAGGTGGGTGAGGTCGTCCTCGCTGATCCCGACCCCGCTGTCGACGATACGGAAGACGACGTGATCGTCCTCGCGGCGGACCGTGAGTGAGACCCCGCCCGCCTGGGTGAACTTCACCGCGTTGTCGGCGAGGCTATAGAGGATGCGGCGGATGCGGGCCGAGTCCCCACGGTAGTAGCCGCAGGCTTCGTCGGCGATGTCGAAGGTGAAGGACACGGCCTTCTTGGCGGCCAGCGGCTGGTAGGCGGCGACCACGCCGCGGACCAGGTGCTCCAGGTCGAACTCGGCGACCTCGAGATGCAGGGCGCTGGCTTCGATCTTGGACAGGTCCAGAAGGTCGTTGAGCACCGCCAGCAGGTTTTCGCTGGAGCGACGGATGACCTTGACGCGCTCGCGTTGGACATTGGTGAGCTGGTCGGTGGTCAGGGCCTGGACCATGCCGAGCACCCCGTTCAGGGGCGTGCGCAGCTCGTGGCTCATGGTGGCCAGGAACTGCGACTTGGCCCGGTTGGCTGCGTGGGCGGCGCGGGCGCGCTCCTCCGCCGTCTCCCGCGCGCTCATCAGATCGTCCCAGGCGTTGGCCAGCTGGGACCGCGCCGCCCAGACCTGAAGGGCGAAGGTCGCGACGGCGAAGGCCGGTGCGAAGGCGGCGAGCACATGGCCCTGCTGAAACGCCATGCGCGCGAAGACGAGGCCGTTGAAGCTCATCACCGCGAGATAGGGGACGACGCTCGCCGCCAGCATGAGCGGCGCGCGATAATGGCGCATCAGCACGTGGACCAGCGAGGCGCTCATCAGGGCGTAGGCGAAGAGGCGTTCGCCGGCGCCCCCTTGCGTGGCCAGACCGAAGACGACCAGGGCGTAGACCGACGTGGTCACGACCCGCAGCGCCGGGGCCCATCGGGCCGCCGTCCGCCCCTCGCGGCCGCCGCGGGTGATGAGCACCAGCATATGGTGTTCGGCGAGGGCGGCGCCGATCGCCATCAAGGTCCAGGCCACGACGATCGGCCAATGGAAGACCTCCATCAGCATCAGGCTGACCATGGCCATGCCCAGCCCTTGCACGACCAGGTTGCGGGCGACCTGGACGGAGAGGGCGACCGGGCTCGAGGCTTCGGCCGGGGGTTCCGGTCGGAGCGTCGATTCAGGCGTTTTCGGGTTCGCGCTGTCCATGAGCCCAAACCATTATCAGTGGACGACTGACATGCGGTTAACAACCTGAAGTGGCGTCCAGGCGGTCGTGGATCACTTCGGTCCGCGCAGCGCCCGCCCGCTCATCACCGCATCCTGGCCGAAGCGGGCGCGCAAGGAATCCAGGCTCTTCTCGGTCTTGCGGGCGCGGGCCTCGCCCTGGTCGAAGAAGTCGTCCGGCGCGTCCGAGGCCTCCACCAGGTCCGACAGTCCGGCCCCGATCAGCCGGTAGGGGCCGCCCCGGGCCTCGGCCCTCAGCATCTCCCGCGCGGCCGCGAACAGCATGCGCGCCGTCTGGATCGGGGCGGGTAGGGTGCGCCGCCGGGTGACCAGGCGGAAATCCGGGGTCTTCAGCTTCAAGGTCGCCACCCGTCCGGCCATGCCCTCCCGGCGCAACCGCGAGGCCACCTTTTCACAGGCAGGCCACAGCCGGTCCTCAAGGTCCTCCAGGGCGGTCAGGTCCTCGTTGAAGGTGGTCTCGGCGCTGATGGTCTTGCGCGCCGAATCCGGATCGACGGCGCGGGCGTCGCGGCCGTGGGCGAGGTCGTAGAGCCGCAGGCCGTAGGCGTTCCAGCGCCGCGCCAGGTCCTTCGGATCGGCCCGGGCCAGGTCGCCGATCAGGGTGAAGCCGGCCTTCTGCAGGCCCTCGGCCATGGCGGGTCCGACGCCTGGCAGAAGCCGCACCGACCGTCCGGCCAGGAAAGCCTGAGCCTCCGCCGCCCCGATGACCGAGAAGCCGCGGGGCTTGTCGAGGTCCGAGGCGATCTTGGCCAGGACCTTGTTGGGGGCCAGACCGATGGAGACGGTGATGCCGACGTCGGCCTCGATCTCGGCCTGGACCCGGGCCAGGGTCAGCGCCGCCGCGCCGCGGTTGATCCTTTCGGTTCCGGACAGGTCCAGCCAGGCCTCGTCCAGCGACAGGGGCTGGACCAGGGGCGTCAGCCGGCCGAGTTTCTCCATGATCCGCCTGCTCTCATGGCGGTATTTGGCGAATTCCGGCTTCAGCACCACCGCGTCGGGGCAGGCCTTCAGGGCCTTGAACATCGGCATGGCCGAGCGCACCCCATAGGTGCGGGCTATATAACAGCAAGTGGTCACCACCCCGCGCTTGCCGCCGCCGACGATCAGGGGAACGTCGCGCAGTTCGGGGCGGTCGCGCTTTTCCACCGAAGCGTAGAAGGCGTCGCAGTCCAGGTGGGCGATGCTCAGCCGGCCCAGTTCGTCGTGCACGACCAGCCGGGGCGAGGCGCAGGCCGGGCATCGCCGGCGCTCCGTCCCCGCCGCTCCGGTCCAGAAACAGTCGCGGCACATCGCGGTCATGGCCGCAAGGTAGCGCCACGGACCGCCAGGCAAAGCGGCCATTTTCGATTCAGCCGGTTCGGTCAACTCGGACTTAAGGATATTCGTGTCAAAACATCGTGGACAAAGGGGTGGCCGAGTCTTTTAACCGGTCCCCCGCACGATGGCATGGGTCGATGACGTTCAAAAAAGTCCTCATAGTCGAGGACAACGAGCTCAACATGAAGCTGTTTCATGACCTGCTCGACGCCCAGGGCTACGAAACCTTGCAAACCCGTGAAGGTTTGCAAGCTCTGGCGCTTGCAAGACAGCATCGTCCCGATCTGATCTTGATGGATATCCAGCTCCCGGAGATATCCGGCCTGGAGGTGACCAAGTGGCTGAAGGAAGACGACGAGCTGTCCCACATCCCCGTCATCGCCGTCACCGCCTTCGCCATGAAGGGCGATGAGGAGCGGATCCGGGAGGGCGGCTGCGAAGCCTATATCTCCAAGCCGATCTCGGTGAGCTACTTCCTCGATACGGTTCGTCGTTTCCTGGGGTGATCTGACATGACCGCGCGTATCCTTGTGGTCGACGACATCGAAGCCAACGTCCGGCTGCTCGAAGCCAAGCTGCAGGCCGAGTACTACGACGTTTCGGTGGCCTACAACGGACCTTCGGCGCTGGAGAAGGCGGCCGCCGACCTGCCCGACATCATCCTCCTCGACGTGATGATGCCCGAGATGGACGGTTTCGAGGTGTGCCGGCGCCTGAAGGCCAATCCCGCCACCGCCCATATCCCGGTGGTGCTGGTCACCGCCCTGGACGGCCGCCGCGACCGCCTGACCGGGCTGGACGCGGGCGCCGACGACTTCCTGACCAAGCCGATCGACGACGTCACCCTTTTCGCGCGGGTGCGCAGCCTGACCCGGATGAAGCTGGTCATCGACGAGCTGCGCCAGCGCGAGGCCTCCGGCCGGCGCATGGGGGTGATCGGCGGGGTCGGCGCCCGGCTCGGCTCCAGCGGCGGCCGCATCATCATCGCCGACGACCACGAGCGCCAGGCCACGCGCATCGCCGAGGAGCTCGGCGCCGAGCACCGGCCGATCATCGAGGCCGATCCCGAAAAGGCGCTCCTGGCCATCGGGGCCCGCGCTGACCTCTTGATCGTCAACATCGCGGCCAAGACCTTCGACGGCCTCAGGCTGGCGGCCCAGGTCCGCTCGGACGAGGCGACGCGCCACACCCCGATCCTGGCGGTGATCGAGCCGTCCGAACGGGTCCGCATCGTCAAGGCGCTGGAACTGGGGGTCAACGACCTGCTGCCGCGTCCGATCGATCCGGAGGAGATGGCGGCCAGGGTGCGCACCCTGATCAAGCACAAACGCTACACCGATTTCCTGCGCAACAACCTCGACCATTCGCTGGAGCTGGCGGTCACCGACCCCCTGACCGGCCTCCACAATCGCCGCTACATGTCCGGCCAGCTCAGCGGCCTGGTGCGCCGGGCCACGCACGGGGGCGAGTCGGTGGCGGCCCTGCTGATCGACATCGACCACTTCAAGCGCATCAACGACAGCTTCGGCCACGACGTGGGCGACGAGGTGCTGCGCGAATTCGCCGTGCGGCTGGCCACCAACGTTCGCGCCATAGACCTGGCCTGCCGGTTCGGGGGCGAGGAGTTCGTGGTGGTCATGCCCGAGACCGGGCTAGACGTCGCCCACCGCATCGCCGAGCGCCTGCGGCAGCACGTGGCCGGATCGCCCTTCCGGGTGGCGGGGGTCGAGGACCCCCTGTCGGTGACCATCTCCATCGGCGTCGCCTGCACCGACGGCGAGACCGACACCCCCGACGCCCTGCTCAAGCGCGCCGACGAGGCGGTCTACAGCGCCAAGGCCAAGGGCCGAAACCAGGTGGTGGCGAAAGCGGCCTAAGTTTCCTTCTCCCCTTGCGGGAGAAGGTGGGTGCGGAGCACCCGGATGAGGGGTGTCAGCACGGCGACGGCCGACTTGCCGTTGAAACCTACATTCGGATCAGGCGGCGCTTGCACCCCTCATCCGTCGGCTCCGCCGACACCTTCTCCCGCAAGGGGAGAAGGAGGCTAATCCTTCTCCTCCTCGATCCCCGCCGCGGCCATCGCCCGCCGCGCGCGGTAGGCGTCCTTCTCGTCGACCATCAGGCGGGCGGGAATGGCGCTCGGCCAGATGCCGCCGGCGCCGGTGTCGAGCACCACGAAGTCGATCCCCTCGTCGGTCAGCACCGACCGCAGGAACGAGAGCTTCACCGGGTCGAAGGTCTTGGTCAGCTGGATCATCAACGCAAAACGCCCGGCGGAGGGGCCGGGCGTCAAGAGTCTCGGCTTGGAGAGCGCGAGCTACTTGATCTTGCCTTCGCGGAATTCCACGTGCTTGCGCACGACGGGGTCGTACTTCTTCATCACCAGCTTGTCGGTCTTGGTGCGGGCGTTCTTCTTGGTGACGTAGAAAAAGCCGGTGTCCGCCGACGAATTGAGGCGGATCTTGATGGATGCCGGTTTGGCCATGGGGCGAACTCCTGCGCCGGCCAAGGCCGGGTAAATCGAGAGCGGCGGAACATACTCGGGAAAGCGCGCCAGTCAACCGCGTTCCTCGCAGGCCGCGGAGGAGGGGAGCGTCCTACCGCCCCCGTCGCACGCCCTTGGGCAAGCCCCCGCGCTTGGGGCCGCCGCGGGGCGGGCCGCGGAAGGGGCCTCCGGCCCCTCGGGACCGTACGCCCAGACGCGGGCGCGGGGCGTTGGGGTCGGCGGCCTGCGGCTCGCTCAACATCTCGAACAGCAATCCGCCGGTCAGGGGCGTGGCTTCGGAGAGTTTCACTGTCACCGCCATGCCGAGCGGCCAGCGCGCGCCGGTGCGCTCGCCGACCAGGGCGTGGGTGCGGTCGTCGTGGACGAAATACTCGGTCCCCAGGCTCGACACCGGAACCAGGCCGTCGGCGCCGGTCTCGGCCAGGCGGATGAACAGGCCGAAGCGGGTGACGCCGGTGATGCGCCCCTCGAACTCGGCCCCCACCCGGTCCGACAGGAAGGCCGCCACATAGCGGTCGGTGGCGTCGCGCTCGGCGGCCATGGCGCGACGCTCGGTGGCGGTGATGTGCTCGGCGGTCTCGGCGAGCCGCGCCACCTCGTAGTCGGTCAGGCCGTCGTCCCCCAGTTTCTGCGCCCGGATCAGGGCCCGGTGCACGATCAGGTCGGCGTAACGGCGGATCGGCGAGGTGAAGTGGGCGTAGCGCTGCAGGTTCAGGCCGAAGTGGCCGATGTTCTCGGGCGAATAGACCGCCTGCATCTGGGTGCGCAGCACCACCTCGTTGACGATGTCGGCGTGGGGCCCGTCGCGGGTCTGGACGAGCAGGCGGTTGAAACGGTCGGTCCGCGGCGGCTCGCCCTTGCTCCAGGGCGTGCCGATGGTGGAGAGGAAGTCGGCCAGGTTGAACAGCTTCTCCTGGCTGGGCGCGTCGTGGATCCGGTAGATCAGCGGGACCTTGCGGCTCTCCAGGGTTTCGGCGGCGCAGACGTTGGCCTGGATCATCATCTCTTCGATGAGCTTGTGCGCCTCCAGGCTTGCGCGGGGCGTGATCGAGACCACCTCGCCGTCGGGCGAGAGCTGGATGCGCCGCTCCAGGGTCTCGATGGCCAGGGGCTGGCGGGCGTCCCGGCCCTTCTTCATGCAGGCGTAGGCGGCCCACAGGGGAAACAGGATCGGCTCCAGCAGCGGCCCCGTCGTATCGTCGGTCTGGCCGTCGACGGCGTTCTGCGCCTGCTCGTAGGACAGCTTGGCGGCCGAGCGCATCAGGCCGCGGACGAACCGGTGGCCGGTTTTGCGGCCCTCGGCGTCGAACACCATGCGCACGGCCATGCAGGCCCGGTCCTCGCCGGCCCGCAGGGAGCACAGGCCCGCCGACAGCCGCTCGGGCAGCATGGGTTCGACCCGGTCGGGGAAATAGACCGAATTGCCCTTCTCCCAGGCCGTGCGGTCGAGGGCGGTCCCGTTGCGGACGTAGGCGGCGACGTCGGCGATGGCCACCCAGACGATCCAGCCGCCGGGATGGTCGGGGTCGGGCTCGGCGAACACCGCGTCGTCGTGGTCGCGGGCGTCGGGGGGATCGATGGTGACCAGCGGCAGGTCCCGCAGGTCGGTGCGGGTCCCCAGCGTCGGCTTCCTGGCGGCTTCGGCCTCCGCCTCGGCCGCTTGTGGGAAGCCGGTGGGGATGGAGTGGGTGTGCAGGGCGATCAGCGATGCGGCGCGGGGCTGGTCTTCGCGGCCGACCACCTCCAGCACCTTGCCGCGCTTGGGCCCGTAGCCGCGGTCGCCGCCGCCGGAGATGGCGGCCAGCACCAGGTCCCCGTCCTTCAGGTCGGCGCCGTCCGGCACCACCAGGCTTTCCTTGGAGCGGCGGTCGACCGGTTCGATCCGCACCTCGCGGCGGGACTTGCGGATCACGCCCAGGACCCGCTGAGGATTGCCGCCCAAGGCCTTGATGATCTTGGCTTCGGTCTCGCCGTCCTCGCGCTTCTCGAACCGCACCAGCAGCCGGTCGCCGAGTCCGGGCGCGGCGGCCTTGGCCTCGTGCCGGCCGGGGGCGAGGCGCACCAGGGGCGCGTCGTCCGAGCTCTTGGCCAGCTTGACGAACAGGTCGCCGTCCGCGTCCCGCTCGACCACGTCGACCACCCCCACGGGGGGCAGGGCGCCGCGGGGGGCCACGCCCTTGCGGCCGCGGCGGCTGAGCGTCCCCTCCTGCTCCATGTCGCGCAGCATGAAGCGCAGGGCCCGACGGTCGGCGCCTTTCAGGCCGTAATGGCGGGCGATGTCGTCGAGCTCGGTCTCCCCGGCCTCGGCGATGTATCGGGCCAGGGCCTCCCGGTCGGGCAGGCCGGGGGAGGGCCGGTCCGGGCGGGGCGTGCGGGGGCCGCGGGGGGACTTAGCCAATGGAATGCGTCCTTCGAGGCCCTGCCGCTGCGATCACTCGGCGGCGCTTTTGGCGGGGGCTTTCCTGGCCGGCGCCTTTTTGCCCGCAGCCTTTTTCGTCGCGGGTTTCTTGGCCGCCGCCTTCTTGGCCGGAGCCTTCTTCGCGGCCGCCGCCTTGGCCGGAGCCGCCTTGGCCTTGCGCGCCGGCCTGGCCTTGCCGCCGCCCTTGGCCGCCCGTTCGGCCAGCAGGGCCACCGCCTGCTCCATGGTCAGGTCGGCGGGCTCGGTCCCCTTGGGCACGTTGGCGTTGATCTTGCCGGAATTGACGTAGGGGCCGAAGCGCCCGGACAGCACCCGGACCGGCTCGCCGGTCGCGGGGTGGGCGCCCAGGTCCTTCAGCGCCGAGGGGCCGGTGCGGCCGCCCTTGGCCCCCGCGCGCTTCTCGGCCAGCACCGAGACCGCCCGGTTGAGGCCGACGTCGAAGACCTCGTCGGCGCTGGAAAGATTGGCGTAGGTCCCGGCGTGCTGGACATAGGGACCGTACTTGCCGATCCCGGCCAGGATCATCTGGCCGTCCTCCGGGTGAAGCCCCACCTCGCGCGGCAGGTTGAGCAGGCGCAGGGCCTTTTCCAGGTCGAGGGACGCGGGGGGCCAGCCCTTGGGCAGGCTGCCGCGCTTGGGCTTGGCCTTGGCGTCGCTCGGGTCGGCGGCCAGCTCCACATAGGGTCCGAAGCGGCCGATCTTCAGCCACACCGGGCGGCCGGTGACCGGGTCTGTCCCCAATTCCCGGTCGCCGCTCTCGGCCGCCTCCTCGCCGCCCTCGGGGGCCGCGATCGGGCGGGTGAAACGGCATTCGGGATAGTTGGAGCAGCCGATGAAGGCGCCGAACTTGCCCACCTTCAGGCTGAGCTGGCCGGCGCCGCAGGTGGGGCAGACGCGAGGATCGCCGCCGCCTTCCTTGGCCGGGAAGATGTGGGGGCCCAGCGCCTCGTTCAGCGCGTCCAGGACCTGGCTGACGCGCAGGTCGCCGATGCCGACGACGGCGGCGTGGAAGTCCTTCCAGAACGCCCGCAGGAGCTCCTTCCAGTCCATCTCGCCGGCGGAGACCTTGTCGAGCTTCTCCTCCAGGTCGGCGGTGAAGTCGTATTCGACGTAACGCTCGAAGAATTCTTCCAGGAAGGCCGTGACCAGCCGGCCCTTGTCCTCCGGGATGAAGCGGTTCTTGTCCATGCGGACATAGTCGCGGTCGCGCAGGGTGGTCAGGATCGAGGCGTAGGTCGAGGGCCGGCCGATGCCGAGCTCCTCCAGCTTCTTGACCAGGCTGGCTTCGGAATAGCGCGGCGGCGGTTCGGTGAAGTGCTGGTCGGAGCGCGCGGCCAGGACCTGGACGGCCGCGTCCTCCTTCACCGGCGGCAGGCGGGCCGAATCCTCGTCCGCCCAATCTTGGTCTTGTCCGGATCCGCGTTGCGGATCCGGAGCGTCGCGGCCCTCTTCGTAGACGGCGAGGTAGCCGTCGAACTGGATCACCTGGCCGGTGGCGCGAAGGCCCAGCGAGCCGTCGGCGTTGTCGAGGTCGATGGTGGTGCGCTCGATCCGCGCCGATTCCATCTGGCTGGCGATCATCCGCCGCCAGATCAGCTCATAGAGACGCGCGAGGTCGCCCTCGAGCCGCACGGACGAGGGGTGGCGGGCCATGGAGGTCGGGCGGATGGCCTCGTGGGCCTCCTGGGCGTTCTTGGCCTTGGTCTTGTAGATGCGCGGGGCGTCGGGGACGTAGGCGGGGGAGAACCGGTCGGCGATGACCTTGCGGGCTTCGTCGATGGCCTCGGGCGCGGTCTGGACCCCGTCGGTCCGCATATAGGTGATCAGGCCGCCCTGCTCGTCGACGCCCTCGTACAGCCGCTGGGCCGCCTGCATGGTGCGCTGGGCGGCGAAGCCCAGCTTGCGCGAGGCCTCCTGCTGCAGGGTCGAGGTGGTGAAGGGCGGGGGGGGGCTGCGCCGGGCGGGCTTCTTCTCCACCGAGGCGATGCGCAGGGTGGAGGCCTCGACCGCCTTGCGCGCGGCCTTGGCCGCCGCCTCGTCGGGCAGGTCGAACTTTCCGAGCCGCTTGCGGTCGAGCTTGACCAGCCGGGCCATGAACGGGTCCGATCCGGCCGAGACGTCGGCCTCTACGGTCCAGTATTCCTGGGTCCGGAACGCCTCGATCTCGACCTCGCGGTCGACCACCAGCCGCAGGGCCACCGACTGCACCCGTCCGGCCGAACGGGCGCCCGGCAGCTTGCGCCACAGCACCGGCGACAGGGTGAAGCCCACCAGATAGTCCAGCGCCCGGCGGGCGAGGTAGGCCTCGATCAGCTCCATGTCGAGCTTGCGCGGGTGCTTCATCGCCTCGGTGACGGCGACCTTGGTGATGGCGTTGAACACCACCCGCTGGACCTCGGCCCCCTTGATCGCCTTCTTCTTGTTCAGCACCTCGAGCACGTGCCAGGAGATGGCCTCGCCCTCGCGGTCCGGGTCGGTGGCCAGGATCAGGCGGTCGGCGCCCTTCATGGCGTCGGCGATGTCGGAGAGCCGCTTGGCCGCCTTGCCGTCGACCTCCCAGGTCATGGAGAAGTCGTCGTCGGGCAGGACCGAGCCGTCCTTCGACGGCAGGTCGCGCACGTGTCCGTAGGAGGCCAGCACGACATAGCCGGGGCCCAGGTACTTGTTGATGGTCTTGGCCTTGGCCGGGCTCTCGACGACGACGACGTTCATGCGGGGCGGTTGCGCTTTTTGGAAACGCTCGCCTCAGGGGCGAACAATGGGCGGCGAAAGTGGGGGCGCACCCCCGCCGCTGTCAACGTCGAGCAGCGGCCGAAGCCCTCTTAGTGTCTTTCCGGTCGAAAAAGGGGGCCTATCCGCCGGGCCGGCCGGACCCGGCTCAGACCGCGCCGTCCCCGGCCCCCTTGCAGACCATGCCTCCGGGCAAGAGTTCGGCCCGGCCCGCCAGGGACAGCTCCACCAGAGCCGCGAACACCCCCGCCGCCGGCGCCCCGAGGGCCCTGACCAGTTCGTCCCGGGGGACGGGGGTGGGGGAGAGCAGGGCCTCCACCCGCGCCCGCACCCGTCCGGCGACGACGTCGACGGCGTCTTGGTCGAGGTCGGGGTCGAAGGGCGCGCCCGGCTCGAAGAAGCCCAGCGGCAGGACCTGGACCACCCGAAGCACGTCCTCGGCGCCCTCGACCAGGGTGGCGCCCTGGCGCAGCAGGTCGTTGGTCCCCTTGGCCCGCGGGTCGAGCGGCGAACCCGGCACGGCGAAGACCTCGCGTCCCTGTTCCCCCGCCAGCCGGGCGGTGATCAAGGAGCCGGAGCGCAGCTCGGCCTCGACCACCACCACCCCGAGGGACAGACCGGAGATGATGCGGTTGCGGCGGGGGAAGTCCCTGGCCTGGGCTCGCCAGCCCACGGCGCTTTCCGAGACCAGGCAGCCGCGGTCGGCCAGGGTGGCGTAGAGCGCCGCGTGCTCGGGGGGGTAGACGTCGTCGATTCCCCCGGCGAGGACCGCGACCGTGCCGGTGGCCAGGGCGCCTTCGTGGGCGGCGGCGTCGATTCCCCGCGCCATGCCGGACGCCACCACCAGTCCGGCCTGGCCGAGTTCGGCGGCCAGGGTGCGGGCGAAGCGCTGGCCGGCGGCCGAGGCGACGCGGGCGCCGACGACGGCCACGGCCGGGCGGGCGATCAGCTCGGACCGGCCCAGCACCCAGAGCAGGGGCGGGGGCGGATCCACGGCGGCCAGGGCCGCAGGATAGGCGGCCTCGCCCGGGAAGATCAGCTGCGCGCCCAGAGCCTCGCCGGCGGCGATCTCGGCCTCGGCCTCGCCGACGCTGGGGATGTGCAGGGGGTGGACCCGGTCGACGCGGCGCGCGAGGGCGGGCAGGGCCTCCAGCACCCGGGTGGCCGAACCATAGCGGGCGAGCAGATCGCGATGCGCCACCGGCCCGACGCCGGACGCGCGGGCCAGCCGCAGGCGGTCGCGGCGCTCTGTCGGCGAAAGGCGAGGGCCGCGGGTCAAGTCGGGGGCGAGCCCGCCGGGCCGGCGGGGCCGCCCTTGCCGATGCGGCTCTCGCGGCCTTCCATCAGCCGCTGGATGTTCTCACGGTGGCGGACGTAGATCAGCACGGCCATGATCAGGGCGAGCGCCGCCACCGAACGGGGCTGCTGGGTTCCCAGGGCGTAGACCGGGGCCAGGGCCGCCGCGGTCAGGGCGGCCAGGGACGAGTAGCGGAACACCGCGGCCATGGCGATCCAGGTGGCGGCGCAGGCGATTCCCGCCGGCCAGGCCGCGGCCAGCATCACCCCGAAGAAGGTCGCCACCCCCTTGCCGCCCCGGAACTTCAGCCAGACCGGGAACAGGTGGCCGAGGAAGGCCGCCCCCCCGGCCAGGGCCCCGGCGTCGTCGCCCCACAGGGCGCGGGCGACCAGCACCGCGACCGCTCCCTTGCCGCCGTCGCCCAGCAGGGTCAGGAGCGCCAGGTCCTTGCGGCCGGTGCGCAGCACATTGGTCGCGCCGATGTTGCCCGAGCCGATCTGGCGCAGGTCGCCGGCCTTGGCGAAGCGGGTGATCAAGAGGCCGAACGGGATCGAGCCCAGAAGATAGCCGCCGATCAGGCAGGCCAGGATCGCGGCCGGGAGGAGCATGAACATGGGGCGAGCTTAAGGGCTGGGCGCGGCCGCGCAAGTCGGGAGCCGACGGCGGCGCCGGCCGTTATCCCCGCATGACCCGGCCCATCGCCATCTCCATCCCCCACGAACTCGGCGTCGCCGAGGCCAAACGGCGGATCGCCGCCGGCTTCGTGAAGCTCGAACGCGAGATCTCCGCCGGCCTCGCCCAGGTGGAGGAGCGATGGGAGGGCGACCGGATGCTGTTCGAGGCCAGGGCGCTGGGCCAGAGGGTGACGGGGCGGATCGACGTGCTGGAGCGCTCCATCGCCATGGAGATCGATCTGCCCGATTTCCTCGCCGCCCTCGCCGGCGCCATCAAGGGGCGGGTGAAGAAGCAGGGGATGCTGCTGCTGGAGAAGAAGTAGGGTCGCCGCCGCACATCGTCTGGGTCAGGGCGAGGGCGTCTTCGGTCGCCGCCCCGGAGGCGGTGTTGTCGAACACCACCCAGGCGGGAGCGGCGACGGCGCCGGCGAGGGCCGTGATCCGCGCCGCGCCATAGGCGGACCAGTACATCCGCGGCGAGCCGTGCAGCCGCCAATAGCTGAATCCGGTCCAGCCGCCCGGCATGGCCGCTTCGGCGACGCACGCCGGGTCCGCCGCGACGCGGGCGACCTTGGTCCCGACGAGCAGGGCTTCGGCGGCGGCTTCGAACCAGGTCCGATGGCGCGGCTCGCAGGCGACCTCGCCGTCGAAGCGGGCCCTGAGCTCGGCGAAGAAGCGCTCCGCCACGGCGGCGTCGAAGGCGAGGCTGGGCGGGAGCTGGATCAGGAGCGGACCCAGCTTCGGCCCCAGGGACGCGATCTGGTCCAGGAAGGCCGCCAGCGGCTCGCTCGCATCCGCCAGCCGTTTCTCGTGGGTGATGGTCCTGGGCGCCTTCACCGCGAACCGGAACGCTGCGGGCGTGTCCGCCGCCCAGCGCTCGAACGTGGCCGGCCTGTGGGGACGGTAGAAGGTGGAGTTGATCTCGACGCCCGCGAACCGCGCGGCGTAGCGCTGCAGGGTCGAGCCGGCCTCGGGGAAGGCGTCGCGGACGGCGCGGGGAATCTGCCACCCGGCCGTGCCGACGCGGACCTGGCCGCTCATCGTTCCGCACTGCAAGCAGCGCGTCCCGGTCCCGCAATCATTGCTCGGCCTGGTGCACCACGCGGCCGTCGACCAGGGTCATCAGCACCTGGCCCTGCAGCCGGCGGCCGTCGAAGGGGGAGTTCTTCGACTTCGAGATCAGCCGGTCGGCGTCGATCACGACGGGAGCGTCGATGTCGCACAGCACCAGGTCCGCGGGCGCGCCGGCGGCGAGGCGGCCGGCCCTCAGGCCCAGCAGACGGGCGGGGGCAAGGGTGGCGGCGCTGATCAGGTCGAGCAGGGGCGCGCGGCCGTCGTGATGGAGCGCCAGGATCGCCGGCAACAAGGTCTCCAGGCCCACCGCGCCCGGCGCCGCCTCGGCGAAGGGCAGGCGTTTGTCCTCGGCCGGGGCGGGGGCGTGGGCGGACACGATCACCTCGACCAGGCCCGAGGCCACCGCCTCCACCAGGGCCTGGCGGTCGTCCTCCGAGCGCAGCGGCGGGTCGAGGCGGTAGAAGGTGCGGTAGTCGCCGATGTCGAGCTCGTTGAAGCTCAGGTGGTTGATCGAGGCGGTGGCCGCGACGTTCACCCCCCGGTCGCGGGCGCGCCTCAGGCTTTCGAGGGCCCCCGCGGTGGTGATCTGATCGACCAGCAGGGCCGCGCCGGTCAGCTCGGCCATGGCCAGGTCCCGCTCCAGCATGATCCGCTCGGCGACGGCCGGGACCGAGGGCAGGCCGAGCCGGCCGGAGAACTCCCCGGCGGTGGCCGCAGCGCCGGCGGAAAGGTACGGGTCGGCCGGACGGTGGGCGACCCGGGCCCCGAAGGCGTGGGCGTAGCGCAGCACCCGGCCCATCACCTTGGAATCGACGATCGGCCGGTCGACGTCGGTGAAATAGACCGCGCCGGCCTCGCGCATCAGCCCGAGCTCGGCCATCCGCTGGCCCTCGCAGCCCTTGGTGGCGGCGCCGGCGGCGTAGACGTGGACCAGTTCGATGTCGCGGGCCCGGCGCAGGATGAAATCGACCATGGCCGGGTCGTCGATGGTCGGATCGGTGTCGGGCTGCAACACCATGGAGGTGACGCCCCCCGCCGCGGCGGCGCGGGCGGCGGACTTCAGGGTCTCCTTGGGCTCGGCCCCCGGCTCGCCGGTCTTGACCCGAAGGTCGATCAGCCCCGGCGCTAGCATGGCCCCGTTGCAGTCGACGACGCGGACGTCCTCCGACAGCCCCTCCAGGCCCGGCCGGCGGGCGATGTCGGCGATCACCCCCTCGGTCACCACCAGGCAGCCGGGGCCGTCGTAGCGGCTCTCCGGATCGATCATCCGGGCGTTGACGAAGGCGGTGGGACGGCCGGCCATCAGACCTCCACTCCCTCGGCCAGCCGCGCCGCCAGCGAGGCGAGCACGGCCATGCGGGCGGCCACGCCCATCTCGACCTGATCCTGGATCAGGCTGACCCCGGGGTCGTCGGCGACCCCGGATTCGATCTCCACCCCGCGGTTCATCGGCCCCGGATGCATCACCCGCACATGAGGGGCGGCGTGGGCCAGCATCTCGGCGTCGAGGCCGAAGAAGCGGGAATATTCGCGGGTGGAGGGGACGAAGGCGCCGTCCATCCGCTCCAGTTGCAGGCGCAGCATCATCACCACGTCGACGCCGGCGACGCCCTTGCGCATATCGTGGAACACCTCGGCGCCCCAGCGGTCGACGCCGGGCGGCATGAGGGTCGGCGGCCCGACCAGCCGCACCCGCGCGCCCAGGAGCTGCAGGAAGCCGACGTTGGAGCGGGCGACGCGGCTGTGCATCACGTCGCCACAGATGGCCACGGTCAGGCCCTCCACCTTGCCGAAGGCCCGGCGCAGGGTCAGGGCGTCGAGCAGGGCCTGGGTCGGATGCTCGTGCCAGCCGTCACCGGCGTTGACGACGCTGCAGCTGACCTTCTGGGCCAGCAGGGACGCCGCGCCCGAGGCGGAATGGCGGACCACCAGGAGGTCCGGCCGCATCGCATTGAGGGTCACGGCGGTGTCGATCAGGGTCTCGCCCTTGGTCATGGACGAGGTGCGCGGGCTCATGGCGATGGTGTCGGCGCCCAGGCGCTTGGCCGCCAGCTCGAACGAACTCATCGTCCGGGTCGAGGCCTCGAAGAACAGGTTGACCAGGGTGCGCCCGCGCAGGAGCCCGAGCTTCTTGTCCGCCCGCCGGTTCACCGCCACGAAGGCGTCGGCCAGGTCGAGCAGCTGTTCGGCGTCGGGCCGGGACAGCCCGTGCACGGACAGAAAATGACGATGCGGGAAGGCGAAGGCGCGCCGGCGGATCGAGGCTTCGATGTCGGCGTCTGTATCCATCGAAGCGGAGGCTATAGGGGGCTTTGGGGCCGGGCTCAAGTCGCCTGTAGGCCTCGCCCGGCGGTCTGCCGTCCGCGGGAAGGGCCGAGTCCCTTCCTGAACACCACGCTCAGATTGTTCGCCGGCATGGCCACGCGCTCGACCAGGGCCAGGCCGTGGGCGGCGGCGAGCGCCTTGATCTCGTCCAGGCGGCGCAGGCCCCAGTCGGGGTTGCGGGCCTTCAGGCTGGCGTCGAAGGCCTCGTTGGAGGGGGCGGTCTCGACCTCGGGCTCGCGGAACGGTCCGTACAGATAGAGCACGCCCCCCGCCGAAAGCACCCGCGCCGCCCCGGCCATCAGCCCCTCGGCCGAGGACCAGGGGGAGATGTGGATCATGTTGATGGCGACCACCGCGTCGGCGGCGGCGACCGGCCAGTTGTCCGGATCCGCGGCGTCCAGGACCAGCGGCTCCAGCAGGTTGGGCGCGCCGGCCGCCTCCCGCCAGGCGGCGATGCTGGCCAGGGTCTCTTCGTCCCGGTCGGTGGGCCGCCACATCAGGTGCGGCAGGGCCTGGGCGAAGCCCGCCGCATGTTCGCCGGCGCCGCTGGCGATCTCGAGCACCAGGCCGCTGGGCGGCAGGCAGCGCTTCAGCACCTGCAGGATCGGCTCGCTGTTGCGGGCGGCCGCCGGGGTGGAGCGGGCGCCGGGGGGAAGGCTGGTCATGGCGCGGTGAATCCGTAGTCGCGTTCGACCCGCGCGATCCGGACCTGATAGGCGGCGTACCACCGTTCCCGTCCCAGCCTCTGCGCGGCCAGGTGTTCGGCCTTGGCCTTCCAGGCGGCGATGGAGTCGAGGTCGCGAAAATAGGCGACGGTGATCCCCAGGGCGCCGTCGCGGGCGGATTCCTCGCCGAGCCAGCCGGGCTGTTCGGACGCCAGCCGGCTCATCGCCTTGGCCATGGCCGCGTAGCCCCGGTCCCCCTCGGTCCGCAGGGAGGTGAAGATCACCGCATAATAGGGCGGCTCGGGCGTCTTGGAGATCGCTTCAGCCATGGCCGGCCCTCGCGTAGCCGGACCGCGTCGGTCAGGCCGACCTCAGCCGGTCCAGCGCGCCTTGCAGGATATAGGCGGCGGCGGTCTTGTCGATGACTTCGGCGCGGCGGCCGCGGGTCATGTCGGCCTCGCCGATCAGCATCCGTTCGACCGCGGCGGTGGACAGGCGCTCGTCCCAGAAGGCGATGGGCATTTCGGGGCGCAGCCGCAGCAGGTTGCGGGCCAGGGCCCGGTTGGACTGGCAGCGCGCGCCCTCGGTCCCGTCCATGTTGACCGGCAGGCCGATCACCAGCCCGCCGGCGCCGCGCCCGGCCATCAGCTTGAACAGCTCCCCGGCTTCCTCGGTGAACTTGCGGCGGCGGATCAGGGCCAAGGGACTGGCGATCGATAGGCTGAGGTCCGAGACGGCAACCCCAATGGTCTTCTCGCCCGGATCCAGTCCCGCCACCGGCGTGCGCGGGGGCAGGGCGGCGGGCAGGTCGAGCAGGTCGAGGACGGGCATGGAGAGGTTGTACACGGGCCTTGGGCCCGCGACAGCCCGCCCCGTGCCCCGTTACTTCCCGAGCACCCGGTCGGCCTTGGCGTCGATCTTCTTCTCCTCGGCCTTGGACATGCGCCCGGCCTTCACCGCCTGGGCGGCGCGGGCCTTGGCGTTGCGGGCATGGGGCTTGTCTTCCACCGGATAGCTGCGGTCCGGACCGGCGAAGTCCTTCGCCGGCAGCTTCTTGCGCTTCTTGGTGTCGAGTTCGGCCATGGGTTGGTCCTCCGGCTGATTTGCCGAGGATCAACCCATCGAGCGCGGGCTTGGTTGCGGCTTCAGGTCTTCAGCTTGTAGCCGGTCTTGAATATCCAGGCGGTGGCGACCAGGCACAGGGCCAGGAAGGCGGCGGTGGCCCCCAGGCTGATGGCGACGCTGACGTCGGCCTGGCCGTAGAAGCTCCAGCGGAAGCCCGAGATCAGATAGACCAGCGGATTGAAAAGGGCCACGCCCCGCCACAGGGGCGGGAGCATGGACAGGGAATAGAAGCTGCCGCCCAGGAACGACAGGGGCTGGATCACCAGGAGCGGGATCAGCTGCAGCTTCTCGAACCCGTCGGCCCAGATGCCGATCAGGAAGCCGAACAGGCTGAAGGTCACGGCCGTCAGCACCAGGAACAGCAGCATGAAGAACGGGTGCTCGATCCGCACCGGAGCGAAGAAGAAGGCCGTGACCAGGATGATCAGCCCGAGCGCGATCGACTTCGACGCCGCCGCCCCGACATAGCCGGCCACGATCTCCAGCCAGGAGATCGGCGCGGACATCACCTCGTAGATGGTGCCGACGAACTTGGGGAAATAGATGCCGAAGGAGGCGTTGGACACGCTCTGGGTCAGGACCGACATCATGATCAGGCCGGGCACGATGAAGGCGCCGTAGGGCACGCCGCTGACCGAGCTCATGCGCGAGCCGATGGCCCCGCCGAACACCACGAAATAGAGCGAGGTCGACAGCACCGGCGAGACGATGCTCTGCATCAAGGTGCGCCAGGTCCGGTGCATCTCGAACTGGTAGATGGCGCGGATGGCGGGGACGTTCATCGGTCGTGCACCAGCTCGACGAAGATGTCCTCCAGCGAACTCTGCTGGGTGGAAAGGTCCTTGAAGCCGATGCCCAGCGCGCTGAGCTGGCCCAGCAGGGCGGTGATGCCGGTGCGTTCGCGCTTGGTGTCGTAGGTGTAGACCAGCTCCGCGCCGCCCTCGGCGATCTCCAGCGGCTGGTCGGCCAGTTCCGGCGGGATCGCGCTCAAAGGCTCCTGCAACTGCAGCGTCAGCTGTTTCTTGCCGAGCTTGCGCATCAGTTCGGTCTTTTCCTCGACCAGGATCAGCTCGCCCTTGCGGATCACCCCGATCCGGTCGGCCATCTCCTCGGCCTCCTCCAGATAGTGGGTGGTCAGGATGATGGTGACGCCGCTGTCGCGAAGGGCCCGGACCACGTTCCACATGTCGCGGCGCAGCTCCACGTCGACCCCGGCGGTGGGCTCGTCCAGGAACAGGATGCGCGGCTCGTGGCTCAGCGCCTTGGCGATCATCACCCGGCGCTTCATCCCTCCCGATAGGGTGATGATCTTGTTGTCCTTCTTGTCCCACAGGCTGAGTTCGCGAAGGATCTTCTCGATGTGGGCCGGGTTCGCCGGCTTGCCGAACAGGCCGCGGCTGAAACAGACGGTGGCCCAGACGGTCTCGAAGGCGTCGGTCTTCAGTTCCTGCGGCACCAGGCCGATCAGATTGCGGGCGGCGCGCCAGTCCTTGAGGATGTCGAAGCCGTCGACCGTGACCGTCCCCTCGGTGGGTGTGGTCAGGCCGCAGATGACGCTGATCAGGGTGGTCTTGCCCGCGCCGTTGGGCCCGAGCAGGGCGAGGATCTCCCCGCGCATGATCTCGAGGTCCACCGACTTCAGGGCCTGGAAACCGCCCGCGTAGGTCTTGGACAGCCTGGAGACGGAGAGGATCGCACTCATCGCCGTCTTCTTATCCGACTCGGACGCCCGCGTCGCGCCCGAGTCGGCAGGATTCCGCTACCGGGGCGGAGCGTCCCCGGCCGCCCCGGCGGTCGCGGCGGCGGCCCGGGCGTTGGCGGCGTCGGCGGAGGCCTGGGCCCGTTGGGCCGCGGCGCTCGCGTTCTGCGCCGCCTGCTGGCTGGCCTGGGCGGCGTCGCTGAGCTGGGTGGCGGCGCTCGCCTGTTGGGCGGCCTGCTGGGCCGCGGCGGCCGCGGCCGCGTTCTGGGCGTCGGCGCTTTGCAGCGGAGCCTGGGTCGCCAGGGTTGCGGCCTGGGCTGCGGCGGCGTTGGCCGCGGCCGCATTGGCCGCCGCCTGGTCCGCCGCGGACTTGTTCTGGCTGTTGAGCACCAGGACCACGCCGATGATGATCGCCACCGCGATGGCGCCGAGCACCATCCACGCGGTGCGGTTGGTCTTTTCCTGTGGAGTGTCGAAGCTCATCCGCGTTTCCCCATGTCCTGTTGACGGACAACCAACGTGGTCGCGGCGTCGCAGTTCCGACGGGGCGGATCGCCCGGCGGCGGGAGCCTCAGGCTTGCCACTGCGCGCCCCCGCCGCTAACCCACCCCCGACCGCAATCACGAGGGGCCCATGGCCATCGACGCCGCGACCGTCCGACGGGTCGCCAAACTCGCCCGTATCGCCGAGCCGGAAAGCCGGCTGGAGCCGCTCGCCCGCGAACTGTCCTCGATCCTCGACTGGATCGAACAGCTCGGCGAGGTAGACGTGGAGGGGGTGCAGCCCATGGCCTCGGCCGTGGCCGCGGCCCTGCCGATGCGCGAGGACGTGGTCGCCGACGGCGGCGACGCCTCCAAGGTCCTGTCCAACGCGCCGAAGTCCGCGGACGGCTTCTTCATCGTCCCCAAGGTGGTCGAGTAGAGACGTGGCAGACCTGAACGCCCTTACCCTCAAGTCCGCCCTCGCGGGCCTCGCCGCCAAGGACTTCTCCGCCGAGGAGCTGGCCCGCGCCCAGGTCGCCGCCATCGAGGCCGCCAACCCCTCCCTGAACGCCTTCGTCCTGGTCACCCCGGACCGGGCCATCGCCATGGCCAAAGCCTCCGACCAGCGCCGCGCCCGCGGCGAGGCCGGACCGCTGGAGGGCGCCTCCATCGGGGTCAAGGACCTGTTCTGCACCGAGGGCGTGCGCACCACCGCCGCCTCAAAGATCCTGGGCGACTTCGTCCCGCCGTACGAATCCACGGTCACCGCCCAGCTGTGGCGCGACGGGGCGGTGATGCTGGGCAAGCTGAACCTCGACGAATTCGCCATGGGCTCGTCCAACGAGACCTCGGCCTTCGGGCCGGTAGTCAATCCGTGGCGAGGGCGCGGATCGAACAAGCCGCTGACCCCCGGCGGCTCCTCCGGCGGGTCCGCCGCCGCGGTCGCCGCCGACCTGTGCCTGGCCGCCACCGCCACCGACACCGGCGGATCGATCCGCCAGCCGGCCTCGTTCACCGGCACGGTGGGGATCAAGCCGACCTACGGCCGCTGTTCGCGCTGGGGGGTGGTCGCCTTCGCCTCCTCGCTGGACCAGGCCGGACCCATCGCCAAGACGGTGGAGGACGCGGCCATCCTGCTCCGGTCCATGGCCGGTCACGACCCGAAGGATTCCACCAGCCTGCCGGTGGAGAGCCCCGACTTCGCGTCCTTCGTCGGAAAGTCGGTCAAGGGCCTGCGGGTCGGCATCCCCGAGGACTACCGCATCGAGGGCATGCCCGAAGAGATCGCCAGGCTCTGGGACCAGGGCATCGAGTGGCTGAAGGCGGCGGGCGCCGAGGTCAAGTCGGTGCGCCTGCCGCATACCAAATACGCCCTGCCGGCCTACTACATCATCGCCCCGGCCGAGGCCTCGTCGAACCTGGCCCGCTACGACGGCATGCGCTTCGGCCTGCGCGAGCCGGGCAATTCTTTGACCGAAGTCTATGAGAACACTCGGGCAAGCGGCTTCGGCGAAGAGGTCAAGCGGCGCATCCTGATCGGCGCCTATGTGCTGTCGGCCGGCTATTACGACGCCTATTACCTCAAGGCCCAGAAGGTGCGCCGGCGCATCGCCGACGACTTCGACGCCGCCTTCCTGGAGGTCGACGCCCTGCTCACCCCGACCGCGCCATCGGCGGCGTTCGGCCTGGGCGAGCGCACCGACGATCCGGTCGCGATGTATCTGAACGACGTGTTCACGGTGACCACCAACCTGGCCGGCCTGCCGGGAATCTCGCTCCCCGCCGGCCTGTCGTCGGACGGGTTGCCTCTGGGCCTGCAGTTGATCGGCCGGGCCCTGGACGAAGGGACGCTGTTCTCCCTGGCGGGGGCCATGGAAGAGGCCGCCGGCTTCACCGCACGGCCGCAGCGCTGGTGGTAGGCCCTATTTCTTGACCACCTTGGCCAGATCGGCGTCGATCTTGGCCAGGAGCTCGGGGGTCAGGATCGGCACGTACATGGCGATGCCTTCGAGCGCGAAGTCGCGGCCCTGGTCGATCCGCGGGTCCGAGACCACCTCGGGGATGTACTTGTTCAGCACGGCCTTGGTTTCGGGGTTGTCGATCAGCACCCCGATCGTGCTCTTGACGGAATAGGCCGGCGCCTGGGCCACGGCCACGGTGGCGACCGAAACCGCCGAGACGGCGGTGGTGAAGGCGAGGGCGGCGATGAGGCCGAGGGCGGCGGGACGAACCACGGCGAGCTCCTTGCAAGGCGGAAATATCGCGCTTTTCAAAAAGTTAATTTGGAAGCGTGGTCTTGTCATCCACTTTCGCCCCATGTTCGCCGCCCTGGCCGTGTCGCTGGTCGCGACCGCCGCCCAGGCTTGGCCGGACACCCCGCTCGGCCGGGTCGAGGCCGTGGCGGTGTTGCAGGGCCTGAACGTCGAGCTCCTGACCCACCCCAGCGCCACCGCCACCCTGGAAGCCTGGTGCGCTTCGCATCGCCTGGCGGAGACGCCAAAGGTGGTCGCCCGCCCGGTCAGGCTCGATCGTTCCGCGGGGCCGGACGTGCGAACCGCGCTGAAGGTCGGCCCGGAGGAGACGGTGGCCTATCGCCGGGTGCAGCTGGTCTGCGGCGGCCATGTGCTGTCGGAGGCGGACAACTGGTACGTTCCGGCGCGGTTGACCCCTGAGATGAACCGGACCCTGGAAACCACCGACACCCCCTTCGGCCGGGCGGTGGCGGCGCTGGATTTCCGCCGCGAGACTCTATCGGCCAAGTTGCTGTTCCGGCCCTTGCCGCAGGGTTGGGAGACGGCCGCGCGCCTGCCGGCCGCCGGCGCCGCGCCCCTGGCGATCCCGGCGCATGTGCTGGAGCACCGGGCGGTCCTGTCCACGCCGGCGGGGACGCCGTTCAGCCTGGTGGTGGAAAGCTATACCGCCGAGGTGCTGGCCTTTTCGCCGCCGTAGACAACCTTTAGGCGAGCACCACGTCGAAGCGGGTCGTCCAGGCGAAGCCGTCGGTCCCAGGTTGGAACGCGGCCACGCTCAGCGGACGGTCCTCGGGGCGCAGGCAGCGGTAGACGGAGTCGCGTTCGTTTTCGGGATTGCCGGCGATCATCATCTGGGTGGTCAGAACCCGGCCCTCGGGCCGATAGACCTTGTAATGGATGTGGGCGGTGCGGCCGTCATAAGGGACCGGCCGGATGGTGCGGAAGGCGTATTCCCCTTGGGCGTCGACCTTGAGCCGGGCGTAACCCTGGAAGCCGGGATCGACGCCGCCCTGGACAATGTAGCGGCCGTCGGCGTCGCACTGCCAGATCTCGACCACGGCCCCCTGCACCGGCCGGCCGTCCACGCCCAGGATCCGGCCCCTGAGGTCGAGGGGTTCGCCCCGCGCCTGACGCGAACCCGTGTGGATCAGGTCCGGATCGGTCTCGGGCGGAAGGGTGTGGGGATAGAACGGCCCTTCGGTCTCGACCGGGGTGGGCCGCAACCCCGGGTCGGCGGCGGAAGCGGGCCCCGCCGCCAGGGCGGCGGCCGCGAACAGCACGGTCTGTCTGCGGGTGAGGGTCGGCATCGAGGCCTCCATGTCACGCTCTCCCAACCAACGGACAAGGCCCTCAGGTCCGTCGCTTCTGGTGGAAAGCGGTCCCTTCCGAGCACGACAACACTATCCAGGGTTGTTGACGTCAAGGAACTCTCAACCTTCGGGGGAACTAATAAGGCCGCCGCCGGTTTCCCTGACCTGAGCCGGGGTCCGCGGCGCAAGGGGAGGATACGGTTCGATGCCCGTTCTGCCGGTCCGCGCGCTGGTCGTCGACGACAACCCTGGCCATCGCCAGCTGCTGACGGCTGTCCTGCAATCCAAGGGTCTGGACGTGTTCGCGGTGAACGACGGGCGCGAAGCGGTCGCCATCGCCTCTTCCACCTGTTTCGCCCTTATCCTCATGGACGCCAGCATGCCGATCATGGACGGCCACACGGCGACCAGGCTGATCCGCGAGCACGAGGTCGAGGCCGGCTGGCCCCGCGCCAACATCATCATGGTCACCTCGCACGACACCTCCGCCGACGTGGCCCGGTCGCGCGCGGCCGGCGCGGACGGCCACGTCAACAAGCCCATCAACGTCGGCGAACTGGTTGCGGCGATCGACGCCCGCCGGGCGCGGGCCGCGCGCGCCGTCGCCAAGTCCTGCGCCGCCTAGACTGCCGGTGTGAGGCGGCGTCTCGCCGCGAGCCACTCGCGGGGATGCAAAACGCTCGTCTTCCCGCTATCTACCCATCCATGACAACCGATCGCGCCCCCTTCCGCATCCCCGGCCGCACCGGCGAGTGGGAAGTCGTCCTCGGCCTGGAAGTGCACGCCCAGGTCGCCTCCAAGTCCAAGCTGTTCTCGGCCGCCGGCGTCGGCTTCGGCGCGGGCCCCAACGAGCAGGTGTCCACCGTCGACGCGGCCTTCCCCGGCATGCTGCCGGTGATCAACCGCTTCTGCGTCGAACAGGCGGTGCGGACGGGGCTGGGCCTGAAGGCGCGGATCAATCTGTGGTCGCGTTTCGACCGGAAGAACTATTTCTACCCCGACCTGCCGTCCGGCTATCAGATCAGCCAGTTCAAGGACCCCATCGTCGGCGAAGGCGTGCTGGAGGTCGAGCGCGACGACGGCTCGACCTTCCATGTCGGCATCGAGCGGCTGCACCTGGAGCAGGACGCCGGCAAGTCGATCCACGACCTCGATCCCCACGCCACCTACGTCGACCTGAACCGGGCCGGCACGGCGCTGATGGAGATCGTTTCGAAGCCGCACATGCGCAGCCCCGAGGACGCGGCCGCCTATGTGAAGACCCTGCGCATGCTGGTCCGCTACCTCGGCACCTGCGACGGCGACATGGAGAAGGGCAACCTGCGCGCCGACGTCAACGTCTCGGTCTGCCGCCCGGGGCAATACGAGCAGTTCAGGGCGACCGGCGACTTCGCCCATCTGGGCACCCGCTGCGAGATCAAGAACGTCAATTCGATGCGCTACATCCAGCAGGCCATCGTCTACGAGGCCCGCCGCCAGGTGGAGATCCTCGAGGACGGCGGCAAGATCGACCAGGAGACCCGCCTGTTCGACGCGGTGAAGGGCGAGACCCGGTCGATGCGCTCGAAGGAAGAGGCGATGGACTACCGCTACTTCCCCGACCCGGACCTGCTGCCGCTGGAGCTCGATCCCGACTGGGTCAAGGCGATCCAGGCGACCTTGCCCGAACTGCCCGACGACAAGCGGGCCCGGTTCGTGAAGCAGTACGACCTTTCCCCCTACGATGCGCGGGTGCTGTCGGCTGAGGCCGACCGGGCCGACTTCTTCGAGAAGGCCGCCAAGGGCCGCGACGCCAAGCTGGTCGCCAACTGGACCACCAATGAGCTGATGGGCCGGCTGGCCAAGGACGGGCTGGAGATGGAGGCGAGTCCGATCCCGGCTTCCGACATCGCCGGCCTGGTGGAGCTGATCGAGACCGGCGTCATCTCGTCCAAGATCGCCAAGGAAGTGTTCGACCGCATGTGGGCGGGGGAGGGGACGCCCAAGGACGTCGTCGAGAAACATGGCCTGGTCCAGGTCACCGACACCGGCGCCATCGAGGCGGCCATCGACAAGATCATCGCCGCCAACCCGGACAAGGTGGAGGCGGCCAAGGCCAAGCCCCAGGCCATCGGCTGGTTCGTCGGCCAGGTGATGAAGGACACCGGCGGCAAGGCCAACCCCGCCGCCGTCAACGAGATCCTGAAGGCCAAGCTGGGTCTGTAGCTCCAGCGTGGATCAGTAGCCGCCGGGGATGGCGTCCAGCACCATGCCGGTGCCGCGCTGCATCAGATAGATGTCCGGTCCGACCCCGACCCAGTCGTAGCCGCGGGGCGGGGCACGCAGGCGATAGCGGCTGGGGTTCTGGACCACGGCGCCGCGATAGTTGGGCGGAAGATATTGGCCCTGGCGCCAGGACCTCTGGGCGGGGGCGGGCGCCGCCCGATAGGCCTGCGGTGCGTTGCGCGGGTCTTCGCGCCGGCGCAGGGCCGGATCGGGCTGGTAGCGCAGGCCCTGGGCGCCGCGGGCCTGGCCCCGGTCGTCGCGACCGCGGTCCGCCGCCGGGTAGCGCTCGTAGCTGCGCCCTTCGCCCCGCCCGTCGCCATGGTCCCTGCCCATGGCCGACGGGGGAGCCAGCAACGTCGCCGCCGCCGCGATGATCAGCAAACGTCTCATCGGAGCCTCCCTGCCTGGGGTTGAACGCTGCGCGGTCATCGGTCCGTCGCGGGGAATCGCCGAGCGGAAAGCCGCCCCGGCCTTTCGACCGGGGCAGGCCCCTTCGTTTAGTAGAAAACGCCGTTGATGACGTTGGCGATCAGGCCGGTGGCGATGGCCGCCAGCACGATGTCGTTGCCGACCCGCACGTAGCGATAGCCGCGGGGCGGCGGCCCCAGACGGTAGGCGGTCCAGTTGTCGATATAATAGGGCGGGGCGAAATAGGCCCTGGGCAGGGTCTGGCCGCGCGCCCAGCTCCGGTAGGTGAGGCCACGGGGGTAGCGATAGGCCGGACCGCGGAAGCGGTCATAATACCGGCCGCCGTAGTTGTAGCGGTTCGGCTGGGCGTCGTAGCGGTTGGGGATGCCGTCGCGGTCGCGGTCGCCGTTGGGACGGGCGTCCCGCTGGGCCTCGCGGCGGTCCTGCCGGTCGTGGTCACGGTCGTAGGGCTGGGCCGAGGCCGCGGTCGCCCCCAGCGTGGACAGAACCGCGACGGCGACGATGAAGCGTTTCATGAGTTCACCTCGTTTTGCGTGAAGAAGGGCCAAAAGGGCGTCTTCCGTTTCGGGAAAACCCGACTGCGCGATCATCGGCGCCCCGGGCTGAACTGGGTCTGAACGGCGAGATCACGGCGACTTTGGACCGGAACAGGGAAAAATCGTAAAACGTGATCGATTCTAACCGTTTAGAGCGGATTGCTCGCGAAATCTGGGATCGTTTTTCGCGCCCCGTTCCCAGTTAGAAAGCCTTCATTCGTCTTGCGGTTCCGGCTCGGCCCCAGCATGGTCCGCCGTCACCCGTGAGAGGATCGCGAGCATGACCCAGCCGATCGAGCTCCATTTCTGGCCGACTCCGAATGGACGGAAGATCTCCATAGCGCTTGAGGAGATGGAGCTCGCCTACACGTTGAAGCCGGTGAACATCGGCCGGGGGGACCAGTTCAAACCCGAGTTCCTGGCCATCAGCCCAAACAACCGCATGCCGGCGATCGTCGATCCGGACGGTCCCGGCCGGCAACCGATCTCGGTGTTCGAGTCGGGCGCCATCCTGCAGTACCTCGGGCGCAAGACCGGCCGGTTCTATCCCACGGACGAGCGGGCGCGGGTCGAGGTCGAGGAGTGGCTGTTCTGGCAGGTCGGAGGCCTGGGCCCCATGGGCGGCCAGGCCAATCACTTCCGCGCCTATGCGCCTTCGGTGATCGCCGACACCCGTTACACGGCCTATGGCGCGGCTCGCTATACCGACGAGATCGACCGGCTGTTCGGGGTGATGGACCGCCGCCTCCAGGACCGGGACTTCCTGGCCGGGGACTATTCCATCGCCGACATGGCGGTCTTGCCCTGGGCCCTGCGGTATCCGGCCCAGGGGGTGCAGATCGACCGTTTCCCCAGGGTCCAGGCCTGGTTCGATCGGACCCGGGCGCGGCCGGCCGTGCAGGCTGGGCTGAAGGCGGGAGAGGAACTGCGCGGCGTGGCGCTGTCGGATCCCGGCAAGGACGGCGACAAGGCGCGCGAAGTGCTGTTCGGACAGCGTGCTCGTAAATAAGAATAAACCTCAGGTTTACGAGGTCTGAATCAAGATTTACGAGACCTGAATCAGACTGTTCGCGTCAACTTATGATTCACCACAAATAATATTCGTGGTGTTTTCGCGCTTAACTCTATTTTTAGAGCAGAGGCGCTTTTCTCTCCCCACGAACACGTCCGACCCGGGCCGCAAAATGCGCGCCTGCCGGATATAAAGGGGACTGATGATGCAAACGGCGTTTGATCAGGGCTCGGCCAGCGACGGTATTCCTCTGCCGCAGGCGGGCTCGACCGGTGACGAGCTTCTGAAGATGGGCCTGCTTTATTCGACCGGGCAGGGCGGCGCGCCGCTCGACCTGGTGTCGGCCCACATGCTGTTCAACCTGGCGGCCATGCGCGGCTCGGAAGAGGCCAAGCGCTACCGCAAGGAGCTGTCGGCCGAAATGGACCGCGACTCCATCAACGACGCCCAGCGCGCCGCCCGCGAATGGCTGCAGACGGCCTAGACGTCCGTTTCCTCCCCTCGGCGGGGGAGGTGGGGCGCGAAGCGCCAGAAGGGCCCCCAAAGGCCCGCGGTTTTGCCGTTATTTCGTCGTCGCGTACTGGCCGCCGATGAGATAGCTGAACTGGAACGGCAGCGCGTCCCGGATCTGCTGGACGAAGCCGCCCAGCTCCGCCAGGCCGGTTTTGGGCACATAGATCACATCGAAACGTCGCAGCGGCACCGGGTCCGCGATGAAGCGGCCGCGCACGGCGCCGCGCAGGTCGGCGGTGCGCAGCATGGCCTGGCCGGCCGTCCCGCGGCGCAGGATCGCCACCTGCTGCGACTGGGCCCCCAGCTTGAAGCCGCCGGCCATGATCACCGCCTGCAGGGCGTCGATGTCGCCGGGCATGTCGTAGACCCCCGGCTTGTCCACCCACCCGCCCACGAACACCTTCAGGGGCGTGGTCGATTTGACCGAGATCGACACGTCCGGCCGCACCAGCTGGCTTGAATAGGCCTGGGCCAGCATGGCCTGGAGCTGGGGCGCGGACCGGTCCGCCGCCATGACCGGCGCGACCAGGGGCAGGGTGATTCGCCCGTCCGGCTGCACCGTCACTGTGCGGTTCAGCTCCGGCGCCGACAGGAAACTCACGTCCAGCACGTCGCCGGGATAGAGCCGGTACTCCGGTTCGTTGTCCTGCCAGGTGGCGTAGCCGATGTCGGCAAAGGCGGGGGCGTAGCCGTAGCCGCCCGCGGGCGCGGCGCGGCCCGTCTGGGATGGGTTGCGATAGTCGCGCTCGTAGAGGTCGCGGCGATAGGGTCCCTGCGCTCCGACGCCGGCGCAGGCGCCCAGGGTCAAGGCGGCGGCCAGCAGCGTCGACGCCAAGGCGGGCCTTTGGCGAACAACGCGTCCTGAGCAATTGGACTCGATCACTTTCATGATTTTGGATCGGTCCAATCCGAAACCATCGTGATCTAAGCGAACCATCGGCCTTTGGACCCCGTCGGCGCCGCGGAAGGACTTGTGACCCGCGCGCCCGCCGACCCGTCTGGATGCGATCCTTGGCGTTAATGGGTAACGGAAGGTTAAGCCCGTCCGGTCAGGTTCGACCCGTGCACACATTCACCGCCGAGTCGTGATGAATACGGACGCCTGGACTTCGAGGGAGGCTGCTCCCCCCGCCGGCGGCCGTCCGCCCTCGCCGGGCGGGTGGAGGCCGGCCTATGGCCTTGCCGACCTGGCCGCCCTGATGTGGCGCGAACGCTATCTGATGCTGGGCGTCTTCCTGACCATACTGGTGCTCGGCGTGGTCGCCGCCCAGGGCATGAAGAAAAGCTACCAGGCCTATTCCAGCCTGCTGGTGCAGCTGGGCGAGGAATATGTCTACAACCCCCGCGTCGGCGACGCCGGGCGGGGCACGGCCCCTTCGGCCGGCCAGATCATGCAGTCTGAGCTGGAGATCCTCGGTTCTTCGGCGGTCAAGGAGGCCACGCTGCAGCGGCTGGGCTTGGCGCGGGTCTACCCGGAGCTCGGCGCGGCCTACGCCAAGGCCGACCGCAGCCGCCAGCGGGCGATCTGGGGCTCGGCGATCAAGGCGATGGAGACGGCGCTGAAGATCCAGTCGGCGCCCGAAACCTCGGTGGTGCGGCTGTCCTTCACCCACAAGGACCCCATGGTCGCCGCCGAGGTGCTGAACGCCCTGGTCGACGAGTATCTCGCCTATCGCAAGACCGTGCTGGTCGGCGGCGACGCCAAGGTGCTGGACCAGCAGCGCAAGGCCTTCGAGGACCGGCTGGCGGCGGCGGAGATGTCCTACCAGGACTTCCTGGCCCAGAACGGCATCGGCGATTTCGACGCCGAAAAGGCGTCCCTGGCCCAGGTCTACGGCGCGCTGCTGACCGAACGCTATTCGATCGAGGCCCAGCTCAGCGAAGCCGAGGGCCGCCTGGGCGTCACCCGCAGGCAGGTCGCCGACGCCCCCGCGGTGATCGGCCTCTACCAGGACGCCGACCCGTCGGCCTCCAACAAGCTGACCGCCCTGAAGGTCGACCGCCAGGACCTGCTTTCCCGCTACCGCCCCGACTCCCAGCCCGTGCGCGAGATCGACCAGAAGATCGCCGCCCTGCAGGCCCTGATCTCCGGCGGCGGCGCCACCGGGGTCACGGCCCAGCGCACCGGTCCCAACCCGATCTACCAGGGCCTGCAGACGGAGAAGAACACCCTGGAGGCCCAGGCCGCCTCGCTGCGCCAACGGCTGGCGGCGGTGGTGAGGGACCTTAGCCAGGTGTCGGAGAAGCGCCAGCGGCTGGTGGCCCTGGAGCCGCGCTACCAGGACCTGGTGCGCCAGCGCGACGTGCTGTCGACCAACGTCAAGACCTTCCTCGGCCGCCAGCAGGAAAGCCAGGCCGCCCGCGCCATCGCGCTCGGCAGCGACGACAACATCCGGGTGGTTCAGCGCGCCTTCGCGCCCACGCGGGGGAGCAGCCTGAAGGCGCCGGTCCTGGCCGCCGCCTTCCTGTTCGCCCTGTTCACCGCCCTGTGCGCCGGCCTGTTGCGCATCCTGCTGCGCCGGGGGTTCGTCACCCCGGACTCCACGGCGCGCAGCCTGGATCTGCCGGTCCTGGCCTATGCCAATCTGAAGCGGGCGGACTAGAGCGGGATGCGCCGGCCCCTGCTAGACTAGCCCGGCCCGGCGAAAGCGATTCGGCCGATGATTGATCTGTCCACGGAGGCTGCCGCCCTTGAGGGTGCGTTGGGACCGGCCCTTCGGCCGGGGGTCGGGCGCGTGGTGCAGTTCGTCTCGGCCGAGCGCGGGGAGGGGACCTCCACCGTCGCCCGCGAATTCGCCCGCCACCTGAGCCGGCAGTCCCGCCGCGGCGTCTGGCTGGTCGAGCTCGACCTGATGCGCCAGGACCAGTACGCCAGCATCGCCGCCGAGCCGGAGCGCTACGGGTTCCTGGGGCCGGTGGCGCGGGCCACGCCGGACAATTCGATGTTCTTCAAGGTCCAGCCCGCGACCAAGGGCGTGGACGGCCGGCCGTGGAACGACGCCCGCTACCTGGCGGCCTATCCGGTGGGCGGGCGGCGCTGGTGGGTGACCCGGTTCCGCAGCGAGGCGCTCAAGCCCGGCCAGGCGGCGCACATCCAGGGCGCGCCCGACTATTGGGAGGCCCTTCGCCGGCACGCGGACTGGGTGGTGGTGGACTGCCCGGCGGCGGAGCGCTCGCGGGCGGTGCTGGCGACCGCGCCCTTCATGGACGCGAACGTCCTGGTGGTGGGGGCCGAAGGCGGGGACGCCGAGCGGCCGCCGGCGCTCAGGGACGCCATTATCCACGCGGGCGGGAGGGTCTCCGGGGTGTTCCTGAACCAGGTCCGCACCCAGCCGGCGCCGTTCATGCGGCTGGGGGGGACGTAAGGCCTACGGTTCCGCCGAACCGGCCAGGGCGGCGCCGACGATGTTTCGTGGCGCGGGGGCCCGCGGGGCCAGCAGCGGCTTCAGTTTCTGCGACGGCTGGAACACCAGGGCGTAGCTGATCGCCGCGAAGGTCCAGGTCATGACCAGGGTGGGAGCGATGGCCGAAAGCCGGTCGTGCAGGCTGGCGGTCTCCAGCGGCCCCTTCACCCCGAGCATCAGGCCGGCGAAGGTCAGGGCCGCGTAGTGCCACAGATAGGCGCCGTAGGAGCGCCGGCCCATCCAGCGCAGGGGCGCCCACTCCAGGATCGCCGTCACCCATTCCAGCCGGGGCGCGCCCACGACCAGGGGCAGGATCAGGCCCATCAGGGCCAGGCCCTGCAGCGAATAGCGCCAGGCGTTGCGGAAGCCCTCGTCGCGGATCAGCAGCGACGCCAGCAGCAGGGCGAGACCGGCGGCGAACACCGCGGCGCCGCGGCGCCGGACCGTCTGCATCAGTCCGGGCTGGGCCCGCTGGACCACCGCGGCCAGGCACCCCCAGGCGATGGAATCCATCCGGCACTCGGTGGTCTTGTAGGTGTAGATCTCCGGCATGTGCAGGACGGCGTCGGCATAGACCCGCCAGCCCAGACCGACGATGATCACCGCCAGCAAAAGCTGCCCCAGCCGCCGAGGCGCGAAGGCGCAGGCGGCCATGGCCACCGGCATGACCAGATAGAAGTGCTCCTCCACCGACAGGGACCACAGGTGCCCGGTGATCGAGCAGTCGCGGCAGGTGTCGAACCCCAGGACCATGTAGTAGTTGGTCCAGTAGAACAGGGCCGCCAGCGCCGCGCCGAGCGGCAGGGGCTGGCCGAGCAGGGGCGCGATCACCAGCCCCAACAGGCCGACGAACACCGCCAGCTCCGGCAGCAGGCGCAACGTCCGCCGGCCGTAGAACCGGGCGAAATCCACCCGGCCGAACCGGTCGTGCTCGGCGGCCAGGAGGCCGGTGATCAGATAGCCGCTGAGGAAGAAGAAGGTGGTGACCCCAAGGCCGCCGGGGACCAGGTCGCCAAAGCCGATGTGGCCCAGCACCACCACGGAGATGCAGACGGCGCGGATCCCGTCGAGACCCCGCACATAGCCATGCATCGCCTTGTCGTCGGTCATGGGCGCGTCTCTCGCGGCGGCTGTCCAGAGGCGCGAGGCTAGCAGGGCGTCCTTACCGTCCGATCAATGACGGGAAGAAACCATGGGGCTGACGGGACGAGCCGCGTCCCTAACGTCCCCTGGATTTCGGCGCGGCCAGGCGATGGGCGGCCTGCAGGGCGGAAACCAAGGTCGCCTCGTCCACCGCGGCAAGGTCGCACCGGGTCGCGCCCATGCGACCCCAGCCCCCCGCAACGGGGGCGAAGGCCTGCGGCGCCTGCTCGCAATAGAAGTCGCACAAATCCGGATCGAACATCAGGTTGAGGTCGTGGGCTGCGCCGTCGAGGGTGGCGAAGATCTTGCGCGGCGTGCGAAAGGCCAGCCTGTGGAAATGCGGCGCTTCGCTCGTCCCGGGCAAGGCAAGCGCCAGATCGCGGACCCGCGCCGGCTCCACGGCCATTTCATCCTCCTGAAGGGCTCCGCGCCCTCGATCGTGCGCGGAGCCCTGGTTTTCCATCCCTGCGGATGACTTCAGGGAACTTTCGGCTTTCCCGGAAACTGGAGCTTGCCGCCCATGGCGACATAGAGCTGGAGCTCCTCGGACCGGATGCCGAGCCCGTTGGGGGTCACCAGGCCGCCGAATTCAACTTCCCGCCACTCGATGGGGTGGCCGTCGCCCGGGAAGCCGTAGAAATACCCGGTCTGATGGCCGTGGCCGACGAACCACCGCCAGATGCGGTTTCCCTTGACGATCATGTCCTCGATGGTTTCGACGCGGTCCGGCACCGACGTGGCGGGGAAATAGCCGTGGAAACCGGACAGCTCGTCGAGGAAATCGAAGCCATGGCGGCCGTTCGGGCAGGAAATCCCGCACGGCGGCTGCACGGTCAGGTCGACATGTCTCAGCGGCGGAGCCGCCCGCGGCGCGCCGCCTGGGGGGGCGGTGTCGATGGTGTTCTGGATGAGGCGTTTTTCCTCGTCGGTCCATTGGGTTTCGGTCAGGTATTTGATCAGCTTGGGATTGTCGCGCACGGAGGCCGGCCATTGCGCCGGCGGCCAGGTCGTCCACGGCGTGGGTTGGGCGCCTCGCCGGCCGCCCGGACCCGCCGCGGGCGCGGCGCCGGGCGGGGGCGCCGGCGGATTGGAGGCGATCTGCGCCGCTATGCCTTCCTTGGGGAACTCCACCTTGCCGCCCAGGGCGACATAGAGCTGCAGTTCCTCGCCGCGATAGACCACGTCCGTGGTGTGCCCGTCGGCGTCGAAGGTGCGGAAGAAGATTTCCAGGATCTGCAGCGGTTTGCCGTCGCCCTTGAAGCCGTAGATCTCGCCCTGATGATGGCCGCTGATCACGAACGCTCCGGCGACGCGGTTGCCCTTGGCGATGATGTCCACCAGCCGGTCCTTGCGGTCGGGGATGGACTTCACCTCGTCGAAATCGTGCGAGCCGTAATATTTGTCGAGGCCCGGAAAGCCTTCATGCGGCGCGCGCTTGGGATTCTTCAGCCAGGCCGCCCGCGACTCGTCGCTCATCTCGTTGAGCACGGTCATGATGTTGCGCTTCTCTTCGGCCGTATAGTCGGTCTTGACCAGATCGTCCTGGAGACGCGTGTTGCCCTCGACGGACGAAGGCCACTTCGCCGGCCAGCTGTCCCGGGCGGGCGCTGCGTTGCTGGCGCTGAACGACAAGACAAGCGCCGCGACCGAAGCCGCCTGCAGCAGGCATTTCACGCTGAACTTCATGTATCCTCCCGATTGAACCGCTGCTTCGTCATGCTTTCGGGCCGCGCCTGGCGCAAGCCCCGTCCCTTAGGACGGAGCCACCCGCGAAAATGGAATCGTGTTCCGTCGCCCCGCCGGATTCACCATCGATCCTCGCCCTCGAAACGATTCCTTTCCCCCTCCGGCGTCAAGATACGTCATGGGCCTTTTCCCACCCAGCCGCCGCGACGCCATCGCCCTCACCGCCGGTCTGGCGCTGAGCGCCTGCGGCCGGGCCCAGAGCGCGCCCGCGGCCGGGCCCACGCCGCCGCTGAAGCAGACGGCGCCGTTTCCGGTCGGGGCCTCCATCGTGTTCGACCAGCTGGCCGATCCGTCCGCCATGGCCCTCCTGACCCGCGAGTTCGGCCAGATCACCCCCGGCCTCGAGATGAAGATGGAAACGGTGCTGAGGGGCGACGGCGGCTTCGACTTCGCCCGCGCCGACGCCATGGCCGCCTTCGCCCGGACCCACGGCCTGCGCCTGCACGCCCACACCCTGGTCTGGTACATCTATCGGCCCGAGGCCTTCGTCCGCATCGCCGCCGACAGGGGCGCCTTCGCCAACGCCTACCGCAACTACATCCTCGCGGTGGCGGGCCGCTATCGCGGCCAGGCGACCGGCTGGGACGTGGTCAACGAGCCGACCGCCGAGGACGGGGACGGCTACCGCGCCTGCCTCTGGCGGGAAGCGTTCGGCATGGACTATGTGGCCATGGCCTTCCACCATGCCCGGGAGGCCGACCCCGACGCCGTCCTGTTCCTCAACGAATACAACCTGGAAAGCCTGCCGAAGAAGCGGGCCAGCTTCCTGCGCCTGGTCGAGGACCTGCTGAAGCGCGGCGTCCCCCTGGGCGGGATCGGGACCCAGATGCACATGGGCTTCGACCAGGATCCCAAGGCGATCGCGCCGATGATGCGCGAGCTGGCCGGTTTCGGCCTGCCGATCCACGTGTCGGAGCTCGACGTCTCCACTCGGGCGCGGCGGATCGACCTGGGCGGGGTCGAGGCCAGGCTTCAGGCCCAGGCGCGGCTGGTCGAAGCCCTGGCGGAGGCCTACCTCGCCCTGCCGGCGCGGCAGCGTTACGCCTTCACCGCCTGGGGCCTGCGCGACAAGGATTCGTGGCTGCGCTCGCCGTTGCAGAAGGGCGACCCCGACGACCGGCCGCTGCTGTTCGACGACCAGGGACGGCCCAAGGCCGCCGCCCGCGCCTTCGTCCAGGCCATGGGGCGGGCATGAGCGCCGCCTTTCCCGCTCCCGCCGCGTTCGCCCCGCCCCGGCGCGGGCTGGCCGGCGCCCTGGCCGGCGGCGAATACGCCGCCGCCGTGGCCGTGCTGCTCTTGATGTCGGGCGCCTTGTTGGCGCCGCTGTTCTCGCCCGACCAGAACCCGGATTCGGTGCCCTGGCTCAGGACCATGTGGCTGCCGGTCTACGGCGTGGTCGGCCTATTGTTGCTGCGCGATCCCGCTCGGGCCAGCCGCGTGTGGATCGGGGGGGCGCTCAGCCTCGTGCTGGTCGCCTGGGCCTTCGCCTCGTCGCGGTGGTCGATCGACGCGGACGTGACCACCCGCCGCTCCGTCGCCCTGATGTTCACGACCCTGTTCGGCCTGCACCTGGCCTCGGCCTACGACTGGCGGCGGTTCATCGAGCTGACGGCCACGGTGTTCCTGGTGCTGGCGGCGGGGACCTACATCTCCTGCCTGCTGTTTCCGGCCTTCGGCCACCAGGACAAGGTCCACCCCAGCGCCTGGAGCGGGCTCTGGTACGAGAAGAACCAGCTTGGCTGGCTGATGACCCACGGCTGCCTCGCCTGCGCCTGCGCCGCCCTGTTCAGTCCGGAGCGGCGGCGGCTGTGGATCGCCGGAACCGTCCTTTGCCTCGGTGCGGTGGTCATGTCCCGCTCAACCACCTCGCTCCTGGGGGTGACGATCTGCCTGGGCGGGATCATGGGCCTTGGCCTGGTGCGCCGCGGCCGGGCGGTCGCCCTGGTCGCGGTCTGGGCCGCCCTGGCGCTCGGCGGCGCCTTCGTCGGTGTCCTCGTCTTCGCCCCCGAGCTGTTCTTCAATCTGGTCGGCAAGGAGCCGAGCCTGACCGGCCGCACCGACATCTGGGCGGCGGTGCTGCGCCAGGCGGCCGGGCGGCCCTGGCTGGGCTACGGCTTCGGCGCCTTCTGGATCGACCCGTGGGGACCGGCCTGGTTCATCCGTCACGACCTGAAGTGGAACGTGCCGCACGCCCACGACGGCTGGCTGGAGATGCTGGTCGAGATCGGCGTCATCGGCATGGGTCTGGCGGCGCTGCACTTCGTGATTTCGGCGGTAGCGGCGGTCTTCACCCTGCGCCGGGGGCTGGAGTGCTATTGGGCCATCCCGTTCATGGCCATCTTCGCCCTGTTCAGCATCTCCGAGAGCACGGTGATGCAGTACAACGGCCTGACCTGGACCCTCTACATCGCCACCATGGCCAAGCTGTTCGAGGGGCGGGCTTGGCCTTCCGGGCCCGCCGCCCCGCGGCCGGTGAAGCTGTTTCCCGACGAATAACGGAGTTTCAGGCCGACCGCGCGACCTCGGCCTGGCCGTAGAACTTCGGGGTGACCCACCAGATCACCTTGCCCAGCCCGCGCACCGCCCGGTCGGTCATGGCCAGCCGGCGGGCCGAGCCGGTCGCCCACAGCACCGCGGCGGCCGCGCCATAGATCGCCGTCTGGGCCGCGCCGATCGCCATCCAGCGCAGCACGCCGGGCCAGTCGCCCTGGTGGGCGCAGTCGGTGGTCGGGGTCTGGCCGAAACTGAACGCCCGCCTAAGGGTGTAGGCTATGCGGCAGCGGTGGTCGGGCGCGTGCTCCCACACCCAGGCCTCGGCGGCCCAGGCGAAACGCGCACCCCGGCGGGTCAGGGCCTGGTACAGCCGGTCGTCCTCGCCTCCGGTCTGGTCGTAGGCGGGGTCGAAGGGGGCGGGGCCCGAAAGGGTGGTCGCCCGGGTCATCAGCGAATTGCCGCAGCCGTAGCGCTGGTCGGTCAGGCCTGACCTCTCCGGCCCGGTGCGCGAGAAGAAGGCGTCGAGATAGGGCCGCTTCCAGGCCGGCGCCGCGGAGGCCTGGCCGCGCCAGGGACCGAAGGTGACGTCGGCGCCGAACGCCTTGTGGACGCCGAGCAGGGTCTCCAGCCAAGACGGCGGCGCCTCCTCGTCGTCGTCGAGGAAGGCCACATAGTCCGCCGCGACCTTCGCAAGCCCGGCGTTGCGGGCGGTGGCCACGCCGGGACGGGGCTCGTGGACATAGAGGATCGGCAGGGCCGGGGACCAGGACTCGGCCACCGGGCGGGCGGAGCCCTCCGGCGAATTGTCGACCACCACCACCGCCTCGATCAGGGCCTTTGCGCCGGATTGGGCGGCGAGGGAGCGCAGGGTCCGGTCCAGGCTCTCGGGCCGGCGCAGGGTGGGGATCAGCACCGCGACCTCGCCCATCAGACCACCTCGGCGTAGAGGGCGGCGCGGTAGAGCTTCACCGCCGCGACGCGCAGCGGCATGGGCGCGGCGCGGACCGCCGCCAGCCGCCGCAGCCACGGCCGCCACAGGGCGCGCAGCGGCAGGCGGGAGAGGGCCCTGGCCATCCGGTGCACGGGAAAACCCGCGGCGACGTCCGGGTGGGCCCTGGCCATCCGGCCGAAATTGGCGGGGGACTGGTCGTACTTGGCCAGGAGGGCGGCGTCGGTGTCCAGGCCCAGGTGCGAGGCCGGATTGTCGATATGGCGCACCGGCCAGCGCCGCCCCGCCCGGATCGCCCACTCCACATCCTCCCAGCCCCACCCCTGGAAGGTCTCGTCGAAGGCCTCGACGTCGAACACCTCGCGGCGGACCAAAAGGTTGGAGGTGCAGAGCGACTTGGCCGGCTCCAGCTGGCGCAGGTGCGCCGGCCGGCAGTCGCCGCGCAGGGACAGGGCCCGGTGCAGGCCGCGGGCCGGGTCGCGCGGGGTGCGGTCGAGGGTGAAGCCGCCGAAGGCCACGGCCGGGTCCTCGGCCTCGATCAGGGCCAGGTAGCAGGCCAGGAACTGCGGACCGTCCGGCAGCATGTCGGCGTCGAGGAACAGCAGGCGCGGGGCGCGGGCGGCGGCGGTCAGCCGGTTGCGGCCCTTGGCTCGCCCCTCGTTGGCGGTCAGGCGCACGAAACGCGCCGGGGCGGCCAGGCCGGTCACCGTCCGGGCGACCCTGGCGGCCAGGGCCTCGTCGCCGGAGCCGTCGTCCAGGGTCACGATCTCCACCGCGCCGTCCAGCCCGCCAGCTTCGGCGTCCAGGGCGGTCAGCAGGTCGCAGGCGTCGTCGCGGAAGAAGGGGATCAGCACCGACAGGCGCGGCGCGGCGGCGGGCCAGGCGGCGTTGTCGACGGTCCAGCTTTGCGGATGGGCGGTCATGCCGCCTCCACGGGTTGAGGCGGGCGGTTCATCCGCTCGTGCAGCATGCCCAGGCCCTGGCTGCGCATGCCGCCGGCGTCCAGGACCGCCACCATGGCGGCGTAGACCACCGCGCCGACGCCGGCCTTGAGCAGCAGCTCGGCCACGCCGCCCAGAGCGGGCAGGTGCGTCACCGCCAGCGCCATCGCGGCCGTGGCCACGCCGATGCGGACCATGCCGCCCCAGGGGATCGGCAGGGGCATGCATCCGCGACCGAGCAGCCAGGCGGCCACCATGCCCAGGCCATAGCTGCCGGCGGTCGACCACATGGCCCCGTCGAGACCGTAACGGGGGATCAGCACCAAGCAGAGGATAAGGTTCGCCGCCGCCGGTATGGCGACGGCCAGCATTTGCCGCCTGGTCCGCCGAGCCAAGGTGAAGGCGGTGTGCAGATAGTAGGTGGTCAGGCCCGAGAACAGCGCGCCGGCGGCGATCCAGGGGGTGACCCGCGAGGCCTGGTCGGCCAGGGCGGCGCCGACCATCACCTCGGCCAGGGGATGCGCCACCAGCGCCACGCCCAAAGCCGCCGGGACGCCGACCACCAGCAGGGTCGAGGCTTGGCTGAGCGCCGTTCGCCGGAGCGCGGCTTCGCCTCCGCGTTCCAGGGCGGCGACGGCGGCGGGGCCGCCGGCCATGCCGATCCAGGCGAACACCACGTCCAGGGTCCGGTTCGAAAGGGTGTAGCCGGCGTGATAGGCGCCGACGGCGGCGTCCCCGACATAGGCCGCCAGTACGAACCGGTCGGTCGAGGCCAGGGCCAGGCCCAGCATCAGCGACAGGGACAAGGGCAGGCCATAGGCCAGGTAGCCCTTCAGCCGTTCCGGCTCGAAGCGCCCGCGCCGGATGTGCGGCCATTCCGACGGCAGGGCCAGGACCAGGCACAGGGCGGCGGCCAGGCCCACCCCGGCGAAGGGTCCGGCCGCGCCGAAGCCGGCCAGGGCCAGGGCGCAGCCGATGGCGAAACCGCCGCCGGTGGCCAGCATGTCGATGGCGGCGAAGCCCTTCACGTCCCCGGCGGCGCGCCGCCGCTCCTGGGCCATGCGCAGCAGTCCGCGCGCCACCGCCGAGACCAGGCCGGCGACGATGGCCAGCTTCAGTTCGTGGCCGAGGGGGGCGAAGGCCAGGACTAGCATCCCGGCCAGGGGGCAGGCCAGGCCGACGACGGCGAAGGTGCGGTACAGGGTGGCGAACAGGGCGTCCCGCCCCGGACCCTCGTCCTCGGCCGCATAGAAACGGGCCATGCCCGCCTCGATCCAGGTCAGGGTCAGGGTGTGGGCGAGGGCCGAGACGGAGAAGGCCAGGGCGTAGTCGCCGTACGACCCCGGCGACAGCAGGCGGGTGAACACCACGATGGAGCCGAACCCGGCCACCGCTTGGACCAGGTTGACCGGCAGATAGGCTAGGACGCCCCGGAGAAACATGGGGCTAGCGGATGGCTTCGCTGTCGCCGAGCAGACAGGGCAGGGTCATCACCATGATGTAGAGGTCGAACCAGAACGACTGGCGCTCGATATATTCGACGTCGAGCACCACCCGGTGGCGCACCTCCTCGCGGGTGTGGACGGGCCCCCGGGAGCCGTTGATCTGGGCCCAGCCGGTGATCCCCGGCTTCATGCGGTGGCGCCAGGCGTATTCGGCCACCAGCCGCTGGCTCTCTTCGCCTCCGGTCATCATCCCGATCGGATGCGGCCGCGGGCCGACCAGGGACATCTCCCCGGTCAGGACGTTGAAGATCTGCGGCAGCTCGTCGAGGCTGGTCTTGCGGATGAAGCGGCCGACGCGGGTGACGCGGCTGTCGTTCTTCTCGACCTGGCGCCGGGCGGTGTGGTCGGTGGCCTCCACCCGCATGGAGCGGAACTTCCAGACGGTGATCGCCTCGTTGTTGAAGCCGTGGCGGCGCTGGCGGAACAGGATGGGGCCGGGGCTGTCGAGACGGATGGCCAATGCCACCACGGCCATGACCGGCAGGGCGACGACCATGGCCAGGCTGGCGATGACCAGGTCCTGCACCCGCTTCTGGAAGGCGCGGCGCTCGTCCTCCTCCAGGCCCGACACGTGGCTGAGCGGCGCATCGGCCATGCGCGACAGGGTGGAGGCGCGGGTGTCCTGGCCCTCCACGTCGACGAACAGGGTGACGGCGTTGGGCAGGATGCGCAGCTGCTCGATCAGTTGGCGCACGCGGGTCTGGGCCGAGGCGGTGACGGTGATGACGATGCGGTCCACGTAGGGAAGCATCTTGTGCTCGAGCAGGGCGGCGGTGTCGCCCAGCACCGGCACCCCGCCCAGGGCGGCGGGGATGCGGTCGCTGCGGTCGTCGAAGATGCCCAGCACATTGACCTCGCGGGTGCTGAGGGCGCTCTCGATCAGGCGGGCGGCGTTGGCGGTGGCCCCGACGACCACGACGTTGGGGGTCAGCCGGCCCTGGTTGCGCCAGCGGCGCACCGAGGCCCAGGCCCACAGATGCGCGACGAGCAGGACGGCGAGGGTGACCAGGCCGTAGGCGGACAGCGCGGGCAGCGGGGCCAGGCCGGTCGCCGCGCCCGCCGCCAGGCCGACGACGCCGCCGGTCAGGGCCGCGACGGCGACCCGCGCGAGGTGGCGTCCCAGGCTTTCGCGGGCGCCCAGCGAATAGGCGCTCACCGAGGCCAGCATCCACAGGGTCGCGACGGGAGCGGCCATCATCGGCAGCACCGCCCCGAAGGGTTGGTTCAACAGGCCGCGGGCGGCCTCCATCTCGGCGGCCGCCAGGGTGACCGTCGCCACCAGGACGAGGTCGAGCAGGCGGAACACCCGGGTCAGGGTGGCGCCGCTCAACCGCTCGCGCACCGGCGCCATCCGGTTCGGGCGGAACGGCCCGCGGCGGTTGGCGGAATCGAGGGGGATCTCGGCCGGTTCGCGTCGGTCGAGCGCGCCGCCATCGACGAGCGGCTGGATCGGGGCGGGAGCTACGGACATGAAGGCTCTTCAGAACTTGGCCCGTCCATCATGACGCGTTCCGATGAGTCCCCCGTTAACGGGTAAGCATGTCGCGGCGCTTTGCGCCTCCGTCTGCGCGGCGGGCAGGCGCGGACGGCCGGATCGGAAATAACCATTCGGGACGGCCGGGACGTTTCGCCGCTGGACGAATAGGGCTGGCTAAGCTCGCCAAATTGCCCGACAGACCCCAGATCTAGGCGGCCGACCGAGACCGGCTGTCCATTCGCTCTCGCAGGAACATCCCTTGTCCATGGGAACCGAGACCACAGCCGGCGGGACCGGCCATGAAGACCTGCCTGCCTTCGCCCGGCGGCTGCTGCGCTACCGTCGGCCCAGCGCCGCCCGCGGCCTGTTCGAGATCGCGGTCACCGCCGTTCCCCTGGCGGCCATTTCGGTGGCGGCGTGGCTGGCGATCGGCGCCCATATCTGGTGGGGGCTGCTGCTGATCCTCCCGGCGGCGGCCTTCCTGGTCCGCCTGTTCATGATCCAGCACGACTGCGGTCACGGCGCCTTCTTTCCATCCAAGCCGCTCAACGACTGGGTCGGCCGGGTGATTGGGATCCTGACCCTGACCCCTTACGACTATTGGGGCCACAGCCACGCCGTCCACCACGCCACCTCAGGGGCGCTGGACCGGCGCACCCTGGGCGGGATCGACACCCTGACCGTGGATGAATACCTCGCCCTGCCGCCGCTGCGGCGCTTCGGCTACCGGCTCTATCGCCACCCGGCGGTGATGTTCGGCCTGGGGCCGGCCTTCGTCTTCCTGCTGCAGCACCGCGCGCCCGTGGGGCTGATGCGCCACGGCTGGCGGCCCTGGGTCTCGGTGCTCGCGACCAATCTGGGCATCGCCGCCCTGGCTGTCGGCCTGATGGCGATCTTCGGGGTCGCCCCGGTCCTTTTGGTCTCCCTGCCGTCCGTCGTGCTGGCCGCCTCCATCGGCGTGTGGCTGTTCTTCGTGCAGCACCAGTTCGAACAGACCTATTGGGCGCGGGCCGAGGGCTGGAACTTCCAGGAGGCGGCGCTGCGCGGCTCGTCCCACTACGACCTGCCGCCGGTGCTGAGGTGGTTCACCGCCAATATCGGCATCCACCACGTCCATCACCTGAACAGCCGCATCCCCTATTACCGGCTTCCCCAGGTCCTGCGCGACGAGCCGCACCTGAAGGGGCTCGGCCGCCTGACCCTGCTGGACAGCCTGCGTTGCGTGGGCCTGTCCCTGTGGGACGAGGCCGGCCAGCGGCTGATCTCCTTCCGCGAAATCCGAGGCCGGACGGCGGAGCCTCGCCCGGCGGCCGCTTGAGGCCAGGCCGCGCCGGTGAAGGGGATTTGAACGGATCACTCCTCGCGGGACGAGTAATCGTTGGGCGTGGATGAGGTCGGTTCGCGCCCGATTACCCTAAAATGTAAATAGATCGTACGGGGAGGCCCGGAACGTGTAGGGTGGCGTCGCCCGACCCTCGGGTAAAAGCGCGATGGAAATCTCCGCCATCGGCCCGCACCGGCCGAATCACTGCGGAATATTTCCCCTGCTTTCGGATGTGGGCGGTTGGATCACGGTCAATTCGCGTTTGGTCTGAGGCCTTTACAAGGGCGTCGGCCCGACCCCGACCGGCACGGAAGGCGGCAATCGATGGCGATGTTCCCGAACCTGAAGCGTGCGGTGTTCACGGTGACCCAGCACGAAGAGGGTTGGGCGGTCGAGCACGACGGCCATTTCTTCGACGCCTCCCTTGTGCGCGACGAGGTGCTGGCGGCCGCGTCCCGGCGCGCCCGCGCCTCCAACGAGAATGGGCTGCCGGCCCAGATCCGCCTCCAGGGCGAGCTGGGCTTCACCCTGCGTTAGCCTTTCTCCCTGAGTGACCAATTAGGCCCTCAGGCCGGAGGTGACAGGCCGTTCCCGTTTGGCTATGAGGGACGGCCCTTCGAGAGGGCCCCGCGGACACCTTGGCCCCACGGTCGGCGGTCCGCTCGGCAATCGGCGGGAAAGCTGAATGATATCAGCATGGTGACGTGGCCGAGTGGCTGAAGGCAACGGTTTGCTAAATCGTCATACGTGAAAACGTATCCAGGGTTCGAATCCCTGCGTCACCGCCAACCACAAATACCCGTTTTCCATAGCCAGGCGGCTCAGCCCGTCTCAGCCTTTGGCCTGGTCCGCCCGTTTCATCGCGGCTTCGATCAGCGCCACGGCCGTCTCCGGCCCCCCCACGCCGACACACGTGAACTCCTTGCCTTCGAGACGGTCCTTGTTGGTCCAGAACTGGATCAGGTTGTCGATGAAGCTGACCTCGAGATCGTCCACCGTCTTGATCGCGGCATAGAGATGGGAGACGGCGGCGACCGCTAGCACCCGGTCGTTGCGCTCCTTCTTTCCGTGCTCCTTCTCCTCCGCTTCGATCGCCCCGATCAATCGGATGTCGAGCAGAACGCCCGGAGGGGTCGGCTCGTCCGAAAGGATCATGACGTCGATGGGATCGCCGTCGTCGGCCAGCGTCCTGGGCACAAATCCGAAATCGAGGGGGAAGCTCATGCCGTCGGGCAACAGGGTCTTGAGCCTGAACGTCCTGAGCTTGGGGTCATAGTCGAGCTTGCCCCGTCGTCCCTTCGGGGTCTCGACGATCGCGCGGCAACTGGCGGTTTCCGGCCGCAGCTTCGGGTCGAGCTTGGTGAGATCGTGGACCACGTTCCGCCGAACGGCCAAGCCGTTCAGGGGTTCCGCCTGCGCCATATGCTTGAGAACACAACGGAGCCTTCGCCGCTTCTCAAGTCGCGGCGGCGGGGTTTGCGGTGTGTGGAGCGCCCGGGGATCGGGCTTCCCAGGTCGGCGAATTAATAACATAAGTTATTAAAATCATAGGATTAAATTTTTTCAACTCCGCTGAAACCAACACCTTTTCCATCAAGTTGATGACCTAAATCCGCCAGCCGGATTTTGGCGCGCCTGCCTGCGCGCACTGGATGGAATTTGAGGGAGCAGTCATGGCGAAGCCGAACCAACAGGAGGATGCCGACCTTTCGAAAACGCCTGCGCCGGGAACCCCGGCCACGGCAGGTACGAAGAAGTCGGCCGAGGCCAAGACCGAACCGGACGCCCAGCCGACGAGCGCGATCGAGCTTCTGAAGGCCGACCACCGCAAGGTGGAGAGCCTGTTCGCCGAGTTCGAGACGGCGCAGGACCCACGCAAGCAGGAGATCATCCGCACGGCCTGCACGGAGCTGACCGTGCACACCCTGATCGAGGAGGAGATCTTCTATCCGGCCTGTCGACGGGCGGCCAACGAGGAAGAGCCGCTGGATGAGGCGCAGGTCGAGCACGACGGAGCCAAGCTCCTGATCGCGGACCTGATGCGCGGCCGGCCGGACGACCGCTTCCGCGACGCCAAGTTCAAGGTGCTGGCCGAGCAGATCAAGCACCACGTCGGCGAGGAGGAGAAGCCGGGCGAGGGCATCTTCGCCAAAGCCAGGGCGGCGGGCCTCGACACCCCCGATCTCGCCCAGAGATTGAAGTCGCGAAAGGACGAACTGATGGCCCGTCCTGACCGGCTCACCCCATCCCGGATGGTTTCCATCCAGGATCCAGCGGCGTCCAACGCCTACCAATCACAGGAGAACGATATGCCGAGACAAGGTCCCGACCGCGACGAGCGCGGACGTTTCACCAGTGACGACGACGATCGCGGCTACCGCGGGCGCGGCGAGAGCCGGTCGTTCGACCGCGACGACGATCGCGGCGGCCGATCCTATGCATCGTCCCAATACCGCAACCGGGACGAGCGCGGCCGCTTCGCCGACGATGACGACGACCGCAACTCTCGCGACCGGGGCGGCCGAGGTCGTGGCCAGGGCGGCTGGTTCGGCGATTCCGAAGGCCATTCCCGCGCCGCCCGCGAGGGGTGGGACGACCGCGATCGCGGCGGCCGCGCCCAGGACGACGACTACCGCGGCGGCCGCGGCGGCTACCGCTCGCGCGACGACGACGATGACCGTGGACGGGGCGGGGGCCGCGGCTGGTATGGCGACTCCGAAGGGCATGCCCAGGCTGCGCGCGAAGGTTGGGACGAGCGTGGCCGCGGCGGCGGCGGAAACCGGTCCCGGGATTACGACGACGACCGCGGCGGTCGCGGACGCGGCCAGGGCGGCTGGTTCGGCGATTCCGAGGGCCATGCGCGAGCGGCGCGCGAGGGCTGGGACGACCGCAATCGGGGCGGTTCCCGATCGCGCTCGCGCGACGACGACGATGACCGTGGCGGACGTGGCCGCGGTGGGCGCGGCGGCTGGTTCGGAGACCCGGAGGGTCATTCGGAGGCCTCGCGCCGTGGTTGGGAGGACAGGCGCTGAGAAGCGGCCTGAGCCAAATCCGCCCTCAGTGAAGGCCGCCCCGTCGGGGCGGCCTTTTTTGTGAGGCTGAATTCCCGCGCGGCGTTACGGCCGCATCCATGCGGGCGTCGCCCCGGCGGGCGGTCTTTCGCGAAATTCACACATTGTTCGTCCCCTCCGGCTGCTCTCTTAGGCATCGGCTGGGCGCCGTCGTCGATCCTTCAGTGCTCGCTGACGATCATAGTCAAGTCGCCGCAATCTTCGGCTAAGCGATCACCTGGAAGAGTTGGGCGGGGCGGTTATGAAAACCATCGCGGTGATCGGTCGTAAGGGCGGATCGGGGAAAACCACGATCGCCGCCCATCTCGCGATCGGCCTCCAACTACGCGGCCGCACCGTGGTCCTCGCCGACACCGACCCTCAGCGCTCGGCCATGGATGTCATGGATGGACGGAAGACGCCCGGTCCCCAGGCCGTCGTCACCACCGGCCCCAAGCTCTTCGCCTTGCAGGTCGCGACCGTTCGGGACGGCGTCGGCGCCCTGGTGATCGATACGCCCGCCGTGCTGGAGGAGGGCGTCCTGCACGCCGTCGCGCTTTCGGACCTGGCGCTTCTGGTCGTGCGCCCGACCTTCCTCGACCTCGCCGCGGCGATCCGCACCAGCGACATCGTCCGTCGCCTCAGGAAGCCCGGCCTGGTCGTCCTGAACCAGGCTCCGGCCGGTCGCGGCGCCCGGGAGTCGTCCATCGTCGAGCGTTCGGTCGAAGCCTTGCACCTGCTCAAACTGCCGGTGGCGCCCACCGTGATCCGTTCGCGGGCCGTCTACCAATCGGTGGTGGAGGCCGGGCGATCGGCCGAGGAACTGGCCAGCGACCCGGTCGCCGCGCTCGAGATGAAAGCCTTCTGCGATTTCATCGACCATCTCGTCTTCGGTCCGCGAGCGTCCAAAGACCAGAAACAGTATTAACGCGTCGATCGCCGCACGATCCAAGCTTGAGCCGCTCGCCGAGCCAGTTTGGCCGTTTTCGGCGCCGGACCATTTCGCTCTCAAAACTGTGATGTCCGGGACGTCCTGGGCGGGGTTAGGCTGGGGGTGCGGGCTATTGGGCTCGCCTGCACGGAGACGCGCATGGCGATCGATCCACCTTACCATCTCCACGCGGTTGATTGAGGCGCCGAGACGGATTGGCTTCTTTCAGCCCGCTACAATTTGAATTTCTGGGCGTTCAATGAACGCATGAGTGACATCGGTCACAGCGAGCGTGCTCGCACGGAAGACCAACGAAGGGGTGGGCCCAAGGCCCGCCCCTTTTTTGCGCCTTGAAGTCCCGACGCCGGGGTTCTGGCCCCGGGGACGGCGACGGTCTATCTGTGACGCTTTCGGGAGGGGGCGAAAACGGTCCGTCCTCGCCATAACGACCCTGGGAGAGAGCGTCTTGAAAATCGGCTTCATCGGGCTCGGGACCATGGGGTCCGCCGTCGCCATGAACATCCTGCGCGCCGGCCATGAGCTGACGGTCTGGAACAGGAGCCGCGAGGCGACCAAGCCCCTGGCCGACGCCGGGGCCACGGTGGCCGACGATCCCGTCCAGGCCCTCCAGGGGGAGGCGGTGTTCTCCATGCTGGCCAACGAGGCGGCGATCCGCGCCGTGGGGCTGGACGGCCCTTTGATGGCGAAGGCCGCCCGCGGCCTGGTCCATTCGCAGATCGCCACCGTCTCGCCGGCCTTCACCCGCGAGATCGCCGCCGCCCACGCCGCCGCCGGCGTCGGTTTCGTCTCCTCTCCCGTGCTCGGCCGCGCCGACAAGGCCTTGGCGGGGACCTTGACCATCATCGTCGCCGGCGACCCGGCCAGCGTGGAGAAGGTGCGCCCGATCCACGAGGTGATGGGCTCCAAGGTGGTGATGGTCGGACCCGATCCGGAATCGGCCAATCTGATGAAGGTGGCGACCAATTTCATGATGGCCGCGGCCATCGAGGCCCTGGGCGAGGCGTTCGCCCTGGTGCGCAAGGCGGGGCTCGATCCGAGGACCTTCCATAGTCTCACCGAGGCCCAGTTCCCGGGACCGATCTACCAGGGCTACGGGCGCCTGATCCTGGACCGGAACTACACCCCGCCGGGTTTTTCCCTGCGCCTGGGGCTGAAGGACGTGGACCTCGCCCTGACAGCGGGGGCCGAGCACAAGGTGCCGATGCCCCTGGCTAGCCTGCTGCACGACCAGTTCGTCCAGGCCATGGCCCACGGCATGGGCGAGTTGGACTGGGTGGCCATAGCCGAGGTGGTGGCCGCCAGGGCCGGGCTCGAGTCGCTGCAGCCGACCCCCTGAATCCGCTGAACGAGCGCGTTTCGGACGGCTGGCGGCCGTCCCGCGTCAACGCTTGGCGGGACGGGCCCTCAGCTTCTCGATGTTGGGGGGATCGCTGCGGAAATCGGCGGCGAGCCCGAGGCGGGCGTTGCAGGACGGGCAGCGCACCGACTCGTCGTCGGCCAGGTCGGGGGAAGGGGTGAATCCGGTCCCGCAGGGGCGGCACTTCCAGGTGTGGACCGGGGGCGGCGGCGGCGGCGGCGCGCGGGGCCGCATCGGTTTGGCGAAGCGCGGCGAACCGAGCCTGGGCGCGGGTTCGGGTTCCGGCGCCGGCTTGGGCGGCGGCGCGTTCTTCAACTTCAGGATTGGCCGGCGCGGGGGTTCGTCGCTCATGGGCGTGCGGATCTCCTCAGGTTTTGCCTCTAGCGCTCCTGAGGGCCCGGGGGAAGCAGCACTCTGACCGCGGCGGGGACAAAGGCGATATTGACCGGCGTGTCGAAACGCATGGCTTCGCCGTCCAGCACCGCGGGGACGCCTCCTTTGCGGCTGGTCTGGATCAGCGGCGTCCGGGCCACGGTGACGGCCTGGTCGGTGCGCCAGCGCCCAAACAGGGCGTCGACTCCCAGCCTCAGGGCCTGGGCGGCGGAATGGGGGTCGATGGCCGCCGCCTCCAGGACCTGCGCGTCCCGGCCGAGCGCGCGGGAGGTGAGGGGGCAGCGCACGGCCAGGGCCCGCGCCTCGCCGGCCAGGGCGTCGGTGAACCGGTAGTCCAAAGGATCCGGCCAGGGATGGGCCAGGGCGGCGCGGACCATGAGCGCGGCATGCTTGAGATGGCCATGGCGCAAGGCCTCCCGGGCCCGGGCCCAGCGGGAGGGGACCCCCAGGATGGCGGAGATCAGGAACAGCTCGCCGTCGGCCCGGCCGCCGCTCAGGGTCCAGGGGCGGGGATCGGCCAGGACCTGGCGCAGGACCGCCGGCCAGGGGTGGGCGCCGTACAGGGCCCGGGACAGGACGTTCATGGTGCCCCCGGGCAGCGGGACCAGGATGGGGCCGCCCATGCCGCAGCGGGCCGCCGCGCTGCGGGCGGTGCCGTCTCCGCCCAGGACCGCCAGCACCTCGGCCTCCGCCGCTGCCCGGTCGAGGGCCGCGGGGAGCCCGTCCGGTTCGACCGCGACGACGGCGACCGCTCCGGCGCCGGCCTGTTCGAGGACGTCCCCCGCCGTCCGCTCGCTGTCGGGGCGGAAGCGGCCGCTGGCGCGGTTCAGCACCACGAAGATCCGGGTTCGCGACAGGTCGAGCGGGCCGGGGCCGGCGGCTGGACTGGGACTGATCATGGCCGGGCCCTTCGGCCGTCGAGGTTGCGGGCTAGGGGGCGGGACGCTCCGCCTGCGCGCCCCGACGCGCCAATCCGGCCCAGAGCTTAGCGGCAAGTTCCTCTTCGACATAGGGCTTGCGCACCACCTGGCCGTCGCCGGCCTCGGGCAGGGCCAAGGCGTCCGCGAAACCGGTGGCGAAGACGATGGGCAGGTCCGGGCGGCGGGCGCGCAGCTCGCGCGCGACCTCCGCCCCGTTCATCCCCGGCATGGCGAAGTCCAGCAACGCCAGGTCGATGTGCGGATTGGCGTCGAACAGCTCCAGCGCCGCCCCGCCGCTGCTCGCCTGCAGCACCGAATAGCCCAGGTCCCTCAGGATATGCGACGTCACTTCGCGCACGGCGCCGTCGTCGTCCACCAGCAGCACGACCGCTTCGGCCTGCTGGCGCGACGACTCCGCGGGCGGGTCGGCCGCCGGGCGGACGGGGACATGGCTGGCCTTGGGCAGATAGACCTTGATGGCCGCGCCTTCGCCGGGTCGGGTGTCGATCCGCACCCCGCCGCCGGATTGCTTGGCCAGGCCATAGACCTGGCTGAGGCCCAGTCCCGATCCCTTGCCGACCGGCTTGGTGGTGAAGAACGGCTCGAAGGCCTTGGCCAGGACCTCCTCGCTCATGCCCGGGCCGTTGTCGGTGACCGAGACCATCACATAGTCGCCCGGCGGGGGCTCCTCGGCTCGCTCGGGAACGCCGAGGACGACATTGGCGGTCTCCACGGTCACCGTCCCGCCCACCTCCATGGCGTCGCGGGCGTTGATGGCCAGGTTCAGGATGACCAGCTCGATCTGCGTCGGGTCGATCAGCGCCGGCCAAAGGTCGGGCTGCAGCCGGATCTCGATATGGACGCTGCCGCCCATGGTGCTCTGCAGCAGGTCGCGCATCCGCTCCACGGTCTCGTTCAGGTCGACTACGCGGGTGTCGAGCTTCTGCCGGCGGGAGAAGGCCAGCATCTGGGCCGTCAGCTTGGCGCCTCGCTCGGCGGCTTCGGCCATCATCGCCAGCCGCCGGGTCAGGGACGGTTCGGTCAGGGTCTTCTGCAACTGGCGGACGTTGCCGAGGATGACCGTGAGCAGGTTGTTGAAGTCGTGGGCCACGCCGGAGGTGAGCTGTCCCACCGCCTCCAGCCGCTGGGCCCGGCGCAGGGCGGTCTCGGCCTTTTCGCGCTCGGCGATCTGTTCGGCCAGCAGCGCGTTGGCGGCCGCCAGCTCGGCGGTGCGCTGTTCGACCCGCCGTTCCAGCAGGACCTCGCCGCGGCGGATTTCGTTGAGCATCTCACGTGCCTGGTACTGGCGCCGGCGGCCCCGGAGCGCGGTCTCGACCACGCTGATCAGGGTCGTCGGGTGGAACGGCCGCTCAAGGAAGGTGACGTTGCCCAGCGCCGTCCTCAGCCGCTGAGCGGTCGGGTTGCGCTCCAGCCCGCCGCCGCGCGGGGTCAACAGCACGAAGGGAAAATCCGACCACGGCGGCTGGCGGGCGATCCAGGCGGCGAGGTCGGTCAGGTCGGCGTTCTGCAGCGCCTCCTCGACCACCAGGGCGAGGGCCGCCCCACGGCCCAGTTCGCGGCACAGGCCCGGCAGGTCCTGGCATGTGGTCGCGGGCGAGCCCACTTCGCCCAGGATCGCCGCGGCGATGGCCGCGTCGCGGCCCGACGGGGCCAGGATCAGGGTGCGTTCGGAGACGGGGCCTCCTTCGCTCATTTGCCGGTCTCGCCGAGCAGCCCCTGGTCGGGGCCGACGAAGTTGGGCACGCCCCGCAACACTCCCTGGAATCCGTCCAGGGGCGGGCCGACCTCGATGCCGCCGCTGCCGATGGAGAATTCGCGGATGGTCTTTTCGTGGGGACCCGAACGCTTCTTGATCACCGAGATGGCGCGACGGACGTGTCCCAGCGCCTCGAAATAGCGCAGGACGATGACGGTGTCGGCCAGGTAGGTCACGTCCACCGGCGCCTTCATGTCGCCCACCAGCCCGTGCTGGGCCACGGTGAGGAAGGTCGTGGCGCCCTGGCGGTTCAGGTACTGCAAAAGCTCGTGCATGTGCAGCACCAGGAACTGCTCTTCGGGCATGGCCGCCTGGTAACCGTTCAGGCTGTCGATGACGACGGTCTTGATCTGCCTCTCGTCGACGCAACGGCGCACCTGGGCGGTGAATTCGCCTGGCGACAGCTCGGCCGCGTCGATCTGCTGGATGGTCAGCAGGCCGCGGTCGCGCATGGCCTGCAGGTCGATGCCGAGGGCCTTGGAGCGGGCGAGCAACAGGCCCAGCTCCTCGTCGAAGGCGAACAGCGCCGCCTTTTCGCCCCGGCTCACCGCCGAGGCGACGAAGCACAGGGCGAGCAGCGACTTGCCCGCGCCCGCGGGCCCGAGCACCAGGCAACTGGTTCCCCGCTCGACGCCGCCGCCGAGCAACTGGTCCAGGCCCGCGATGGCGCTGGGTAGGGGAAGCCGCTCGAATTCGGTCTTGTGTTCTCCGGCGACCAGACGGGGATAAACCTCCAGGCCACCCGTCTTGATGTTGAAGTCGTGGAAGCCGCCGCGGAAGTGCCGGCCGCGATATTTCACCACCCGGGCCCGGCGCCGCTCGGCGCCATAGGTCGGGGCCAACTCCTCCAGCCGGATCACCCCGTGGGCGACGCTGTGGACGGTCTTGTCGCTGGCCTCGGTGGTCAGGTCGTCCAGCAGCAGCACGGTGGCCCCGTGCTTGGCGAAATAGTGCTTCAGCGCCAGCACCTGGCGCCGGTAGCGCAGCGAGCTCTGGGCCAGGAGCCGAATCTCCGACAGGCTGTCGATCACCACCCGGTCGGGGCGCAGCCGCTCCACCGCCTCGAAGATCATCTGGGTGGTCTCGCCCAACTCCAGGTCGGAGGAATAGAGCAGGCTCTGCTGCTGTTGTTCGTCGAGCAGGCTTTCGGGCGGGGCCAGTTCGAAAATGCCCACGCCCTCGAGGTCCCAGCCGTGGGACCGGGCCGCGTCGCGCAGCTCGTCCTCGGTCTCCGACAGGGTGACGTAGAGGGTCTTTTCCCCCCGCCCGGCGCCGTCCCGCAGGAAGGACAGGGCTGCGGTGGTCTTGCCGGTGCCGGGGCTGCCTTCGATCAAATAAACCCGGTTGCGGGAAAATCCCCCGGCCAGGATGTCGTCCAGACCGGGAATGCCGGAACTCGCGTCCACGGCTTGCAGGCCGCCGTCTCGTATCGCCACTGGCGCTCCTTTCGGAAAAGCTTCCGCCTAATCGCCGAGCTCAACGCGCAAGCGGGGCAGGAGTTCTGGCCGTGGTGAAATCGGTGTCGGGAGGACCAAGGCCCGCGGCCATGGGCGGCAAGATCATCGCGCGCGAGGAGATACGCGTTGAGGAACCGCGCCATCTCCATGCCGCCCTAGCCTCGCGTGCGGGGCGCCGTTCAGGCTGGGGACGGCGTCCGTGTCGCGGGCGTCGAGGGCGATCGGAAGACGAAGCGGCTGAGCCTTTTTCGCGATGGCCCTGACCGTGGCGCGCGGCGCCGGCGTTCACACCTGGCCGGCGGCGGCCCAGTCCACCCACCCATTGTCATCCGACCATCATCGGCGTTCCGTCGACCGGGATCAGTTGCGACAGCGACGGGCGCTTCGGTCCGAACGCGCGGCGCGACTTCGGAGGAACCGGCGCTCAAGATCATAGGCTGCAGGCCAAGCAGCCTTCGCCAAACGGGCCTAGGTTGCGGAACGGTTTGGCGGCAAGTACGGGCCGATCCTTGGACCGGCCCGTTTTTTCTGGCAACTATTTCGCGGCCGCGACGACCGTGGCGTCCAGCTTTTCCAGCGTCACGGTGACGGGGTTTGGCGTGAGATCGTTCATCGCTCCCGTGGCGAGGTCGAGGCCGCCGCCAATAAGGCCGCCAACCAACACATTGCCCGCCATCGCTGCGCCGCCGCCCGTTCCGACCTTATGCGTAACCTGCACAGTTGCGGGTTTGTAGCCGGGCTTGGTGATGGTGGCGACGAACTCTGATTTGCGAGACATCTTCAGAGAGCAAGGCGTTGCCGCGCATTGCATCCCGTTCGTGGTGGTGACCGCTGCGCCGGGAGGATTGGAACTCACTTCCCAAGCGGCGTTTGTTCCTCGTGTGACGGTCGCACACGCGCCAAGGCTGCAGGCAGCCATCCACAATGCGCCAAGGCGCAGGAATTTATTCATTTAGCCCCTCCCCATCGGCCCCCGGCCGAGTAGATATAGCTAAGCTTGATCAACCTATGCGTCCAGTCCTTTGCTGGAACGAGCTTTGATTGAAGACAAAATTCCAGGCTGAGCTGTTTCTCCGTTGGCTCGATCGGCGCGGCGGCGAAGGACTATATCTTCACCGGCTATCCCCCCCGAGCGGCGCACGGCGCGGGTCCTTGGCGTCGCGGCCAAGGCCGACGGCCAGTCCCTGATTTTGCGCCGGATGTTGCCGTCGTGCCGTGAGTCCGGGCAGGATCGGCGCAGGGTGGACGGATACAGTCCCCGTGCGGAAAAAATCGCCGTCGACCAGGGAGAAGACGATGAGCCGGCTGATCATGAAGGCGGTGCTGGCCGCCGGCGTTTCCGCCGTGGTTCTAGGGGCCGGACCCGAGGCCGGGGCGCACCACTCGTTCGCCATGTTCGACCAGACCAAGGAGGTGGTGCTGGACGGGGTGGTGAAGGAGTTCCAGTGGACCAACCCCCACAGCTGGATCGAACTCGTGGTCGACGAGGGCGGCCGGCAGGTCGACTATGCGATCGAAAGCGGGAGCATGAACACCCTGACCCGGAACGGCTGGACGCGAAAGTCCCTGAAGGAAGGCGACCGGATCAAGCTCAAGATCCATCCCTTGAAGGACGGAATGCCCGGCGGCTCTTTCCTGAGCGCGACGTTTGAGGACGGCCGGGTCCTGGTCAACCAGGGTAACTGACGCCGGCCCGCCGGGCCCTACATGGCGTGGTCGCGCGAGCAGAGCCGCTCCTTCAGGTCCATCGGGCCGGGCTTGCGGTTGAAGCGGGCCACCGTGGTCCAGGGCGCGGTATAGGTCTTGGGGTCGTCGATGGTGATGGTGTCGGTCAGGGTCTTGCCGCCCGGCCCCAGCCTCAGCCGTTCGGTCACCCTCATGTCGTCCGAATGCGGCAGGCCCGCCTTGTCCAGCCAGGTGCGGTGGTCGTTGTTGACGGTGTCCACCACCAGCGTCGCCCCGTCCCAGCGGGCCACCGAATGGCCGAGCCATTTGGGATCGTCGGGCTCGACCTGGGGCTGGTCGATATAGATCAGGCGCTGGGTGTGGTTGGCCTCTTGGACCATGCCGACGAAGTCGCCCGACTGCACGATCAGCAGGGGGTAGGGCGCGAACATCAGGCGCGGCACGCCGTGCGGCACGCAGGCATCGATGGGATCGTCCACCTTCCTGCCGGCGGCGCGATCGGCCACGCGCTGCTTGTAGAGCTTCAGCGCCTCGGGCCGCAGCGGCGGCGTCTTGCCCGCCGTGGTCTTCAGGGCCGGGACGAACGCCGGCGTCTGCCAAAGGCCGGTGAAGTTCGGATGCCCGGCGGCCAGGGCGGCACCGTGCAGGGCGCAGGCCGCGGCGCAGGACGCAAGGACGGTCTTCAGCATGGAAGGCTTCCTGTCGGCGCTATTTGACGGCCGTCTTGCCGGAATTGGCCGTCGTCTTGCCCTCGGCGTCGGGAAGGTTGCGGTTGTTCTCTTCGCAGATGTACTCCATCAGCGGAGCGCCGTCTTTCCAGGCCAGGACTTCGCGCGTCTGCCACGGGCGGGTGAAGGCGATCGGGTCGTCGATGGTGAAGGTGTCCTCCAGACCCCGGCCGCCGTCGATCTTGCGGATCCGTTCGGTGAGCTTCAGCGCGTCCGAATGCGGCGTGCCGAGTTCGTCGAAGATCGATTCCCCCGAAAGGCCGTTGGTCTGGACCACCAGGGTGTCGCCCTCCCAATGGCCGATCGAATAGCCCATCAGGGTGGACTTGGGGTGGGCCGGGGGGCGTTGGTTCATGTGGATGAGGCGGACGTTGTGGTTCACCTCGAACAGCATGAGGATCAGGCCGGGGCTCTGCACGACCTGCATCGGATAGGGGTTGATCATGATCCGCGGCACGCCGTGCGGCAGGCAGTAGCTCGGCATGTCGGCCAGGGGGCGGTTGTTGACGTTGGCCTCGAAGGCGGCGTCGAACTTGGCCCGGCCCCAGGCGGTAAACGGCGGCTCCTTCTGGTCGAGGGGCCACAGGACCCGGCCGTGGGTGATCGCGTCGGGCTCCTGGGCCCCGTAGTACATGGACTTGTCCGCCCTCACCCGCGCGGGGTGGGAGATGGACCAGACGCCCTCGAAGTTGCGCGGATCGGGCGACGGCGCCTTTGGCGGCTCGCCCGCCGCCGCCCCCAGCGTCGCCGACGCCACGGCCGCGGCGGCGCCAAGGGCGAGGATCCTGGGGATATGCATGGTTGCGCTCCCGGTTTTTGACGGAGTCGGCCTGTCCAGGTCCAATCTACGAGAGCGGGCGAAAAGGAAAATAGGGACGCGCCCGATTATCCGGCCAGGCCGGGCGCCATCGTCAGCGGCGGGTTTCGGCGTCGAAGGCCTTGAGCACCTCTGCGGGATCGAGGCCCAGCTTGCGCACAGACGCCTCCCAGCGCGCCAGGGCGTCCTCGTAATAGTCGAAGATGCAGGGGCAGCAGCCCCGGCCGCAGCATTCGAGCGGATCGGGCTTGTCCGGCGGCCGCGGGGCGCTCGGGGGAATGGGGACAGGCGTCGCCATGGGTCCTTGTAGAGCGCCCGCCCACGGCGCGTCCACGCCGGACGAGCCTTCGGACCTAGTTCGGCCGCGCCGGTTGCGCCTGCACCAGCACCAGGGTGACGTTGTCCCGCGCGCCCCGCTCCAGGGCCAGGTAGATCAGGGCTTCGGCCGCCGGCTCCAGCTCGCCGGTCCTCAACACCGCCTCGATCTCCACGTCCTCGACCGCGCCGGTCAGGCCGTCCGAGCACAACAGGAACACGTCGCCAGGCTCGACGGCGGCGTGCAGCATGTCCAGCACCAGCGGCTGGGCGACCCCGACGGCTCGGGTGATGACGTTGGCGCGCCGGTGGGTGCGCGACTGTTCGGGGGTCAGGGCGCCGGCGTCGACCATCTCCTGCACCAGGCTGTGGTCCTGGGTGAGACGCGCCAGGGCGCCGCTCCGGCTGAGGTAAGCGCGACTGTCGCCGGCCCAGAGACAGGCGTAGTGGCCGTCGTGGATCATCAGGGTGACCACGGTGGACCCGATCAGGGCGCCCGGTCCCGCCGCGCCGGCGCGTGCGATCAGGGCCGCATTGACCCCCTGCAGCGCCTGGTTCACCGCGTTCAGATAGTGGTAGCCGGACCCGAACCGGTCGAGCCCCTCAAGGGCCTCGACCACCATGCCCGCGGCGACCTCGCCGGCCTGGTGCCCGCCCATGCCGTCGGCCACCGCCCACAGCCCCACGTCCGGCCGCTGCAGGAACCTGTCCTCGTTCAGCGTCCGCCCGCCGACATGGCTCGTGGCCACCGACCGGTAGCGCAGCAGCGGCGGGGCCGGTTTGCGCAAGGCCCCGTTCAAGAGCGGGTGCTCATCGAGTCGAGTTCCTGCAGCCTGCGGCCGTAGCCGGCTCGGAATTCGCGGTTGAGCGGGCTGTCGGGGTCGTCCCCGGCCTGGCGGCGGAATTCGGCGTACAGGCGTCCGTACTCGCTCCAGGCCGCCCCGCCCTTGTTGGCCAGGAAGGAGCGGCCGGTGATCTGGCCCTCCACCGTTTCGGGGCTGAGGCTGTCCAAGGTGGCGGCCAGGGCCGCGCGCAGACCGGCCAGCATGCACAGCAAATGCTTCTTCATGTCCTCGAAGGAAGCCTTCACCGCCGCGGGCCCCGACAGGAAACCGTCCGAGCGCGGGCGCAGCAGGTCCACCGCCACCCGCCGGGCCGGGGCCCAGCGGAAAGGGTTGTTGCCTTCGGACCTTACGGTGGTGCGTTCGAGCCGGTACTCGGTCTTGACCGACGTGCGCTCGTTCATCAGGTCGGCCAGGCCTAGCACCATCTGCTGGTAGACCGCCCCCAGCCGCCGCATCACCTCGGCGGGATCCTCGCCGGAAAAGGCCGACGCGTCGAGGCGGGCGCCTGCGCAGAACGCCTCCAGCAGGGCGCCGTCGCCGGCGGGGGCGTGCCCGGGGGTCGTCTGGGCGGGGAGGGGGGCGGGGCCCGTCCATTCGGTCGGTATGGCCAGGGTCTCCTGCCCGATCTCGGTCGGGCGGAGCATGGGCTGGTGGAACGGGTCGTCGAAGGCCGAGACCCGGGGCGCCGCGGCCGCCGCGGCGTCCTCCGCCACCACCAGGAAACGGCCGAGGCGGACGGTCTCCCCCATCGCCAGGGGAAAGGACTCCCCCGCCGAGGGGCGCGCGCGCTGCGGGCCCACGAACACCCCGTTGGCGCTGAGGTCGCGGAGGAAGAGCCGGTCCTGCCGGTGCTCGATCACGCAATGCAGGCGCGAAAGCTCGCGCTCGGGATCGTCGATCGCCCAGCCCTGGCCCGGCTCGCGGCCTATGGCCAGGTCGCAGCCCTCGGCGAGCTCGCGGCTGTCGATCTGCTTGAACGGATTGGTCTGGTGGAACAGGCGCAGGGTGACCATGGTCAGCTCGCGGCGCGGATGACGGTGCGCTCCGCTTCGAGCTCAGCCTCGGAGGCGGGCGAGGCGACGATGCGGGTCCGCTCGAGATCGGGGTCGGCGGGGACGGGACGCGGCCCCCCGGCGCCCGCGGCGCGGGCCGATTCCAGCCGCTCCTGCATGGCGGCGGTGTAGCGGTTGAAGCTGTCGAACAATTCGCCAAACTCGTCGTTGCGGTTGTGCGAGATGCGGAAGTCGAGGTCGCCGCGGGCGGCGTCGTCCAAGGCCGCCTTCAGCCGCCGGATCGGCAGGGCCAGGAGGCGCGCGACGGTGAAGCTCACCGCCGCCACCCCGATCAGGGTCGCGGCGCCCAGGGCCGTCAACAACAGGCGCGACAGTCCGGCCGCCGCGTCGAGGTCGGCCTTGGCCAGGCTGACGTCGACCCGTCCGAAGACGTGGCCGGCGTAGAGGATCGGGCGCACGAAGCGGAACCCGGCCGCGCCCTTGCCGATCGCGGTCTCGGTGACGGTCAGGCCGGGGGCCGAATGCACCGTCTTCTCGTGCTCCGGCGGGAAGTAGACCTGGCCGACCCGGGCCGGATCGGTGGAGGCGCGGATGATCCCGTCGGCGTCGATCACCTTCATGCTGCGCACATTGGGGTCGGCGGCGGCGGCCTTGACGAAGGCTTCCACCGGCACCCAGTCGCGCTGCTCGGGAGGCAGGCTGGCGTTGTCTGCGGCCTTGAGGCTGGCGTTGGCGGCCACGAAGGAGGTGATGGCCGAGCCGGAGGTCATCGCCATGCGCTGGAGCGCCTGTTCCTGCCGGTTGAGCACCGCGCCGATGCTGGCCATGAGGACGATGGCGGTGATGGTCGCCATCAGCAGGGTGACGCGCGCCGGCAGCGGCAACCGCCGCCGTCCCGCCGTCGCTTCGTCGGCCGCCGCCTTGTGCGCGACCTGCTCGCGGCGCAGGGCCTCGGCCAATTGGCCGCCGTCGGCGAAGCGCCGGTCGGGACGCTTGGCCAGGAGCTTTTCGATGATGAACTGCAGGCCGCGGGGCGCCTCGGGGGCCAGGGAGGCGATGGGTTCGGGATCCTGCTGGGTAATCTGCAGGGCCAGGGTCGCGGCGCTCACGCCGGGGAAGGCCTTGGTCCCGGTCAGCAGTTCGTAGAGGATCACCCCCACCGAGAACAGGTCGGAGCGGCCGTCGATCTCGCGGCCCAGGGCCTGTTCGGGACTCATGTAGCGGGGCGTGCCGAGGACCTGGCCGACCTGGGTCTTCAGGGTCTCGGCGTCGTGCAGGTCGCCGCCCTCCTGGGCCACGCGGGCGATGCCGAAGTCGACGATCTTGATCGCGCGGCCATCCTTGCCGAGGATGATGTTGGACGGCTTGATGTCCCGGTGCACAACGCCCAGGCCATGGGCGTAGTTCAGGGCGTCGGCCAGTTGCAGGCCGATGGCCATGACCGTCTCGACCGGCAGACGTCCCTCGCGCTGGATCACCGCGTCGAGGGTCTCGCCCTCCAGCAGCTCCATGACGATGTAGGGACAGCCGTCGAGCTCGCAGACGTCATAGATGGTGACGATGTTGGGATGGGACAGGTTGCCGGCCGCCTTGGCCTCCCGCAGGAAGCGCGTGGCGTATTGGGGATGCTCGCGGTACTCGCGCTTGAGCACCTTGATGGCCAACTGCCGGTTGATCGAAGGGTCGTAGGCGCGCAGCACGTCGGCCATGGCGCCTTGGCCGATGCGCTCCAGAACCTCGTACCGGCCGGCCAGATTGGTCAAAGCACGCCCCTCCCGCGCCATTCAGCATGATGAAGCCGTAAGCGTAACCGAATGAGGTTAAGGGACTTTCCTCCGACCGCCTGATCCACCTGGGGAAGCCCCTCCCGCGACCGCGCCGGCTACCGCTTCTTCAGGCTCGCCTGGATGCGAAGCCCGCGGTCGAGGTCGGCTCGGATCAGGGTGTTGGGCGGGTCCAGGGCCAAGGCCTGTTCCAGCAGCGCAACCGCCCGGTCGACGGCGCCCTTGTGCATGGCGTCCAGGGCGGCGCGGCGCAGTTGGTCGGCGCGGGCGACGTTGGCGCCGGGAGCCGCCGCCCCCGGCGGGGTGGTCGCCGTCTTCGGGGGCGGTGCGGCTTTCTTCGGCGTCCCGGGGATCAGCAGGGTGCGGCCGACTTCGGCGGTGTCGGGGGCGTCTATGCCGTTGTAGCGGGCCAGGGCGTAGAACAGCAGCGGATCGCCGAGGAAGCGCTCGGCCAGGATCGACAAGGTTTCGCCGGGCCGGATCTTGTAGGGGTAGTTGCGCTCGCCCAGCAGAGCGCGCGGGTCGCGGTCGATCTGTTCGATCAGTCCCATGGCCGTGCGGTCGCCGGGCTGCTCCGCCAACAGGGCGGTCAGTTCGGTCCGCGCCGGTTGGGGTTGGCCATGGCTCAACAGGTCGACAGCCCGGCGGATCCGCTCGCGGGGCGGGACGACCGGCGCGGGCGGGGCCTGGACCGCCACGGGCGCGGCCGGGCGGGGCGCCGGAGGAGCGGGGACGACGGTCGGTCCGCTGGCGCAGGCGGCCAGGAGCGAGGTCGCGGCCAGGGCGCCGCAAAGCGTGGGGGACAGGCGGGTCATGCGCCGATCCTGCGGGCAAGGTCCTTGATCCTGCGGCCGGCCGGCGAGGCCAAGGCCCTGCGCCAGGCCGGGTCGCTGATCGCCGGCCCGAACTCGGCGGCCGGCATGGGGCGGGCGAAATAGAACCCCTGGAACACGGTGCAGCCGAGTTCGCGCAGGGTCTCGACCTCTTCGCGGGTCTCGACCCCCTCGGCCAGGACGGTGATCTCCAGCCCGCGGGCCAGTTCGATCAGGGCGGCGCAGATGGCGCGGCTGTTGCGCTGCCGATCCACGCTGGTGACGAATTCCCGGTCGATCTTCAGCTTCGAGAACGGCAGGTTCTTCAGATAGCTGAGGCTGGAATAGCCGGCGCCGAAATCGTCCAGCGCCACGCCCATGCCCATGGACCGAAGCTCGCCCAGCAAGGCGCGGGTGCGGTCGGCGTCCTCCATGGCGGCGGTTTCGGTGAGCTCCAGCTCAAGGGCCTCGGGCCTCAGGCCGTGGCGCTCGACCACGCGCAGGATCACCGTGGCGAAGGCCGGGTCATGGCATTGTCGAGCCGACAGGTTCACCGACATCTTCAGGTCCGCCAGCCCCTGGTCCTCCCAGGCGCGGGCTTGGCGGCAGGCGGCGTTGAGCACCCACAACCCGACCTCTTCCATCAGGCCGGACTGTTCCAGGATCGGCACGAACCGGTCCGGCGAAACCAGGCCCAGCTCGGGATGGCGCCAGCGCAGCAGGGCCTCGGCTCCCACCGCGCGGCCCTGGGCCAGGTCGAACACCGGCTGGTAATGCAGCAGGAACTGGTCGCGGGCGATGGCCTGGCGCAGGCCCTGCTCCATGGCGAAACGCTGGCGCGCGGCGTCCGACGCCTGGGGCGAATAGAAGACGAGGCGGCTGTCGACGCGCTGGCCCTGCTTGGGAACGGCGGCGAAGGCGCGGGTCAGGAGGGTCGGAGGGTCGGCGGCGTCGGCCGGGAAGACGGCGGCGCCTATGCCGACGTCCGGGCCGATCTTGGTGTCGCCGTCGCCCAGGTCCTGGGACAGCACATAGACGAGGGCCTGGAATTCGCGGGCGGCGGCCTGCTGCCCCGCCGCGTCGGCGATCCAGACCGCGAAACTGTCGCCGTTGACCTGGGCGAGGGCCCGGCCTGGCTGGATGGCGCCCTCCAGCCGCTTGGCGAAGGCGGCCAGCGTCCGGTCGGCCCGGACCTGGTCGAAGGCCGCCAGCTCGTCGTAGTTGCCGAAGCGGATCACCCCCAGCACGCCGGCGGCGTCGCCTCGCGCGGTCTCTTCGGTCAAGCGGGCGAGCAGGGGCTCGCGGGTGGGAAGGCCGGTCACGGGGTGGCGGTGGGCCAGGCGGTGGCGCAGGGTCTCCAGCCGGGCCGACAGCCGCTGGGCGTCGGCGATCAGTTGGCCGGCTTCGTCGGTGCGCTCGGGGGACGGCGGGGCGGCGTCATCCACGTCGCCGGCGTCGCGCAGGGCCCGCGCGGCGACCACGATGGGATGGAGCATTTCAGCCAGGGCGACGAGGGCGAGGCCGGAGCCCACAAGGGCCAGGGCCAGGGAGCCGGCGCCGATGCGGGTGGACAGAAGCGCGAACGGAACCGCCGCCGCCGCCCCGGCCAGGGCGACAAGCTTCCCGCGGTACCCGGGGACGGGCGCCCACGAGACCACGCGGTACAACCAAAACTTCTCCATTCGGCAATCAGTTCACGGCCTAAGGTGCCGGGAAAGATGCCGCCAAGGTGCTTCCGTCTGGTGAAGTTTCTTGGCTAACGCATCATTTGAGGCGGCTCAGGGCGTTTTTGGGCGTTTCTTCTAGGTGACAGGGGGCGCATTGCGCCCTTAGGCTGTTGCGCTAGCGATTCACCGCACGCCTTGGGGGCGGGCGGTGCGTGTCGCTCCCAGAAGCGGGCAGGACAAATGGCCGAAGCAGCAAAGAAACCCAACGCCCTGCAGCAGCCGCTGCAACCCTCGCCGGAACTGGCGGCCGTCGTCGGCTCCGCCAAGTTGGCGCGGGGCGCGGTTGTCTCCAAGATGTGGGAATACATCAAGAAGAACAACCTGCAGAACCCGAAGAACAAGCGTGAGATCCTGGCCGACGCCAAGTTGAAGCCGATCTTCGGCGGCAAGGACGCCGTCTCGATGTTCGAGATGAACAAGCACCTCGCCAAACACCTGAGCTAGATCGCGTTACGACGCCGAACTCCCCCTTCTCCGCCGCGATCCGAAGTCATCGCGATCCAGGCGGGGAAGGGGATCGGCGCCATGAGGGCCGGGCGGCGCCCGGCTCAGTGAAGGCCTGACTCCGCGGACGGCGGCGCCTTGGCTTCGTCGGCGGCGGGAGCCGTAAAGGGCGCTAGGGCTTCGGCCGCCGCGGCGGCGTAGTCGCCCATCCAGTGGGCCCAATAATCCACCTGCACCGCCATCACCTCTTCGGGCTGCCGCACGCCGGCGAGGGCGAGCCAGTACTCCGCCAGCGCCTGGCTGCGGTGGCTGGCCAGGTCCGCGGCGCTTTTGGACCAGGCCATAATGGCTGACGGCGGCCCATGGCCGTCGAAGGCGGGGGATTCGTTCATGGCGCGTCCTTCCCGGTGCTCATCGCTTGAGCGCCGCAGATTATCACCCCCGGCCGGTCCTGCGGCGGTGCGGTTGGAGCTTGGCTGCGGTTTGGCCGGCCGCCGCGCTTCAACCTATCGTGAGCGCGCCGCTTCCGCCTCGAGCAGGATCGGCGCGTCCTCGCCCTCCGCCCGCAGCTGGCCTTCCCATTTGGCCACCGCGGCGGCGGCGATGGAGTTGCCGACCACATTGGTGGCGCTGCGGCCCATGTCGAGGAAGTGGTCGATGCCGAGGATCAGCAGCAGCCCCGCCGCCGGGATGTTGAAGGAAGTGAGGGTGGCGGCGATCACCACCAGCGAGGCCCGCGGCACCCCGGCTATGCCCTTCGACGTCAGTACCAGCATCAGCACCATCAGCGCCTGCTGGCCGGCGCCCAGGTGGATGCCGTAGGCCTGGGCGATGAACAGGGTGGCGAAGGTCGTGTACATGCTCGACCCGTCCAGATTGAACGAATAGCCCAGCGGCAGGACGAAACTCGCCACCCGGTTCGAGACCCCGAAGGTCTCCAGCGCCTCCAGGGTGCGCGGATAGGCGGCCTCCGAGCTGGCGGTCGAGAAGGCGAGCAGGGTCGGCTGGCGCACCAGCCGCAGCAGGTTCAGCAGCCGCGGCCCGACCACGGCCACGCCGGCGAGGACCAGCACGGCCCACAGCATGCCCAGCGACAGGTAGAACGACCCCAGGAAGGCGGCGTAGGTCTTGAGGATCCCCAGCCCCTCGGTGGCGACGGTGGCGGTGAGGGCCGCGAACACCGCCGCCGGGGCGAACAGCATCACATAGCCGGTGATCTTCAGCATCACCGTCGACACCTGCTCCAGAAGGCTGAGCAGGCCCTGGACCTTCTCCCGCGTCGCGGCGATGGCGATCCCGGCGAACAGCGAGAACACCACGATCTGCAGGATCTCGTTCCGGGCCATGGCGTCGACCACCGAGGCTGGGAAGACGTGGTCGAAGAAGTCCTTCAGCGACAAGGTGGCCTGCACCCCGGCGGCGGCGTCGACGGGGGGCAGCGGCAGGTGCAGCGAACTGCCCAGGTGCAGCAGGTTGGCCATCAACACGCCGATCAGCAGCGACACCATGGTCGCGGCCAGGAACCAGGCCATGGTCTTGCCGCCCACCCGGCCGATCGCGGCGCCGTCCCCCATGTGGGCGATGCCGCTGATCAGGGTCGAGAACACCAGGGGCGCGATGATCATCCGGATCAGGCGCAGGAAGATGTTGGTGACCACGGAGAAATAGCCGGCCGTCTCGACCGCGGCGGCGTGGGGAAGGCTCGTGTTGAGCACCGCCCCCAGGATGGCCCCCAGGATCATGCCGCCGAAGATGAACCAGGTGAATTTGCGCGACATCGCCGCCCCCGCTTGCAGACGGCGATCCTTTCCGAAGCGGGCCTAGTGGGGAAGAGAATTCGGCGGCTGGACCAGGCGCGCCCGCCCGGAGGCGCCGGTCAGGGCTCCCCCTCGAGCTTGCGGATACGCACCTCGACGCCCGGCGTGCCCTTGAGGGCGTCGGCGAAGTCGGACGGCTTGAAGCCCCGGTAATGGTAGGGATAGACGACCTTCGGCTTGAACGCCTTGACGCAGGCCGCCGCTTCGACCGGCGGCATGGTCTTGGGGGGATTCATCGGCACGAAGGCGACGTCGATGGCCTTGAGCGCCTTCATCTCCTGCGTGCATTCGGTGTCGCCGGCGACATAGACCCGCACGCCGCCGAACGTGAACACATAGCCGCTGCCGACGCCCTTGTGGTGGAACGGCATTCCGGGCGCCGAGCCGTTCACCAGATTGTACATCGCGACCCCCTCGAACCCGATGCCCGAGATGGTCTTCTTCTCGCCGTTGTTGACGGTCCGCGCCTCGCCGCAGTCGGGTGCGCAGTTGAGCGTGTCGATCACCGCGTCGGGGCCGACGATGAGGGTCCCCGGCTTCTTCAGCGCCACCACCTGCGCGCGATCCAGATGGTCGGCGTGGGTGTGGGTCACCACGATCAGATCCGCGGGCGGCAGGCCCGTGTAGTCCGCCCGGCTCCACGGGTCTACGTAGAGCGTCTTGCCGCCGAACTGGAACATCACCGCGCCCTGGTAGAGCGGCGTCACGCGCAGTTCGCCCTGGGCGGTGGGAAAGGTGTCCGTCACCTTGTTCGGCGTGTCCGGCGTGGGAGGCGCGGCGGCGAGGACGGCCGGCGCATAGGCGACCATCGCCGCCAAGAGGAATGGAAAGCGGTTGCGAACGGGGCGATCGCCCATGGAGCACTCCCAACGACAGGATTCAGGGCCGCGCGACTCGTCGCATCCCAGGGGAGGGCAGCATAGCTCCGGGTCGCGACTTGTTCGAGGGGGCTGGAGTGCGCCGCCCCCGCGCCCGCCTCGCCGACCGCAGCGCCGGCGAGACGCCGTCAAGCGACTCAGGGCCTTTCAGGAAACGGAACGACGCGGAAGCCGTCGCGGGCCTCCGCGCGTTCGGGATCGGCCGCCGACGGTCAGATCCAATAGGCCGGGGCGTTGTAGTGGGTGTGGACGCGGTCGCGCCAGTCGCTGTCGTCGGCGCCCATCTCCTGGGAGGCGAAGCTCGGCGCTTCCTGCAGGGTGCTGCGGCTGGCCGGAACCACATAGCCCGACTTGTTGGTGTCGTAGCGCAGCAGCGACCAGGGCATCGGCAGGTATTTCTCGCCGACGCCGAGGAAACCGCCGCACGAGACCACGGCGTAGGCGACCTTGCCGCTCAGCTTGTGCAGCATGACGTCCTCCACGTGGCCGAGCTTTTCGCCTTCGGTGTTGTAGACCGTGGTTCCCTCCACCCGGTCGGCGGAAATCAGGCTGTGATGACGCGGTTCGGATTGGGAATTCATGCTCATGGAGGATTTTCCTTCGGCTGGGTTGAGCGTGCCTACAAAGCGTAGGGACCCCCCTGCGGGTTCCGTTTGGTCCACAAGAAGGACACCCCTGACAGGCGACTTCGCTGGACGAACCCCGGTAGGTGTTGATACGCAAGGCGAATCGGGGTGGCGTGTAGGTGGTCCCTCATGGGTCTTGAATGAGCTTCGCGTATGAAGTCGCTTAGCAACATCCGCCCAAAGTCCGCGCCGCCGCAGGAATGGGTCATCCTGGACGCCCCGACTCCCGCCCAGATCGGCGATGAACTCAAGGTGATGTTCAGCGCCCTGACCGCCGGACCCCTGCCGGACCGGATGGTGCAACTGGCCGACGCGCTGGAAGAGGCTTTCCGCCGCGGAGAACTGTTCGACCGCGATTCCGGCCGCCCCTCCTGACCCGTTCCGTGATTCTCGATTATTCCACCGGCGCGGCCGCGAGCCCGGTTTCGCCGACCAGGGTGTCCGCCGGATCTTCGGCGTCCATCAGTTTCAGCAGGCGCGCACGCGCGCGGTTCACCCGGCTCTTGATGGTGCCGAGGGCGCAACCGCAGATCTCCGCCGCCTCTTCGTAGGTCAGTCCTGCCGCCCCGACCAGGATCAGGGCCTCGCGGTGTTCGTCCGGAAGGCGGCGAAGGGCGGCCTGCAGGGCCCGCATCGCGACCGTCCATTCCTGGGTGGGCGCGACCGTCAGGCTGGCGGCGAGGTTGCCGTCCTCGTCCGCCACCTCCCGCCGGCGGCGCATGACGTTGGTGTAGTAGGTGTTGCGCAGGATGGTGAACAGCCAGGCCCGCAGGTTGGTGCCCGGCTCGAACTTCGACCGGTGGGTCCAGGCCTTGATCAGGGCGTCCTGCACCAGGTCGTCGGCATCGGCGGCGTTGTGACTGAGCGACCAGGCGAAGGCCCGCAGCGCCGGGATCAGGGCGATGACGTCGTCGCGCCAGGATTCGCCGGTTCCGGTCACGAACGGCCCTCCGTCACGGGTGGGTCCATTCCGCTGGGGCCGCTTGTGTACGCCGGGGACCGATTGCTCATCACCACGTCCTGCGAGGCCCGCAGGCCCCCGGCCCTGGCGGAATTGGAGTTGCCTCGACAACGTGCCGCCGACCCAACCGTTCCGGCGAAAACAACCCGCAGGGGAATCCCGGCGGCCCGGCCATGCGGCCGCTGGGAGGCGCTCGATTCTCAGGTGTCACCTCCTGGCTCGGCCCGGGAGGACGGGCTCGCGGAACCACGGCCGCGAGAAAGGGGGGCGCGTCCTGCGCACCCAAAAGCTTGAATCACACGATCTGCTTTGCCGGACGGGCGCGTCGTCGGGCGGACGATAGCCCGATCCGCAGAGGCGGCCCGGTCAGCTCGAGCGGCGGCGCGCGCCTTGGCTGGCTTCCCCGCCCTTGCGGCCGGCCTGGGCGGCCAGTTCGCGATCCTGGCTGAAGCTGCGTTTCTCGTTCGGTACGCTCTCGCCGCCCTTGCGGGCGATTTCGCGCTGCCGTTCCGGGTCCATCGAGGCGAAGCCCCGGCTTGATGTCTTGCGGTTCGGGTCCGTTCCCTGTCCCTGCGCCATGATCAGTTCCTCAATGCTCAATGCTTAGGCTGCCCGACCCTTGCGGGTGAAAACCGCCAAGGCTCGGAACGGTTCCGCTGGGATTTTGGATTTTCCGGTTGTTTTACAACAAGCCGTCCGAGATGATCTATCAAAGGTTGCCTAACCCATGATTGCGACTTTCGCGGCTGTTCAGTCGCTGTCGTGAGGGCGGCCGGTCTCGTTCTCCCGGGGAACCGGAGGGATTTGCGGCGCCTCGTCCGGCGCCGAGTCAGGGGTGATCTCGGGATAGGGTGGCGGCGCGTTGGGATCGGAGCCGGGGGGAAGATCAGACATCACGGTTGCTTTCGAGGCGCGGTCTCCCTCAACGCCCCGCATGGCGGATGGTTCGCCGGGGTGGAATTTGGCTGCGCCATTTTGAAGCGCGCCGAGCCGCCGCATTGGCTGGGCGGGGCCGGTCAGGACAGATGGTCGCAGGTGGCGGCAAAGCAACGAACGAGGGGAACTATTGCCTAGCTTTGACCGTTTGCTGGGAGTTGCACAGACTCCCCGACCGGCCTCGCCGGCGGTCCCGCCCCTCGGCAAGGCCGCCAAGACCTTCGGCTATGGAGATACGATGCCGAAGCAGATCATTCGCCAGGCGCCCTACCTGAGACGCTACGCCCGCGCGCTCACCGGCGCCCAGGCGTTGGGAGACGGTCTGGTGCAGACGATGATGGAGGGCCTGCTCGCCGGCACGGTCCGGCTGGCGTCCGATCTTTCCTTCCGCGCCTCGTTGTATCGGGCGCTCGTGGCCACCTGGCGCGGCGCTCATCCGTCGATCTCCACCCCAGGCCAGTCCGGCGCCGACCAGCGGCTGCAGACCCTGGACCCCGAACGCCGCGCGGCGCTGCTGCTGGTGGCGATGGAAGGGTTCGACGCCGCCGAGGCCGCCCAGGTCATGGACCTGGCGCCGGAGGAGATGGAGCGGCTGCTGACCGAGGCCCAGGCCGAACTCGAAGCCGAATTGACCACAGACGTGCTGATCATCGAGGACGAGCCGATCATCGCCCTCGACCTGACCCGGCTGGTCCGGGAACTGGGTCACCGGGTCACCGGCGCGGCGGCGACCCGCGACGAGGCGGTGGCCCTGGCCGAAGAGGCGCCGCCCGGACTTGTGCTGGCGGACATCCGCCTGGCCGACGGCTCCAACGGCATGGACGCCGCCGCCGACATCCTGAGGCGCCACGATGTGCCGGTGATCTTCATCACCGCCTTCCCCGAGCACCTGCTCACGGGGGAACGGCCCGAGCCGGCCTTCCTGATCACCAAACCGTTCCGCGAGGAGGCCGTGAAGGCCCTGATCGGCCAGGCGCTTTTCTTCCATACCCCGGCCGCCGAACGCCGCATCGCCTGAGCCGCAAGTTTGCGCCGCAAGCTTGGCGGTAGCCAGGAACTTCATGGGCCGCTAGGTGTTAGGCAACCGCAAAGCTCAGTGCCCACGGAGGCCTTCATGACCGACGCGCCAAAAGATTACGCCCCGGGCGACAACCCTCTCGAAGCCAGCGAGGGCCCGGAGGCCCGCAGCGCCAAGGAAAAGGCGGCTGAGACCGCCGCCCAACTCCGCCGCACCGTCGAGGAACGCGCCGCCCAGGCCCGCGAGTGGGCCATGCGCGAAGGCGAGGTGCTCCGCGGCCAGGTGACCGAGCGTCCCCTGACCACCGTGGGCATTTCCGCCGGCGCCGCCTTCGCCGCCGGCCTGGTGCTGGGCGTGCTGCTGGCGTCCTCGCGGCGATAGGGCCGTTTTCGTTCGACGGTAGCGGGCCCTCCACGGGCCCGTCAGGATCGGGGGCGTCCTAGGGGCGGCCCTGGCGCTTCTTGCGCTGCTCGGCCTGCCGCTCCGCAAAGGCCTGGACGGGGGTCTTGGGCAATTCGGCCAAGGTCAGGAACCCGTCCCGGTTCGTGTCCAGAATGGCGAAGCGGCGGTCGGCGGCCGCCTGCGCCTCGGCCAGGGTGATGTGGCTGTCGAAGTCGGTGTCGGCCACCGTCACCGGCTCGGGCTGGTCGAGGAAGCCGAACAGGCCCGCCCCCTGTCGCCCGTTGGCGGCGCCCGCGCCGCCGCGCCCGCCTCCGCCTCCGCCGCCTCCTCCTCTGTTTTCGTCGCGCTGGCCCGGTCCGGCGCGGCCGAGGTTGGGGTTCATGCCTTCGCCGGGACGCAGCCCCTGCACCCGCGGCAGGATCTCCGGCAGCGATTGCTCGTAGGCCATGACCTCGAACCCGTCGACGACCCCGTTGTGGTCGGTGTCCAGTTCGCGGAAGAACGCGAGGGAATCGGCGCGGAATTCCTCGAGGCTGAGCCGCCCGTCATGATCCTTGTCGGCCTGGGCGAACCACGCGGCCGAAGGATAGGGCTCGCCCGCCCGTCCGCGATAGGGCTTGCCCGCCGGGCTGATGAACAGGTTGAGTTCCGCGCCGCCGCGTCCGCCTACCCCGTCCTGGGGCCCGCCGAGGCCGGGCGCCGGCGGCGACGGTTCGGAGGCGCAGCCGCCGAGCAGGAGGACGATCGCCGCAGCGGCCGGGGCCCAGGCTTTGTTGTTCATCCGGCGCGAACCCTACGAGAAACGGCTAGGCCAATGGCTTCGCCGGGATGAGCGGTGAAATTGCGGCCGGTCAGATCGGCAGGCTGGCCCGGGCGCGCAGGCCCCCGCCGGGCAGGTTCTCCAGCACGGCGTCGCCGCCATGGGCTCGGGCGACCGAACGCACCACCGCCAACCCCAGGCCCGCGCCCCCGGTCTCGCGCGAGCGGGAGGGTTCGCCGCGATAGAAGGGTTCGAACACCTTGTCGCGGTCGGCCGCGGCCAGGCCCGGGCCGTTGTCGTCGATCTCGATCACGGCGGTGGCGTTGCTTGTATAGACCCGCGCCCGGGCCCGCTCGCCGAACTTGACCGCGTTCTCGAGCAGGTTGGCGACCAGACGGCGCAGGGCGATGGGGTCGCCCTCGATCACCACGGGGCCCTGGCTTTCCGCCGTCACGTCGGCGCCGGTGTCGGCCATCTCGTCGGCGATGCTCTGCACCAGCGACGACAGCTCGAGCTTGCAGCGTTCGCCCGTCTGGGTGGCGTCGCGGACGAAAGCCATGGTCGCCCCGATCATGGCGTCCATCTGCTCCATGTCCGAGGTCATCTTGGTGCGCAGCGGTTCGGGAACGCCTTCGACCCGGAAGCGCAGGCGGGTGAGGGGCGTGCGCAGGTCGTGGGCCACCGCCGCGATCATGGCGGTGCGGTCCTGGACATAACGGCCCAGGCGATCCTGCATTTCGTTGAAGGCGGTGACCAGGATCTTCAGTTCCCCGCCGACGCTCTTCAGCTTCATGGGCGGGGCGTTGGGGTCGCGGCCGAGCCGCTCGGCGGCCTGGGCGAAGGCGGCGATCGGGGCGGCCAGCCGCCGCGAGAACAGATAGGCCACCGGGGCCAGGGCCAGGGCCGTGATGGTGAACCACAGCAGCATACGGGTCTGCCAGGGGGTCAGCAGGCCGTGCCGCTGGGGTTCGACCACCTGCCAGCGGCCGCCCGGCTGGCGTACGCCGACCGTGAAGGAGCCGGTGATGAAGGGATTCTCGCCGTGCTGAAGCCGGCGCGCCCCGATCAGCCGGCGCACCAGGCCCACGGTCTGGCGGGCGGGGCTGTGCGGGTCCAGCACCAGGGCCACCCGCACGTCGTCGGACGGCCTGTTCAGGCGCTGCGCCACCTCGTCGGCCAGGAAGCGCTCGAAGCGTTGCCCGCCCTGACGCGGTTCGTCGCCCGCCCGCAGAACCCGGACCAGCAGGGGTTGGCCGTTCTGGGTCGGCGTGGGAGCGTTCTTCTGGATCGCGGTCACCACCTCGGACGCCAGATAAATGTCCGGCGGAGCCTGGGGAGACTGGAACAGGATCCAAAGGTTCAGTCCTTCGGCGGCCAGAACGCTCAGCAGCACCAGGCTCAGCACCTGGGCGAACAGGGGCAGGCTGAGCCGGAGACCGAGCCGTCTTACCTTGCCGTCGGCCGGGTTCACCGACGCACGACCTTGGCCATGAACATATAGCCTTCATTGCGGATGGTGCGGATCAACTCCGCCCCCGACCCGCCGTCGTCCAGCTTGCGCCGCAGCCGGCTGATCTGCACGTCGATAGCCCGGTCGTAGGCGTCGGAATCCGGCCCCCGGGCCAGGTCGAGAAGCTGGTCGCGGGTCAGCACCCGCTGCGGCCGTTCGACGAAGGCGCGCAGCAGCGAGAATTCCCCCCCCGACAGGTTCACCACCACCCCGTCCGGCGAGCGCAGTTCGCGCCGCACCAGGTCCAGCCGCCAGCCGGCGAATTCGCAGGTGGCGCCCAGTTGGGAGTCCGACCTCTGGCTCTGCTCGCCCCGGCGGCGCAGCACCGCCCGAACCCGCGCCAGGAGTTCGCGGGGGTTGCAGGGCTTGGGCAGATAGTCGTCGGCGCCGAGCTCCAGGCCGACGATGCGGTCGGTCTCCTCGCCCATGGCGCTCAACATGATCACCGCCGGCCCTTCGGAGGCGGCCAGGCGCTTGCACACCGCCAGCCCGTCCTCGCCCGGCAGCATGACGTCGAGGACGACCAGGTCCACGTGGCCGCGGGCCAGGGCGCGGTTCAATCCGGCCGCGTCGGCGGCGGTCTCCACGTCGTAGCCGTGGCGGGTGAGGAAATCGTGGACCACGTCCCGGATGCCCGGGTCGTCGTCGACCACGACGATTCGCCCGGGGATCTGCGGGGTGTTGGCTGAGGCGGCGGCGTCATCCATCGGCGGGCTCATGAACAGATCATGTCAAGTCGGCGTGACTGGCGCATTTCATGCCTGAAATGCTTCGGTGAGCACCAGATCGCCCTGAAATGGGGGGTGCTGTCGAGATTTATGCATCGGAGACGGTAAGAAAAACGTGGTGCGACGTCATGGGCCTCGGCCGTTGCGGAGGCGGCCAACCCCTGTCTATCCTCGCCAATAGGCGGTCCGTCGTTCCGGGCCGGGGAGGGGTCCGCTTTCACCATGAAATTGTTCACCAAGAAGCCGATCGAGGTGCTGCTGGCCCAAGCCAGCGAGCAGGGAGACCACGTCCTCAAGCGAGGGCTGGGCCCGGCCTCCCTGACCCTGCTGGGGATCGGGGGGGTGATCGGCGCGGGCATCTTCGTGCTCACCGGCCAGCAGGCGGCGATCAACGCCGGGCCCGGCATCGTCTTGTCCTTCGTGCTCGCCGGCGTCGTCTGCGCCTTCGCGGCCATGTGCTACGCCGAGCTGGCCTCGATGATCCCGGTCTCGGGGTCGGCCTATACCTACACCTACGCCACCCTGGGCGAGTTCATCGCCTGGCTGATCGCCTGGGACCTGATCCTGGAATACGGCCTGGCCTCCGCCACGGTGGCGGCCGGCTGGTCGGGACATTTCAACGACATGCTGCAGGGCTTCGGCCTCGGCCTTCCCCACGTCTGGAGCTCGGCGCCCTACACCTTCGACGGCAGCCATCTGGTGGCGACGGGGTCGGTGCTGAACGTGCCGGCCGTGGCCATCGTCTGCCTGATGGGGGGGCTTCTGATCACCGGCGTCACCGAGAGCGCCGTGGTCAACAACGTCATCGTCAGCCTGAAGATCATGGTGGTGCTGGCGGTGATCGCCGTCGGCTTCGGCCATATCCACCCGGACTATTGGCATCCCCTGATCCCGCCGCGGATCGAGCCCACGGCCACCGACGTGCAAGGGCACTTCGGCCTGCCCGGCATCCTGACCGCTGCCGGGGTGATCTTCTTCGCCTACATCGGCTTCGAGAGCGTCTCCACGGCGGCACAGGAGGCCAAGAACCCGCAGCGGGACATGCCCATCGGCATCCTGGCCTCGCTGGGTATCTGCACCCTGCTCTATATCCTGATGTCCCTGGTCATCACCGGCATCGCGCCTTACGCCAGCCTCAACAACGAGGCGCCGGTGGCCATCGCCCTGGGCAATGTGCCCGGCCTGGGCTGGCTGCGGCAGGCGGTGAACGTCGCCGTCGCCATCGGCCTCGGTTCGACCATCCTGTCCCTGCTCTACGGGCAGTCGCGCATCTTCTACGCCATGGCCCGCGACGGCCTGCTGCCGCCGATGTTCGGGACGGTCAATCCCAGGACCCGCACCCCGATCTGGGGCACGGCCATCACCGCCGCCGCGGCGGGCCTGGTCGCGGGCCTCTTCCCCATCGCGGTCCTGGGCGAACTGGTGTCGATGGGCACCCTCCTGGCCTTCGCCCTGATCTGCGGCGGCGTGCTGTTCCTGCGCATCAAGGAGCCGAACCTGCCGCGCAGCTTCAAGACCCCGCTGGTCTGGGTCACCGCTCCCCTGGGCGCGGCGGGGTGCGTCTTCCTGATCAGCGGCCTGCCGGCTCCGACCTGGCTACGGCTGTTCGTCTGGATGGCCATCGGCCTGGTGGTCTATTTCACCTACGCCTACCGCCATTCGCGCTACCATGAGAGCAAGACCCTCCCGGCGGAGTAGGGGCTGGCGCCGGCGTTGTGGCGGTCACGGGACCCGTTTGTGCTTCTTCCCATCCACGACGCCCTCGATCCCCTGAAGGCGGCCCTCGCCGGCGGGACCTGCGCAGTGCTGGTCGCGCCCCCCGGCGCCGGCAAGACCACCGTGGTCCCCTTGGCGCTGATGGACGAGCCGTGGGCGCAGGGCCGGCGGATCATCGTGCTGGAGCCCCGGCGCCTTGCCGCCCGGGCCGCCGCCGCGCGCATGGCGTCGACCCTGGGCGAGGCGGTCGGCGAGACCGTGGGCTTTCGCGTGCGCATGCAGTCGAAGGTCTCGTCCCGCACCAGGGTGGAGGTGATCACCGAGGGGGTCTTCACCCGCACGATCCTCGACGACCCCGGCCTGGACGGCGTCGCCGCGGTGCTGTTCGACGAGTTCCACGAGCGCAGCCTGGACGCCGACTTGGGGCTGGCCTTCGCCCGCGACGCGCAAGGGTTGCTGCGCGACGATCTGCGCCTCCTGGTGATGTCGGCAACCCTGGACGGGGCCCGCGTCGCCTCGCTGCTGGGCGATGCGCCGGTGATCCGTTCCGAAGGCCGCGCCCACGCCGTCGACACCCGCTACCTGGGCCGCGACCCGGCGGCGCGGCTGGAGGACAGCGCCGCCAGGGCCGTGCGCAAGGCCTTGGCGGAGGAGACCGGCGGCGTCCTGGTGTTCCTGCCCGGCCAGGGGGAGATCCGCCGGGTGGAGGCCCTGCTGGCCGAACGTCTTCCGGCCGGGGTGGTCCTCGCCCCCCTCTACGGCGCGCTGGAGCCCGGCGCGCAGGACCGGGCGATCGAGCCCGCGCCCCCCGGCCAGCGCAAGGTGGTGCTGGCCACCGCCATCGCCGAGACCAGCCTGACCATCGAGGGGGTGCGGGTGGTGGTCGACGCCGGCTTCGCCCGCGTTCCCCGCTACGACCCGTCCAGCGGCCTGACCCGGCTGGAGACGGTGAGGGTCAGTCAGGCCGCCGCCGACCAGCGCCGGGGCCGGGCCGGACGGACCGGACCGGGCGTCTGCTACCGCCTGTGGGACGAGCCCGAGACCCGCGCCCTCACGCCCTTCGCCCGGCCGGAGATATTGGAGACCGACCTTTCCGGCTTCGCCCTGGCCCTGGCCCAGTGGGGAGCCAAGGACCCCGCCAGCCTGGCCTTCCTCGACCTGCCCCCCGCCGGCGCCTTCGCCGAGGCGCGGAGCCTCCTGAACCGGCTGGAGGCCCTGGACGCCCGGGGCGAGCTGACGGCCCACGGGCGGCTCCTGGCGCGCCTGCCGCTGCCGCCGCGCCTGGCCCACATGGTCGCGGTCGGGGCGGCGGCCGGGGCGGGCGAGCGGGCGGCCAAGATCGCCGCGGTGCTGTCCGAACGCGGCCTTGGGGGGACCGGCGCCAACCTGACCGAGCGGCTGGAGCGGTTCGAGGCCGACCGCTCCCCGCGCGCCCGGGACGCCCGCACCCTCGCCGCCCGCTGGGCCGCCGCGGCCGGCAAGGGCCGGGGCGGGGAGGGCGTCGGCGACGCGGTGCTGCTGGCCGAGGCCTATCCCGAACGCATCGCCAAGGCCCGCGGCAAGCCCGGCGAATACCGGCTGGCCGGCGGGCGCGGGGTCTATCTGGAGCCGCACGACGCCCTGGCCCGCGAGCCGTGGCTGGCGGTGGGCGAGCTGGGCGGCGGGGCGGCCCGCGACCGCATCCTGCTGGCCGGCCCCCTCGACCCGGCCGAGCTGGAGACCGCCTTCGCCCATCGGATCGAGACCGAGGACCGGCTCGAGGCCGACGCCCAAGGCAAGCTCCGCGCCAAACGGGTGCGGCGCCTCGGCGCCCTGACCCTGGAGGAACGGCTGATCGAACGGCCCGACCCGGCGCTCCTCGCCCGCGCCCTGGCCGCCCTGGTCCGCCGTGAAGGTCTGTCGGCCCTGTCGTGGGGGGAGGCGGCGACCGCCCTCCGCCACCGCGTCGCCTTCCTGCGCCGCCTGGACGCGGAGACCTGGCCCGACCTTTCCGACGAGGCCCTGATCGAGCGCCTGGACGAATGGCTGACCCCGCTCCTGGAGGGGCGCTCGTCCCTGGCCCAGCTTTCCCCCGACGCCCTGGAGGCGGCCCTGCGCGCCCTGGTCCCCTGGGAGCAGCAACGCGCCCTCGACCGCGCCGCGCCGCCGCGCTTCACCGCCCCGACGGGGAACAGCTTCGCCATCGACTACGCCGCCGAGGGCGGGCCGCGGGTGGAGGTGCGGGTGCAGGAGCTGTTCGGCGTCAGCGAGCATCCGCGGGTGGGCGCCGAGCCCCTGACCCTGGCGTTGCTGTCCCCCGCCCACCGCCCGGTGCAGGTGACCAAGGACCTGCCCGGCTTCTGGCGCGGCTCGTGGAAGGACGTCCGCACCGAGATGAAGGGCCGCTACCCCCGCCACGTCTGGCCGGAGGACCCGCTGACCGCGCCGCCGACCGCGCGGGCGAAACCGCGCGGGACGTGAGGCGGGCGGGGCCGCGAATCAACGCTTCAGCTGCACCAGCAGCGGATAGTGGTCCGACCCCGCCCGCGGCAGGGTCCGCACGTCCACCGTCCGCCAGCCTGGGCCGGCGTAGGCCTGGTCCAGGGCCAGCACCGGGACCGGCCAGGTCGCGGGAAAGCTGAGCAGGCCGTGGGTGCGCCGGGTCAAGGGGGCCAGGGTCCGGTCGAAGCCGCGCAGGGTGAAGGACCACGGGGTGAGGTTGAGGTCCCCGGTCAGGACCAGCTCGTCGTGGGGAAGGGCGGCGATCTGGGCCGCGATCCGCGCCCGCTGATAGCGCTGGAGCCAGGGCGGGATCGGCCAGTACAGGTGCGCCGTCGCCAGGGTCACGGGCCGCCCGTCCGCCGCGGTGGTGCGCGCCCACAGGAAGTCGGTGCCGCCCGGTCCCCACCTGGCGTGGTCCTCGCGGCCGGTGGCCAGGAACGGCCGCTTGGACAGGATCGCCGTGTCGCAGCGGCCGCCGCAGAACAACTGGTAGGGATAGAGGTCCTTCATCGCGGCCGCCTCGGCGGCGAAGCCGTCCGCTTCCTGCAGGGCCACCAGGTCCGCCCCCGACGCCCGGATCGCCGCGGCCTGGCGCGCCCCGTCCGGACTGTCCCACCAACGGTTGAAGCTCAGGATAGTCAGGGCGGCGGGGCCGGGCGCCGGCTCGGTTTCGGCCTGGTACGCCTCCACCGCCATGGGCGCGCCGGCGACCATGACGGCCAGGGCCGCCGCCACCGTCGCCCCGCCGCGGACCCGGCCGGGGGCCAGCAGGAACCGCGCCGAAAGCCCGCCGGTCCAGGCCAGGACCAGCCAGACCGGAGCGAAGTGGTTCAGAGCGTCGGCCCAGGGCCAGACCGCTCCGACCAGGCCCCCGACCGCCGCCAGGGCCGCCCCGAAGGCCAGGACCGCCCCGGCCAGGCCGACCTGCCGGCGCGCGGAGCTCACGCGGTGGCTGCGTAGATCATGATCCCCGTCGCCACCGACAGGTTCAGGCTGTCGGCCCGGCCGCGCATGGGGATCTTCACCGTGACGTCGCAGGCGGCGGCCAGGTCCGGCGGCAGGCCGGCCTGTTCGTTGCCCATCAGGATCAGGGTGGGACGCCGGTAGTCGGCGGCGCGGTAATCGGTGACGGCGCTGAGCAGGGTGCCTACCACCGAACCGGGCCAACTCGCCCGCCAGGCCAGGAATTCGGCCGCCGTGGCCTTGAACAGGGGGACGGCGAAGATCGAGCCCATGGTCGCCCGCACCGCCTCGACCGAATAGGGGTCGCAGCAGTCGCCCACCAGCAGCACCCCGCCGCAGCCGGCGGCGTCGGCGGTGCGCACGATGGTCCCCAGGTTGCCCGGATCGCGCACGGCCTGGAGGGCGACCCAGCACCCCGCCCCGGGCTGCAGGGCCGCCAGGGGGGTGAACACCTGTTCGAACACCGCCACCACCGTCTGGGGATTGTCGCGGCGGGAGACCTTTTCCAGGATGTCGCGGTGGACCTCGATCACCTCGCCGCCGGCCGTGGCCGTGGCCGCGGCGATGCGCTTCAGCAGCGAATGGTCGGCCGCGTCGGGACCGTACATCAGGATTTTCGGCGTGCGGCCGAGGTCGAAGGCTTCGGCGACGATCTTCAGGCCTTCGGCCAGGAACAGGCCCGATTCGTCCCGCTCCTTCCGCAGATGCAATGCCCGGGCGGCCTTCACCGTCGGGTTGGCGAGGGAGGTGATCTGGCGGACGGACGGCCCGGTCATGCGGCGCGCCAGCGCGCGAAGAACGACAGGCCGATCTCGCGGCCGTCCCCGCCTTCACAGAGGTCGAGCTCGCCCCAGTCGACCGTCCCGCCGCGGCCCTTCAGCGCGCCTGCGGTCAGGTGGGCCAGGGACAGGCCGGAGATCCGCTCGGCATAGGCGTTGAGCAGGAGGAAGCGCGCGTCGTCCGAGAGCAGCTCGGCGCACATCGCCATCACCTCGGGCAGGTCCTCGAACAGCCGCCAGACCTCCCCGCCGGGGCCGCGCCCGTATTTCGGCGGGTCCAACAGGATGCCCTCGTACTTGGAGCCCCGCCGGACCTCGCGGGCGAGGTATTTGCGCGCGTCCTCGCAGATCCAGCGGACCGGCCGATCGTCCAGGCCCGACAAGGTGCAGTTCTCCCGCGCCCAGCCGATGGCCTTCTTGGAGGCGTCCACATGGGTCACATGCGCCCCGGCGGAGGCCATCACCAGGCTGGCCACGCCGGTGTAGCCGAACAGGTTCAGCACGCGCGGCTGTCCGGCGCCGGGGGCCTCGACCGCCTGCTGCAGCCAGGCCCAGTTGGCCGCCTGTTCGGGGAAGAAGGCCAGGTGGCGGAAGGCGGTGAAGCGGGCGTTGAACCGCGCCGGTCCCCAGCGCAGGGGAAAGCTTTCCGGCGGGCGGCCCGAAAACCGCCAGCGGCCGTCGTCCTCGTCGGCCGGGGCGGGGTCGAACACCGCGTCCGCCTTGGCCCAGGTTTCGGGCGCCAGCCGCGGCGTCCACCAGCATTGCGGTTCGGGCCGGACCACCGAGAAGCGGCCGTAGCGCTCCAGCTTCCTTCCGCCGCCGGAGTCCAGCAAGGCGTAGTCGTCCCAGGCGCGGGTCCGCAGGGCGATGGGTTCGGGGCTCAGAACAGGCTGCACACGCGCGGCTTTAGGACGCGGACGTTGAACCGTCCAGGCTGCGCGGGCCACTTACCTCAAAACCGCTTGGCTGCTAGTGCAGTCTCGCCAAAACGACGGCGTCGCGCCGGGTGGCGATTTGCTTGGAGCGCCTTGGTGACGTTTGCCGGTGAGAAGAGCTTGAAGTCCGCTCGCAAGGCCAAGGGGGCCGGACACCTGAGGCGGGGAGAAATCCTCCACGCGGCCGAACGGATCTTCGTCCGCGAAGGCTATCATGGGGCGACGATCCGCAAGATCGCCGACGAGGTCGGGGTGTCGTCCACCGCCCTCTACATGCACTTCAGCGACAAGAGCGAGATCCTGATCGAGATCTGCGAACAGGCCTTCGCCCAGCTGATCGCCCAGAACGACGCGATCGCCGCCAAGACCCGCGATCCGCTGGACCGCGTGCGCGAGATGCTCGACGCCTACATGCAGTTCGGCCTCGACAACCCCAACGCCTATCAGCTGGTGTTCGCGACGCCGCCGGGAGCGCTGTCGGAAGAGAAGGTCGCGGCGATGTATGCGCTGGGCAAGCGCTGCTACGAACCCTTCCGCGAAGCGGTCGAGGCCATTGGCGCGGCGGGCCGGCTGCGCTGCGCCGACGTGGACCTGGTCGGCGAGACCCTCTGGGCCGGAACCCATGGCCTGGTGTCGCTGCTCCTGACCCAGCCGAGGTTCGACTGGACCGCGACGCCCCAGAAGATGAAGGCCCAGATGCTCGACAGCCTGTTCAACGGTCTGCTGGCCGGCTGAATTGGGCGCCCTGCCGACCTTCGCCGACATAAGGGACGCCGCCGCCCAGCTCGCCGGCCACGCCGTCCGCACCCCCCTGCTGCGATCCGACGCCCTGGACGCCTTCGTCGGCGGGCGGGTGTTCATCAAGGCCGAGCCGCTGCAACGCACCGGCTCGTTCAAGTTCCGCGGCGCCTACAACCGGCTGTCGCGGCTGAGCGCGGCCGCGCGCGAGGCGGGGGTGGTGGCCTTCTCGTCCGGCAACCATGCGCAAGGGGTGGCCCAGGCTGCGCGTATGGTCGGCTGCCCGGCGCTGATCGTCATGCCGTCGGACGCTCCGGCGGTGAAGATGGAGGCGACCAGGGCGCTGGGCGCCGAGGTCGTGACCTACGACCGCTACACCCAATCGCGCGAGGCCATCGCCGGGCGGATCGCCGCCGAGCGCGGGGCGGTGGTGGTCCCGTCCTTCGACGATTTCCACATCGTCGCCGGCCAGGGCACGGTCGGGCTGGAGGCGGCCGAGCAGTTGGCTGAACTGGGCGCCCCGGCCGATGTCGTGCTGTGCCCGGTCTCGGGCGGCGGCCTGATCGCCGGGGTCGCGCTCGCCTTCGAGGCCCTTTCCCCCGCGACCAGGATACATTCTGTGGAGCCTGAAGGCTTCGACGACTACGCGCGCAGCTTGGCGGCGGGAACCCGGCTGTCCAATCCGCCCGGCGGCCGCAGCCTCTGCGACGCCTTGATGGCGCCCTCGCCGGGGGAGCTGACCTTCGCGATCAACCGGCCGCGTCTATCGGCGGGCCTTGTGGCGTCGGACCGGGCCGCTCTTGCCGCCCTTGGCTTTGGCTTTCGTCACCTTCGCCTTGTGCTTGAGCCCGGCGGAAGCCTTGGTCTTGCCGCCTTGCTTGCAGACCGCCTTGGTCTTGGCCTTGGCGCCCCGTTTGACCTTGACGGGCGCACAGCCCTTGTCGTCGCTTCGGGCGGCAACGTTGATCCGGGGCTGTTCGCGCAGGCTGTTCTCGACGGCGCTGCGCTGGGCGAGGGCCGCGTAGGGGACCGGGCCTGAGCCGTCGCCGCCCGCGGCCGGATAGGGCGTGGGGCCGTTGCTGGCGATCTGATAGGGGACCGGGGGCGGCGTCGTCCCCCAGGCGCCGCGCCTTAGGTCGGCCATGGCCATCAGGGGCGCCGTCCCCCCGTTCATCCGGGCGCGATAGACCTGGGTCGCCTCCATGATCCGCATCACATAGTTGCGGGTCTCGGCGAAGGGGATGCATTCGATGAAGTCGGACGGATCGGCCGCGCCGCCGCGGGGGTCGCCGCACTCGGCCGCCCATTGGGCCGGACGGCCGGGCCCCGCGTTATAGGCGGCGGCCGCCATGACGTAGGAGCCGGAGAAGCTCTGGACCAGGTCGCCCAGATAGGCCGCGCCCAGGCTCATGTTGTAGTCCGCATCGCCCAGCCGGTCGGCCGAATAGCCGATGCCGAGCTTGCGGGCCACGTTGGAGGCGGTGGCGGGCATCAGCTGCATCATCCCCCGGGCGCCGGCGCCGGAACGGACGCCGGGATCGAAGCCGCTCTCCTGGCGGATGATGGCGTGGACCAGGGCCGGTTCCGGTGCGCCGGCGACGGGAGGCACGCTGCGGACCGGATAGCCCCGTTCGGGCAGGTAGAGGCCGCGCACCGCACCGGCGCGTACGACCCGCATGGCCAGGTCCTGGTCGCCGTACAGGCGCGCCATGTCGACCAGCAGCGCCAGCTCCTCCGCCGACGGGACCTGGTCGTCCAGGGTCAGCACGAAGGTCCGGAACAGGTCGCGCTGGCCGGCGTCCGCCAGCATGCGGGCGGCGCGCACCAGGTCGCGGCCCTCGAACCGGGCGCGGTCCTCGGCGGTGGGGACGGGGTCGCGGCTCAGGGTGATGGTGGTCTGGCCGGCCTTCTCCGCCGACAGCTGGCCGTAGAAGGCGGTGTAGTAGCGGGCCCCTTCGGTCCAGAAACGCTGCGCTCCGGCCGCGTCGCCCGTGGCCTCGGCGGCGCGGCCGCGCCAGTAGAGCGCCCGGCTCAGGGTGATCGGGGACGAGCCCGCCCGCTGGATGTTGGCGAAATGCTCGGCCGCCTCGGCCGGATTGTTCAGCTTCTTCAGGGCGATCCAGCCGGCGAAGAATTCGGCCTCGGTATAGTCCTCGCCCAGGGGCAGGCCGTGGTTGGTCACCGCCGCATAGGCGCCCTGCATGTCGCCGGCGTGCAGCTGGGTCATCATCAGCGCCCGGCGCTCGACCCAGATCTGGTTCGAGGCGGCGGGGTAGGTCTGCGGCGCGGCGGGGAAGCTGCGCACCAGGCCGACGGCGAGGGAATCGAGGTTGTGCTTGCGGTAATAGCGGGCCCGGTCGAAGGCCAGGGACGCATCGTTCTGCAGGGCGGCGGGAACGCGGGCGACCATGTCGGTCGCGTCGTTGCGGTTGGCCCGAAGGGCGATCCGCGCTTCGGCCAGGGCGCGCTGGTCCGGGCCGACCATGTCCATCAGGGCCTTGGCGGCGGGGCCTTGCGGTCCATAGAGCAACAGGTCGAGGCGGGCCGAATAGTCGTCCGGAGTCAGGAAGGCGGCGAAGCGCGACATCATCCGCGCCTGGGGGTCGGCCTCGAACACCCGGTTGCGCCAGACCGTGCGGATCAGGGTCTGGGCGTCGCCCGTGCGGCCGAGCTGCTGATAGGCCGCGGCCAGGGCCATGGCCCCCTCGGCGGTCTCCGGCTCCTTGCCCTCGAACCAGTCCACCACCCGTTGCGGCGCCAGGCCCGCGGCCTCGATCGCCTTCTCGGCGGCGTTCTGGCGGCGGGCCGAGCGCGGCCAGCCCCACAGTTCCCGCTTGGCGCTGTCGAGGTCGAAGAAATTGAGGTTGGTCCCGGCCGAATCGATCATCGCCCACAGCACCAGCCGCCGGGCGATGGGGTTGGAGATGGCGGCCGAGGCGCTGCGCGCAGAGTCGGTGTCCCCCGACTGGGCGGCCTGGATCGCCTGCCTCAGGCGGGTGCTGTCGGCCGGGTCGAGGGATGCGGCGGCGGCGTAGGGCGCTGGCGTGGCGGCCGTCGCCGCCGGCCGGCCGAGGGAAGGGGGCGGGGCGGGGGAAGCCTGGACCTGATCGTTCGAAGGCGGTTGGGCGTCGGCCTGGACGCAGGCCATGGCCAGGACGGTCGCCGCGGCGGCCCTGACCGCCCAGCCTTTACGAGAAAACGCCGTCACTGACCCAACTCCTCCGTCAATCTACGCCCCCCAATCAAGCCTTGAGCTGCGCCGCAGTTGCGGGCAAGCGGTGCAGACCGATATTCTCTGCGCGCTAACGAATTGTCGCACTGCAAGCACCCGCCGGTCACAACCCGGTGAAGCCGAGGCCTCCGCTTCATGTCCCAGCCCCTGTTCCGCGGCGCCATTCCGGCGCTGGTCACGCCGTTCCGCGACGGAGAACTCGACGAGGCGACCTTCCGCCGCCTGGTGGAGCGCCAGATCGCCGGCGGGGTCCACGGGCTGGTCCCGGTCGGCACCACCGGCGAGACCGCCACCCTGTCGCACGACGAGCACCGCCGGGTGGTCGAACTGTGCATCGAGGTCGCCGGCGGCCGCACCCCGGTGATCGCCGGCGCCGGCTCCAACGCCACCGACGAGGCGATCGAACTGGTCCGCCACGCCAAGACGGTGGGCGCCGACGCGGCCCTGGTGGTCAGCCCCTACTACAACCGGCCGAGCCAGGAGGGGATCTACCAGCACTACCGGGCGATCAACGACGCGGTGCAGCTGCCGATCATCGTCTACAACGTCCCCTCGCGCACCGGTTCGGACGTCGCCAACGAGACCATGGTCCGGCTGGCCAAGCTGCCCAACATCGTCGGGGTCAAGGACGCCACCGGGGATCTGGGGCGCGCCAGCCTGATGCGCCTGGAGTGCGGCCCCGACTTCGTCATGCTGTCGGGCGACGATCCTTCGGCCCTGGGCTACATGGCCCACGGCGGCCACGGCTGCATTTCGGTCACCGCCAATGTCGCGCCCGAGTCCTTCTCGGCCATGATGGAGGCGGCGATGCAGGGGGCTTTCGCCACCGCCCTGGCCTACCAGGACCGGCTGATGCGGCTGCACCGGGCGCTGTTCCTGGACTCCAGCCCGTCGCCGACCAAGTTCGCCCTGTCGGCGCTCGGTCTTTCGACCGACGAGGTGCGGCTGCCGGTGACGCCCTGCGCCGAATCGGTGCGGCCGGCGATTTTGGAGGCCATGCGCGAAGCGGGGCTCCTACATTAGCGGCATGACCAAGCTCATCGCCGAGAACCGCCGCGCCCGGTTCGACTATTTCCTCGAGGAGACGATCGAGGCCGGGATCGTCCTGACCGGGACCGAGGTCAAGGCCCTGCGCCTGGGCCGGGCCAACATCGCCGAATCCTACGCCTCGGCGGAGGGGCGCGAGTTCATCCTGATCAACGCCTACATCCCCGAATACGGACCGGCCAACCGCTTCAACCACGAGCCCAAGCGCCACAGGAAGCTGCTGCTGCACCGCAAGCAGATCGACAAGCTGATCGGGGCGATCCAGCGCGAGGGCCGCACGGTGGTGCCGACCAAGCTCTATTTCGACGACAAGGGCCGCGCCAAGCTCGAGCTCGCCGTCGCCAAGGGCAAGAAGATCCACGACAAGCGCCAGGTCGAGGCCGACCGCGACTGGGCCAGGGACAAGGCCCGGCTGATGCGGGACAAGGGCTGAGGGGCCCGGACCGCTATTCCGTCGGCGGCTGGTAGTCCCGTTCGCCCCGGGTCACGACGAAGGCCAGCACCGCGGCCGCCGCTAGGATGGTCGCGGCCAGGAGGAAGGGCGCTCCGGCCAGGCCGGCCGGCATGCCCGGCCGGACGAAATAGGCGAAGGTCAGGGTGAAGATCGAGGGCCCGATCACCTCGGCTATGGCCACCAGGCTGGCCGTCGCGCCTTGCAGCTGGCCCTGTTCCGACGACGAGACGTGGCGGGTGATGATGCCCTGGGCCGCCGCGCCGGAAATCCCCCACAGCGCCAGGACCGGGATGCCGAGCCAGAACATCTCGCCGGTGCGGGCGAAGCCGGCGATGTAGAGCCCCGCCGCGCCGAAGCAGAGGCCGCAGATCAGGGACGCACGAGCCCCGAACCGGCGCACGGCGCGGCCCACCACCCCGACCTGGACGACGATCAGGGCCACCCCGACCACGGCCATGGTCGCGCCCACCTTGCCGGTGGACCAGCCGTATCGGTGGGTGGCGTAAAGCACCACGATCGAGCCCAGGGACACCTGGGCCAGGTTGGACAGGAACACCACGCCGGCGAGGCCCAGGAGCTCCAGGTGGCGACGCAGCAGACTGAGCGCCCCGATCGGGTTGGCGTTCTTCCAGGAGAATCCGCGCCGGCAGGCCTTCGACAGGGATTCCGGCAGGACGAACAGGCCATAGGCCGCGTTGGCCAGGCTGAACCCCGCCGCCACCCAGAACGGCAGCTTGGGGTCGAATTCGCCCAGGTAGCCCCCGATCGCGGGACCCAGCACGAAGCCCACCCCGAAGGCGGCGCCCAGCATGCCGAAGGCATGGGCGCGTTCCTCCGGCGGGGTGGTGTCGGCGATATAGGCCGAAGCGGTGCCGAAGCTCGCGCCGGTGACGCCGGAGACCACCCGTCCCACGAACAGCCAGGCTAGGTTGGGGGCCCAGGCCATCAGCACATAGTTCAGTCCAAGGCCGAGGTTCGAGGCCAGGATCAGCGGCCTGCGCCCGAACCGGTCCGACAGCGACCCGATCATCGGCGAGAAGAAGAACTGCATCAGGGCGAAGACGGTGAGGAACAGGCCGTAGATCACCGCGGTGGAGGAGGTGTTCCCGTGCAGAAACCCTTTCACCAGGTTCGGCAGCACCGGCGCCACCATGCCCAGCGCCAGCATGTCCAGCAGCACGGTGATGAAGATGAAGGCGAGGGCCTGCCGGCCGGCGCGCTTGGGGGGGAGGGTCCCCGACTCTTCGGACGCGGCCATGCCTCAGGCGTCCAGGAAAGCGCGGACGTCGGCGAAGACGGCCTCGAACATGGCCGGCGTCAGCCTCCCGGTGTTCGTGTTCAGCCGCGAGCAGTGGTAGCTCGAGAACAGCCGGTACGGCCCGACCTGGGTCTCGGTTCCGTGCCCGGCCGGGGCCGACCCCGCCTTCAGCCCGATCGCCCGCAGCACCCCCCGGCGGGCGACGTCGCCCAGGGTGACGATGGCGCGCAGGCGCGGCAGGGCCTCGATCCGGCGGGCGAGATAGGGCCGGCAGGTCGCCTCCTCGATCGGCAGCGGCTTGTTGCCGGGCGGGGCGCAGCGCACGGCGTTGGTCACCATGCAGTCGGTCAGCTCCAGGCCGTCGTCGACCCGCGCCTGGAACCGCCCCCTGGCGAAGCCGAACTTGCCCAGGGTCTCGTACAGAAGCACCCCGGCGTAGTCGCCGGTGAACGGGCGTCCCGTCCGGTTGGCGCCCGTGCGCCCCGGGGCCAGGCCGACGACGAGCAGCCGCGCGGCCGGGTCGCCGAAGGAGGGGGCCGGTCCGTTGAACCAGTCCGGATGGGCGTCGCGGTTGACCTGGCGATAGGCTGTCAGTCGCGGGCAGAGCGGGCAATCGCGCGACGGCTCCGGTCCGCTCAGGGCCAGGGCCGGCGCCGCGTCAGGCGTCCGCATCCGGCTCGGCCTCGCTGATCTCGGCGCCGCGGGGGGCCCCGTAGCCGGCTCCGCCCGTGCGGGGCCGGCCGATGATGGACGCAAGGTCGCTGAGGTCGACGAAGGTGTCGGCCTGGCGCCGCAGTTCGTCGGCCACCAGCGGCGGCTGGGATTTCACCGTCGAGACCACCGTCACCCGCACGCCCCTGCGCTGCACCGCCTCGACCAGGCTGCGGAAATCGCCGTCGCCCGAGAACAGGACCACATGGTCCAGGTGCGGCGCGATCTCCATCATGTCCACCGCGATCTCGATGTCCATGTTGCCCTTTGTCCGGCTGACCCCCGCCGAATCGACGAAGCGCTTGGCCGCCTTGGTCACCATGGTGAAGCCGTTGTAGTCGAGCCAGTCGACCAGCGGCCGCAGAGGCGAGTACTCCTGGTCCTCGATCAGCGCGGTGTAGTAGTAGGCCCGGACCAGGACCCCGCGCTTGCGGAATTCCTCCAGCAGCCGGCGGTAGTCGATGTCGAAGGCGAGGGCCTTGGTGGCCGCGTACAGGTTCGCGCCGTCGATGAACAATGCGATCCGGTCGGTGGGGTAAAAGGTCATGGGGTCCATAGGCTGGGACCACGCGGTGGTGGTGGCCCTGGGCAGCAATCTGGGCGGCGAGCGGGGCTCTTCGCAGGCGATCCTCGACGAAGCCGTCTCACAGTTCGACGCGGCGGGTCTGACGGTGCTGAAGCGCTCGTCCTGGTGGCGCTCGGCCGCCTGGCCCGATCCGACCGGACCTGACTACCTCAACGGCGTCGCGCTTGTCGAGACGAGGCTCTCGCCGACCGAGGCCCTGGGAGCGCTCCATCGGATCGAAACCGCCTTCGGCCGCGAGCGCGGCCAGGTCCGCAACGCCTCGCGCACCCTCGACCTCGACCTGATCGCCCACGGGCGGACCGTCCTGGACCGGCCCGGCCTGCGTCTGCCCCACCCCCGGGCTGCGGAGCGGCTGTTCGTGATGGGCCCCCTGGCCGAGATCGCGCCGGAGTGGCGCCATCCCGTCACCGGCGAGACCGCGGCGGCGCTGGCGGCGGGCGCGACGGTGGGACGGGACGCGCGGCCGCGGTGAAGGGAGCGCCCCCTGGCCGCAGGCGCCATTCGTCATTGCTTTCGCAACGCCGAAACCTTATCTCGGTCTGTTCTACCCGCCGTCCGAGGATTCCATGGCCCGCGTCACCGTCGAAGATTGCGTCGAGAAGGTCCCCAACCGCTTCAGCCTGGTGCTGTTGTCGGCTCATCGCGCCCGGGCGATCTCCACCGGCTCCCCGATCGTGGTGGACCGCGACAACGACAAGAACCCCGTCGTGGCCCTGCGCGAGATCGCCGACGAAGCGGTCGATCCGGACAGCCTGCGCGAGACCCTGATCTCGACCCTGCAGCGGGTCGACGAGCGGACCGAAGCCGAGGAAGAGGCCGAGACCCTGGCGCTGCTGGCCGACCCGCAGCATATGCACATGAGCGAACAGGAACTCGTCCGGGCGCTGCAGAGCGACCGCGACGGAGGCCAGGAGGAGCGCTACTGAGCCCCCCGGGCGCAGACGCTCCTTCCCTTATCGAGACGGTTCCTGAGGTCGTCGGACCCGTCCCGCCCCAAACGCTCGCCCACGAAGCGGAAGCCATGCTCGCCGAGCCCGGGCCCGAACCGGCGCCCCCGCCCGCAAAGGCCAAGCGCCCGCCGCCCAAGTACCTGCGCCAATATGAGCTGATCGAGCGGGTCAAGAGCTACGACCAGACCGCCGACGAGGCCCTGCTCAACCGCGCCTACGTCTACGCCATGCGTATGCACGGGGCCCAGCTGCGCGCCTCGGGCGACCCCTATTTCGCCCATCCGATCGAGGTCGCCGGCATCCTGACCGAGTACCGGCTGGACGCGGCGGCCATCGTCACGGCCCTGCTGCACGACGTCATCGAAGACACCCAGGCCACCCGGGACGACGTGGCCGAGCTGTTCGGCGACGAGGTGGCTGAGCTGGTCGAGGGGGTGACCAAGCTCTCCCGCCTGGAGCTGGCCTCGGACCAGAAACGCAACGCCGAGAACCTGCGAAAATTCATCCTGGCCATTTCCAAGGATGTGCGGGTGCTGTTGGTCAAGCTGGCCGACCGCCTGCACAACATGCGCACGCTCTATTTCATCAAGAGCGCGGCCAAGCGCGAGCGCATCGCCCGCGAGACCCTGGACATCTACGCACCCCTGGCCCGGTCGATCGGCTGCCATCGCATCTGTTCGGAGCTGGAGGAGCTGGCGTTCGAGCACCTCAACCCCTCGGCCCGCAACGCCATCCTGCGCCGGCTGGAGCAACTGCGCGGGGCCCAGGGTCAGGCGGTCTCGGTGGTGTCGGGGGAAATCTCCGCCCGGCTGGAGGCGGCGGGCGTGGCCGGCCGGGTCTATGGCCGCGAGAAGCAGGCCTATTCGATCTGGCGCAAGCTGCAGCGCAAGTCGGTCGGCTTCTCCCAGATGTCCGACATCTACGCCTTCCGGGTGATCGTCGATTCCGAGGAGGAGTGCTACCGGGCCTTAGGGGTGATCCACCGGACCTGGCCCTGCGTGCCGGACCGGTTCAAGGACTACATCTCCACGCCCAAGCGCAACAACTACCGCTCCCTCCACACCACCGTGGTCGGGCCCAAGGGCATGCGCATCGAGATGCAGATCCGCACCGAGGCCATGGACCGGGTGGCCGAGGAGGGGGTGGCGGCCCACTGGCGCTACAAGGGCCGGGCCTACGGCTTCGACGCCGACGCGGCCGAGGCCGGCGGCGGCCGCGATCCGCTGATCAACCTTCGCCACCTGGTCCAGGTGCTGGAACACGGCGGCGACGCCGAGGAACTGGTCGAGCACGCCAAGCTCGAGATGTATCTCGACCAGGCCTTCGTGTTCACCCCCAAGGGCGAACTGATCAGCCTGCCGCGCGGCGCCATGCCGCTGGATTTCGCCTACGCCGTCCATACCGACGTGGGCGACACCGCCATCGGGGTGAAGATCAACGGCGAGCTGAAGCCCCTGCGCACCCCGCTCAACAACGGCGACATGGTCGAGGTGATCCGCGGGGCCCAGCGGGTGGTGCCGCCGGACTGGCGCTCGCTCACCGTGACCGGGCGCGCCCGCTCGGCCATCCGGCGCCACATGCGCCAAACCGAGCGCGAGGACTTCGCGCGCCTGGGCAAGGCCGCGGTCGAACAGACCTTCGCCCGGGCGGGACGGGCCCTGGCCGGGGTTTCCCTGCGCCCCGCCCTGGACCGCTTCGCCATCGCCAACGACGAGGAGCTGTTCGAGGCCGCGGGCCGCGGCCGGGTGACGCCCAGCCAGGTCCTTGACGCCGTCTTCCCCGAACTGAAGCCGTCCGAGCGGGAGGCGGCGGCCGCGCGCACCCGCATCGAGGACGGCAAGGCCGCGCGCCTCTACGTGCGCGGGGTCGGCATGACCGCGGCCACCTCGCTGCACTTCGGCGAATGCTGCTCGCCGGTGCCGGGGGACCGCATCGTCGGCATCCAGCAGGGCGGGGAGGGCGGCCACATGCTGGCGGTCCACACCATCGACTGCCCGCGCCTGGCCGAATACGAGGACCAGGACGAGCTGTGGCGCGACCTGCACTGGACCCCAGAGGCCGAGCGCAACACCATCAGCCGCGCCAAGCTCATCGCCACCATCAAGAACGCGCCGGGGGTGCTGGGCCAGGCCTGCACCTTGATCGGCGGGGCGGGGGGCAACATCTTCAACCTGCGCATGCACCACCGCCAGTCGGACTTCTTCGACGTCGACATCGACGTGGAGGTGCTGGACGCCCGCCACCTGACCCACATCGCCGCGGCCCTGAGGGCCTGCCCGGAGATCGAGACGGTCGACCGGGTGAAGGGCTGATGGGCGTCGGACGTCGAAGCCTGCTGGCGGCCGCCGGCCTGTGGCTTGCGGGGATGGCCTCGGCCCGGGCGGCGCCGGCCGCCAAGCCCAGGGTGACGATCCAGACCGACCATGGCGTGATCGTGGTGGAGCTGGAGGCCGCCAAGGCGCCGATCACCACGGCCAATTTCCTGCGCTACGTCGACGCCGGCAAATACGACGGCGGAATCTTCTATCGGGCGTCGCGCACGCCGGGCGTGGCGGGGGCCGGGACCATCCAGGGGTCGGCCTCGCCCAAGGCCCGCCTGTTCAGGCCGATCGCCCATGAAAGCACCGAGGTCACCGGGCTCAGGCACAGGGCCGGGACCATCTCGCTGGCCCGCAACGCCCCGGGGTCGGCGACGTCGGACTTCTTCATCTGCGCCGGTCCGCAGCCCTATCTGGACGCCCATCCGCGCGCGCCCGGCGACAACCAGGGCTTCGCTGCGTTCGGGACCGTCGTCGCCGGCATGCCCGTCGTGCGCAGAATCCTGGCCCTGCCGACGCCCGGCAAGACCTCGCTGCCGGAGATGAAGGGCCAGATCCTGGACCCGCCGGTCAGGATCATCAGCATGAAGCGCGGGGGCTGAAACCGGGGAAGGGGCGGGCGTCGTTGACGACTCATCGCCCGCGGACCAGTCTCCCCCGCGCCTGCGAAGGTGATGCGCGCGCCTGAACCGGGCTGCGTTTTTTGGGGAGCCGGGGCTTGCCGACTGAGCCGATCGAGACCCCCGCGCCCCGCCTCAGCCTGTGCCTGGCGACCTACAACCGGGCCCGTTATCTGGACCGCTACCTGACCCACCACCTGACCGCCCTGGAGGCGTCGGGGCTCGATTACGAACTGGTGGTGTCGGACAACTGCTCGACCGACGAGACGCCGCAGATCCTGGCCCGCTACGCCGGCCTCTATCCGAGGATGCGGGTCGCCCGCCAGCCGCGGAACGTCGGCGCCTACCCCAACATCCTGACCACCCTGCATCAGGCCCGCGGGGAGGTCGTGGTCAGCATCGCCGACGATGACATGGCCATCCCCGACCAGCTGTTCGCCTATGTGCGGCGGATGATCGACGATCCCGCCCTGGTCATGATCCAGGCGCCCTGGTTCCTGACCGACGAGGCCAAGGGCGGCGCCGTCGCCGGCAAGTTCTACCACCTGGAGGGTGAAAGCCGCTTCGAGCAGGGCGCGTACGGCGCCTGCCTGGTGTTCGCGATCGAGAACCACGTGTTTCCCGAATGCTGGCTGATGCGCCGCTCGGTCCTGCCCGGCATCGCCGGCCCGGTTCCGCGGTTCGTCTTCAGCTTCTTCTGGATGCTGGCCAACGCCCTGGCCAAGGGCGACGTCCTGTTCTGCCCCGAGCCCCACGTCGCCGCGACGGTCGCCTCGTGGTCGGGCGGCCAGGTCGGCGTCGGCGAGGCGATGGAGTCCTGGGACGTGTACCGGGGCGGCCTGGAATGGCTGGCCTCCCTGGCCCGCCAGCGCAACCCCGACACCTTCGCCGACGGTCTGGCGGTCGGGGGGGCGATCCAGGTCTTCGTCAACGAGCGCATGGCCGTCGCCGCGCGCCTGCAGGCCAACGGGGGGAACTGGGCAAACGCCTATCAGCTGCTGCGGCGTCTCTACGCCTACGGGGCGACGCCCGAGGTCGGCTTCGACGCCAACGACGTGGCGGTGCTGGCGGCCCTCGAGACGGCGCTCCTGGAATGCGCGCAGCTGGGGGCCAGCCAGATCGTGGTCGGCCAGGGCGTCGCCGAACATGTCCTCAGCCGGATGAATCCGATTGAGGGGGCGAGGGTCATCCGGGTCGATGGGGTCCGCCCTGACGACGTCCGGCGCGCCTACTGCGACATCGGCGTGGAAACCCACCCTTCGATGCGGGAGCAGGACTTCGCCTACGACATCACCCCGGGGATGGACCGGTTCCCGCTGTTTTCGGCCTGACGCTCAGGCCGCCTCGCGCAGCCGCTCGGCCATCGACTGGTATTTGTCGGCCAGGTCCTTCAGGCCCACAGTGCCGAACATGACCGCCAGGTTGTGGGCCGCCATATGGCTGCCGCGGCCGTGCACGGCGCCGTCGAGGTCGTCGCGTTCGCCGATCTCCAGGCACCTCTTCCAGGCGTATTCGACCACCGGCAGGAAGTCCTTCACCGCCCGCTCCGGATGCCGCGACGCCCATTCCAGATAGAGGTCGCCGATGACGAAGAAGAAGTCGGGGGACTGCTGCCAGTTGGGCAGTTCCTCGTCGCCCAGGGCGATCGCCTCCTCCAGCCGGTCGGCCATTTTCAGGACGGTGATGGCGCGGACCACCAGGGCGTGGCGGTAGGGCGCTCCCGGGGGCGGCCGCAGGGCCAGCGCCTTGACGAAACAGTCGGCCGACTGGGCCCATCGCCGCCGGGCCTGATGCTCCTTGCCGAGCTGGAACCACAGATAGGCGTCTTCGGGCTTGGCCTGCATTTCCCGCAGCAGCAGCACCTCGTTGCGGTCGGCCTTGCGGGCCAGGCTTTCCGGCAGATAGCCGTCGTGGCCGATGCGGACAGGCAGGCGCCGGGTCTCGAGCTTGCTGGCCGGCTGTTCGTGGATGCGCCCGTGATAGGTCACGCCCCGCGGCAGCACCCGCGGGATCCAGGACCGGACCAGGGTCGCGGCGCCGTCCTGTTCGATCTGGCTCATCACCTGCGCCTGGCCGATGAACAGGCGGGCGGGGGCAGGGGAAAGGGTTCGGGCGTCCAGTCCCGCCGCCGGCGGCTCCAGCCACTCGTCGGCGTCGAGGATCAGGTTCCAGTCGGCGTCGGAGCGGGCCAGGGCGGCGTTGCGGGCCGCCGAGAAGTCGTCGCACCAGACGAAGTCGTGGACCTCGGCCCCGCAGCCGGCGGCGACGGCCGCGGTGTCGTCGTTCGAGCCGGTGTCGAGGACGATCATCCGGTCGACGTGGGGTCTGGCGCTGGCCAGGGCGCGGGCGATCCGGGGGGCCTCGTCCCGCGCGATCATCACCAGGGCCAGGCGCGTCATGCAGCTCTCCTCGTCGCCGGGATTGATGCGGGACCCGCTCTAACGCGGCGTTAACCCTGGCCCGCCTTGGAGCGGGGCCCTAGTTCATCTGCACCCGCGCCACCTTCAGCGACCCGTCCGGATCGCGCGTGGCCACGGTGTTCACCTCGGCGCCGGCCTTCAGCGCCGCCGTGTCGGTGGGGATCGAGGCGATCACCTTCACGTCCGGCGGCACGATGATGTGGCGCGAGCCGCCCGGATAGGCGACGTCGATCTCCAGGCCGGCGGCGGTCTTCTCGACCTTGGTGACGTTGGCGTTGGTCATGGTGGTGTTGGGCTGGGCCATGGGGCGGCTGCCTTCGCCCAGCTTGGCGCCGGGCTCGAACAGGCGGATCTCGATCGAGCGCCCGACCCCGTCGGCCTGGTTCAGGTTGGCGGTGGCGACGAAGCCGCCGGGCTTGATGGCGTCCTGCGGCACTTCCTTGGTGGTGATCAGGGTCCAGCCCTTGGCCAGGCCGAGCTTGGTCTCAGCGCCGTCCTTGGCCTTGACGGTCAGGCTGTCGGCGGTGACCGCGGTGACGGTTCCGGCCAGGCGGACCGGACCGCCGGGCGCGGCCGGGGGCTGGGCGTAGGCCGTGGCGGAGAGGGTCAGGCCGGCGGCGAGGGCCGCGGCGAAGCAGAAAGACGTGCGCAAGGGGAGGGCTCCTGTCGGGGATCGGGATCGGCCTACCATAGGCCGATCCCGCCCGACTGTCTGGCCCGGGGGCCGTATCGTGTCGCGAGAAGCGGCTTCGCCCTCAGGAAAAGGCGAAGCCCACGGTCTTACTGGGGCGGACGACCGCCGCCGCCGCCGCCGCCGCCACCGCCGCCCGGACCGCCGCGGGGAGCCGCCGCCATTTCTTCCATGGTGATCTTGCCGTCATGGTTGGCGTCGGCGCGATCGAAACCCGCCTCCGGCCGGCCGGCCGCGGTCCATTCTTCCTTGCTGATGGCGCCGTCCTTGTTGGTGTCCATCGCCGCGAAGCGGGCCGCCGGGTCCTGGCCGCCGCCGCCGCCACCGCCGCCGCCACCGCCACCGCCGGGGGGTTGGGCGAGCGCCGCGGTCGCCGCGGCGGCCGCAAACACGGCGGCTGCCGCCAAGATACGGATTTTCATAGGGGTTTTCCTTCCTGGTATGTGGTCCGGGACATGGCCGGATGGCGCACCCTAGCGCTCCAACCTTACAGCAGTCTATCTGGTCGGTAACAAACCGCCCGTGCTATGCGCGGCATACGGGCATTTTTAGCGAGGCGCCGATGAACTCCGAAGACGTATTGGCCGAGTTCCGCGCCGCGGGCGCCCTGCGCGAAGGCCACTTCGTCCTGTCCTCTGGCCTGCACAGCCCCGTCTTCCTGCAGAAGAACCTGGTGTTCATGCACCCGGACCGCACCGAGCGGCTGTGCCGGGCCCTGGCGCAGAAGATCCGCGCCGCGGCGCCGGAGGCGACGGTGGTGATCTCGCCGGCGGTGGGGGGGATCATCCCCGGCTACGAGACCGCCCGCCACCTGGGGGTGACCTCGATGTACGTCGAGCGCGAGGGCGGCCAGTTCAAACTGCGCCGCGGCTTCCATATCGAGCCGGGGACCAAGGTGGCCATGGTCGAAGACATCGTCAGCACCGGCCTGTCCTCCCGCGAATGCATCGCCGCCATCCGGGCGGCCGGGGGCGACGTGGTGGTGGCCGCCTGCCTGGTGGACCGCTCGGGAGGCGAGGCCGACGTCGGCGCGCCTCTGGTGGCCCTCGCCAGCCTCAAGGTCCCCGCCTATCCCGCCGATGCGCTCCCGCCCGAACTGGCGGCCATCCCCACCGAGGATCCGGGCAGCCGGCGGCTGAGCAAGTGACCCGCCCGCTGCGTCTCGGGGTCAACATCGACCACGTGGCCACCATCCGCAACGCCCGCGGCGAGACCTATCCGGAACCGTCCCGGGCGGCCGAGGCCGCGATGGCCGCCGGCGCAGACGGGATCACCGCCCACCTGCGCGAGGATCGGCGCCACATCTCCGACGCCGACATCGACGCCATTTCCGCCCTGTGCGTGAAGCGCGGCAAACCGCTCAACCTGGAGATGGCGGTCACCGAGGAGATGCTGGGCATAGCCCTGGCCCACCGGCCCCACGCCGCCTGCCTGGTGCCCGAGCGGCGCGAGGAGGTCACCACCGAGGGCGGCCTCGACGTGGTGCGCGGCCACAACGCCGTCGCCCACGCCGCCCGGACCCTGTCGGGGGCGCGCGTCCGCGTCTCGCTGTTCATCGAGGCCGATCCGGTCCAGATCGCCGCCGCGGCCGACTGCGGCGCCCAGGTGGTGGAGCTGCACACCGGGGCCTATTGCGATGCGGTCCGCGCGGGCGAGGTCGAGCGGGCCGACTTCCTGCTCCGCCGGCTCAGGGACGGGGCGGCCAGGGCGGCTGAGATGGGCCTCGAGGTCCACGCGGGCCACGGCATCGACTACGCCACGGTCAAGGCGGTGGCGGCCATCCCGGAGCTGGCCGAGCTGAACATCGGCCACTTCCTGATCGGCGAGGCCATCTTCATCGGCCTCGACGCCGCCATCCGCCGGATGCGGGCGCTGATGGACGAAGCGCGCGCATGATCATCGGCCTCGGCTCAGACCTGATGGACATCCGCCGCATCCAGGACAGCCTGGACAGGTTCGGGACCCGCTTCACCCATCGGATCTTCACCGAGCTGGAGCGGACCCGGTCGGAGAAGAAGCCCGACCGCGCCGCCTCCTACGCCAAGCGATTCGCCGCCAAGGAGGCCTGCTCCAAGGCCCTGGGCACCGGCATCCATCGGGGCGTCTACTGGCGCGACATGGGGGTGATCAACCTTCGCTCGGGCCGGCCGACCATGCTGCTGACGGGCGGCGCGGCGGTCCGCCTGGCCGAGTTGACGCCCCCCGGCCACACGGCGGCGATCCACATCACCCTCACCGACGACCATCCCATGGCCATGGCCGTGGTGATCATCGAGGCGATTCCGGAGTCCGCCGGCGCCCCTGCGACCCTTGAATAGCTTGCCCGCGGCCCCCTGACGGACTAGGCAGGCGCGCCAGATTCCGTTTCGCTGAACGCGCCCGCCGGCCCCAAATCCGCCCGGCTCCCCGGAAAGTCTTCCCTCCATGACAGAGCCTCTCGCCGCCGACGCCAGCCCCAAGCCAGCGAAAACCAAGAGCGGGCCGGCGCACGAGGTGTTCGAGCTGGGCAAGACCATCGTCTACGCCCTGCTGATCGCCCTGGTGCTGCGGGTGCTGCTGTTCCAGCCCTTCACCATCCCCTCGGCCTCGATGGAGCCGACCCTCCTGGAGGGCGACTACATCATCGTCTCCAAGTTCGCCTACGGCTGGAGCCGCCATTCCATCCCGTTCAGCCCGCCGATCTTCAAGGGACGGATCTTCGAGCAGACCCCGCACCGGGGGGACATCGTGGTGTTCAAGCTGCCCCGCGACGGCCACACCGACTACATCAAGCGCCTGGTCGGCCTGCCCGGCGACCGCATGCAGGTGAAGCAGGGGACGCTCTACATCAACGACAAGGCGGTCCAGCGCACGCCCCTGACGCCGGTGCAGCTCGACAGCGCCTTCGGCGTGCCGCACGACGTCGCCCGCTACCAGGAGGTCCTGCCCGACACCCGCAAGACCTACACCACCTATTCCTTCGGCAACGACGGCGAGGTGGACAACACCGGGGTCTATACCGTGCCGGCCGGCCACTACTTCATGATGGGCGACAACCGGGACAACTCGGTCGACAGCCGCTATCCGCCCGAGACCGGCGTCGGCTTCGTGCCGGCCGAGAACCTGGTCGGCAAGGCCGAGGTGATCCTGTTCTCCTGGAGGGAAGGGGCCTCGATGCTCAAGCCCTGGACCTGGTTCACCGACGCCCGCGCCGAGCGCTGGGGCGAACGGCTCCAGTGAGCGGAGCGTCGGAATGAACGCCAGGGCCGCCGCCGTATCGGGGCTGGCGGCTCGGCTGGGCCACGACTTCGCCGCCCCCGCCCTGCTGGAACGCGCCCTGACCCACGCCAGCGTCGGCGACGGGGCCGTGCGCCCGGGCAAGGGGCCGGCCCGGGACAACGAACGGCTGGAGTTCCTGGGCGACCGGGTGCTGGGCCTGCTCACCGCCGAGCTGCTGCTGGAACGCTTTCCCGAGGCTGCCGAGGGCGAGATGGCGCCCCGGCTCAACCTCCTGGTCAGCCGCGAGGCCTGCGCCCGCGTCGCCCGCCGCCTGGAGCTGGGCCCGGCCCTGCGCCTGGCCGGGGGCGAGTCCAAGGGGGGAGGGCGCGACAAGTCCTCGATCCTGGCCGGCGCCTGCGAGGCGCTGATCGCCGCCCTCTATCTCGACGGGGGCCTGGCCGCGGCGCGGGTGTTCTTCGAGCGCTGGTGGGCCGAGGAGCTGGGCGCCCTGCCGCCGCTCGGCCAGGCGCTGGAGGTCAAGCTCGCCCTGCAGCAATGGGCCCAGAAGGCCGGCAAGCCGATCCCGGCCTATACGGTGATCGGCCGCGAAGGCCCCGACCACGCGCCGCAGTTCACCGTCGAGGTCCAGGTCCAGGGCGTGGCGCCCGCCGTCGGCGCCGGCCCGTCCAGACAGGCGGCGGAGAAGTCCGCGGCCCAGGCGCTTTGGGACCGGGAGGCCCCGACCCTATGAACGACACCGATTCCGAAACCGGCGCGGACGCCGGAACCGACGACCTGCCCACCCGCGCCGGCTTCGCCGCGGTGATCGGAGCGCCCAACGCCGGCAAGTCGACCCTGGTCAACCGCCTGGTCGGGGCCAAGGTCTCCATCGTCACCCGCAAGGTCCAGACCACCCGCTTCCCCGTGCGCGGGGTGGCGATCGAGGGGCGGGCCCAGATCGTCCTGATCGACACCCCCGGCGTGTTCACCCCCCGCCGCCGACTGGACCGCGCCATGGTCCGCTCCGCCTGGCAGGGGGCCGAGGACGCCGACGCCGTGGTCCACCTGGTCGACGCCGAGGGCGAGATCGCGGTTTCGGAAGGGACCGCCACGGCGGCCCAGAAGCGCTCGGTCGACGACGCCGTCACCATCGTCGAGGGCCTGACCTCGGCCCGGCGCAAGGCCATACTGGCCCTGAACAAGATCGACGCGGTCAGGCGCGACAAGCTCCTGGCGCTCAGCCAGAACCGCTTCGCCACCGGCGTCTACGACGAGGTCTATATGATCTCCGCCGAAAAGGGCTCCGGCGTCGGCGACCTCAAGGCCCGCCTCGGCGCGCTGATGCCCGAGGGCCCCTGGCTCTACCCCGCCGACCAGACCGCCGATCTGCCGGTGCGGATGCTGGCGGCCGAGATCACCCGCGAGAAGATCTATCTGCGCGTCCACGAGGAGCTGCCCTACGCCGCCGCGGTGGAGACCACGGCCTACAAGGAGGCCAAGGACGGGGCGGTGCGGATCGAGCAGACCATCTATGTCGAGCGCGAAAGCCAGCGCCCCATCGTGCTCGGCAAGGGCGGCCAGACCCTGAAATGGATCGGCCAGAAGGCCCGCGAGGAACTGATCGAGATCCTCGACCGCCCGGTCCACCTGTTCCTCCACGTCAAGGTGGTCGAGAACTGGCAGGACCAGCGCGAGTTCTACCGCGACACGGGCCTGGACTTCGACGTGTAGCCTGGTTGCGCTGAAGCCCCCTCAGTTAAATCGGCGGCTTTTCGGCGACAGGAGCGCCTGTCGCCTAATTTCCTCAATAGCTCTGCGCTGAATTCGCGGAGGATAGTGGATACAGTCGTACGTTGAGGGGGTTGGGCGAGAGGCTTCGCATCGCGCCACTATCCAGGTCCACACCCGCCCCGACAATGCCGCCGACCAGGCCGTTGCCCATCAAGCCAACGGCGCCGCCGACGGTTTTCCGGGAGGCGACAGGAATCACCTGGGTGGTATAGCCGGGCAGCGACACACGGGCCTGAAAGGCGATCGCCCGCGGCAGTTCCAACGCGCAAGGTGTTACGCAGCTTTCTCCGGTGGAGAGCTGTACATGGGCGCCGGTTGGCGAGGAGATGATCTGGAACGGTTCATGGGCGCCGCGCACGACCGTGGCGCAGCCGGCGAGCGCCAGCGCTCCGCCGGTCAGCGCGCCCGCTCGCCGCGCCAGGCCATATGATCGGGCGGCGGCCGCCAGCACAGGCTTCGCTCGGTCCAAAGACTTCACTTGTATTTCCGGGCGTACTTATCGGAAAAGAAAGCGACGTCGCCCCGGAAAGCCGTGAGTAGCGCATCAGTCGCCGGCCCGGTATCCTCGCCTTCCTTGGGCAGTTTTACTTTGAGGTCTTCGTGCCTCGAATCCCGGAAATCGAGCTTTACCGTCGCGCCATCGAAGCGGCGCACTTCAAGAAATGTGCGCATCTGGCCGCGATAAGCGATGTTTTGGAAATACGACAGGCTGCGGACGACAAATTCAGTATAGCATGGTGTGGTGGAGTTGCTGAGGCGTTGCGGATCATCCCGCTTTGTATCGATTCCCTGATCATGAATGATCACCTGCGACGGCGGCAAGTGCAGTTTGGCTGGTAGATCAAGGTCGCGAAGTACCTGCGCTTGCGCCTGTGCATCGAGCGTCCCGGTAATGAACGCCGTATCGCGTTTGTTTTGGTCAGCATGAGCGGCGGTATCGATCAGTGCGCCGATGATGCCGAAACCGGCGCCCACGCCTTGCGTGATCGCGCTTACGCGCGCCGCCGGCCACACGTGCAGTTCGCACGCGGGGACCGGAGCGGCGGGAGCCGGGGTTGGGGCTGCGACCTCGGCCGGCTCGGACGCCGGCGGCGCGGCAGGCGTGGCGACGGGCTGCGCCATAGCCGCAGGCGCGGCCAGCGCCGCACCGATCAGCGACAGGGCGTATCTAAGTCCAATCATGCATTCCCCCCTCATGACCCAAATCTCAGTGAAACGATTGCATCACGGCAAATTTGCCGACCGCCGTGACGAACGCCACCTGCACCGCGGCATCCAGGCGCACGCTGGAATCTGCCGCGGTCTTGTCCGCGTCCGAGAACAGGATCGCCGCCTGGCTCATTGATGAGAAATTGGCCGGCTGCGAGCCCGCGTCGTCGAACCGTTTGCGCAAGGCCAGGATGCGCACGGATTGCTTCGAAAAGACTTCGGACTCGACGATGGAGCTGGTGATGATCATTTCGCGATAGCAGGGCGATGAGCCTTCCGTCACGAGCCGGCTGGTGCGGGCGCGGTCGTCGGCGGCTCCGGTCGGCGCACTGTGAACAACAACGACGAGCGCCGGATCGCTGAAAGCGGTGCGCCAATCGATGGTGGCGAGCAGGCGGACCTGCTGTCCGGTGTCGAGCGCACTCGCATGGAGATCAGGGTAGCCCTTCACGCCGCGCTGGGCGCCATCGACCGCGCCGGCGTGAACCCATCCCTGGAAAGTGGTGTGAGTGGCGGTCGCTGGCCAGATGTGCAGTTCACACGGACCCGGGGGTGGGGAGGCGGCCGCAGACGGTGGTTGAGCCGGGAGCGTTTGTGCCGTGGCGGGGACGGCCGCAGTCAAGGCCAACCCCAATATCGCCGGTGCGGCGCAAACCTGCGCTAGAACGCGGTTACGCCGGCCGCAAGCGCCGCCCATGCGATCTATTTCCCCCTTACCCCAGATCGCAACTATCCCGATTGTCGCGAGCTGGCTAGCCCTTGATCGCTGCCACAACCTTGCCTCGGGGGCTGGTTCAGGTCCCGGCAGCGATCCTCCAGCCCAACTTCTTGGCTAGGATGAAGGTCATCTGCGACCTCGCGCATCACTCGGCCATTCGGTGACAGGAGCACCAAAGCGCGCTCGGTTGGACCTCCAGATCGACTACCGTCTTGCACTGACGACGAGCGCCTCGATCGTGCTCTCAATCAAACCGTCGCCAAAGCGTGCTTTGAGCGCGCTCTCCACGGCTGCAGTGACGAGGCCGAGGCTTCCCTCGTCCCGTTGCACGATCTCATTGCGCAGCGGCGTGCCCTGACAATAGCCGCGGGCGAGCGCTTCGGCGGTGAGGCGGCCCGCCGCGAGCGTCACCGTCTCAATCGAGATGTCTCGAAAGCCAGCCGCAGCTAGGTCGCCGCGTAGCATTGCTTTGTCATGGTGGCCGTGCGGGGTTCGCGCCAAGAACTCCGGCGGATTATCGGGAAAATAGGCGCCCGCGGCGCGGTGAACGGCCTCGGCCACCGGATTGTCGCTCAGGCTTTCCCAAACGCTCACCAGGTATTGGCCGCCTGAACGCAGGACTCGCGCAGCTTCTGCATGGCCGGCGCGCTTGTCGGGATAGAACATGATCCCGAACTGACAGACGACGGCGTCGAAGGTGTGGTCGGCGAACGGCAGGGCCAGGGCGTCGGCCTGTCGCCATGTGATCCGCGGTGAGCTTAACTTTCGCGCGGCCACGTCAAGCATCGGTGCGTTTAGATCCGTTGCGGTGATGCGCCACTTTGGATCGAGTGCGCGATCCAGTTCCCGCGTCAGAACGCCGGTTCCGGCGGCGACCTCGAGCACATTGCCGTCGAGACCGGACAGACGCGCCGCCGTCTCGCGCGCGAAGGGTTCGAACATGAACGGCCCGAGAACCGCGTCGTAGAGCTCGGCGATAGAGGCGGCGAAGACGTTGTCACCGATCGACATGGCGGCATCCCATCTGTGGGTGCGGTCGCGAGATATGCGCCTGCCATCAGCGTCACATAGACCGCGAGCCCGACGTCGAGGCGAAGACTGTCGCGCTTCGGCTCCAACAGCCAGCGAATCAACAGTCCCGCTCGCGGCCTAATGTGGTTTCGGCTGGATCGTCACGGCCAAGCAGGCTTCTTGAGCCTCAGCCAAGGATTCTCCACAGGCTTCACGCGAGCTTTCGATTCGGACGCTGCGACGACGGTGGTCGAAGACTATGCGAGATTTGTCGATCCCTGAACCTGTCAAGCTGTAGCCGTAGGATGACTTCAGGCACGCCGCGAAGGCGTCCCCCATGTCCACCAGTTTGGTGGAATGAGTTCTAGGCGCATACGCGTCATAGAAGTCCATGGCTCCCAGCTTGTCGCACGACGCTTTCATCCGGGCATAGATGTCGATCGCGTCTGGATTCAACTTGCTAGGCCAGAAGAATACCGCAAAACGAGTTTGATTGGATTTGCCCAAGTCGATGAAGGTCCGCAACGGCGCGCAGTCGATTTTCATGGGTCTGGATGGCGCGGCGAACGCCGTCGCTGATGGCGTCAGCGAAAGGGCCAAAATGGTTGCTATAGTCGAAAAACGTGGATTGGCGACGATCACGGCGGTTCCCGCAAAGCGCAGCCACGCTACGCCTCATGGCGGACCCATTCAAATGTCCGGTGTCGTGGGGATCCAGGCGCTAACAAATCGCGGAAAAAATGGCTTCGCATTATTCGCTTGAAGAGGAGGTCCCGAATGTCCGCGATGGGTTGCGGACACCTAGGGGAGAGCGACGACAAGATACGGCGAAACGAAACCTGTTTTCCTTATGGTCCAACCTGAATTCGCCTAGGATTCAGGCATGACTCGTCGCCTGCTCGGCTGCACCCCGACGCGCAGGGCGCCAAGCAGGAAGCCGAGCGCACCCACAAACCAGCCGACACTCCTATAATCGAGGTCAATAGGTTTCGTGTCGCCGTATTCCCCCGATCCTCGAAGGTCCGCTTAGGGTCGAAGCCGCCCTCGGCTCGCCGCCCCTCGAACCCTTATCAGCGGTCTGTGAGCCTTATCGTTCCGGTGTTCCTGTTTGTCCGGAGCGGGTTAAGCAGGGGCGCGGCGCAATCCCGCGCTTGCCCTGAGCCACGCCTGGCCCCACACCCCTTCCATGGACTGGTCCGACGACGCCTATGTGCTGTCCGCCCGCCCGTTCGGGGAAACGGGGGCGATCGTCGACATGCTGACCGAAAGCCACGGCCGCTACGCCGCCCATGTGGCCGGGGGCGCCTCGCGCCGGATGCGGCCATTCCTGCAAGCCGGGGCGCGGGTGATCGCCGAGTACCGCGCCCGCACCTCCGAGCAGCTGGGCGCGGCGACCCTGGAGCCGGTGGGGGAGGGGCCGTCCGCCCTGTTCGACGACCCCCTGGCGCTCGCCGGCCTGTCCGCCGCCGCCGCGGTCGCCGCCGGCGCCCTGCCCGAGCGGGAGCCGCATCCGGGGGCCTTCGCCGCCTTCGAGGCCCTGACCGGCGCCCTGGTGCTGCCGCAGATCTGGCCGGCGGTCTATGTGCGCTTCGAGGCGGGGCTGCTGGAGGAGTTGGGCTTCGGCCTCGACCTGTCCCGGTGCGCGGCGACCGGGGTGGTGGACGACCTGGTCTACGTCAGCCCCAGAAGCGGCCGCGCCGTCTCCCGCGCCGCCGGCGAGCCCTACCGCGACCGCCTGCTGCCGCTGCCGCCGTTCCTGCTGTCGAGCCAGGGCGGGCTCGGCGAGGGCGACGTGGCGCGAGGGCTGGCCCTGACCGGCCATTTCCTGGAACAGTGGGTGTTCGCCGCCCTCAACAAACCCCTGCCGCCGGCGCGGGTGTGGCTGGCGGAGCGGCTGGCGCAGCAGGATTAGGGAGCCGCGGGATGGGCAAGGGGCGGCTGGAGGCGTTCAGCGACGGCGTCGTCGCCATCATCATCACCATCATGGTGCTGGAGCTGAAGGTCCCGCACGGAACCGCCCTGGCCGACCTGAGGCCCGTCCTGCCGGTGTTCCTCGGCTATGTGCTGAGCTTCGTCTACATCGGCATCTACTGGAACAATCACCACCACATGCTGCAGGCGGCCAGGACGGTCACGGGCCCGATCCTGTGGGCCAACCTGCACCTGTTGTTCTGGCTTTCGACCGTGCCCTTCGCGACCGCCTGGATGGGGGAGAACCCGCTCTCGACCGCGCCCGTCGCCCTGTACGGGGCGGTGCTGCTGATGAACGCCGTCGCCTATACGATCCTGATGCTGCTGCTGGTCCGCCACGAGGGGCCGGCTTCCGACCTCGCCCGCGCCATGGGCCGCGATTACAAGGGCAAGCTGTCGCTGGCCCTCTATGTGTTCGCCGTCGCGGCGGCGTTCGTGGCGCCCGTGGTTTCGGTTGCGCTTTACGTCGTGGTGGCGCTGATCTGGTTCATCCCCGACCCGCGCATCGAGCGGGTGCTGAAGACCCCGGAAGGAGCCGTGGAATGACGCCCGAGCCCCGCTCTCCCGAACCTCCGTCGACCGAGCCCGACCCCGACGACCTCGAATCGGAACTGGACGAGGCGCTGGAGGAGACCTTCCCCGCCAGCGATCCGGTCTCGGTCAACCCGCAGAAGGACCACAGGCCGAAGGGCGACTGAGCCGCGCTCAGACCGCCTGGCCCGCGCACCAGCCGCTGGCCCAGGCCCACTGGAAATTGTAGCCGCCGAGCCAGCCGGTGACGTCCACCGCCTCGCCGATGAAGTGCAGGCCGGGTGCGGCCTTGGCCGCCATGGTCCGCGAGTCCAGGTCCCTGGTGTCGACGCCGCCGACGGTGACCTCGGCGGTGCGATAGCCCTCCGACCCCACCGGCTTGACCCGCCAGGCGTTCACCGCCTCGGCCACCTGGCGCAGCAGCTTATCGGAGGCGTCGGCGAGGTTGCCCGTCGCGGCCCCGTTCAGGTCGACGATCAGTTGGGCCAGCCGCTTGGGCAGGTGGCGGCCCAGCACCGCCGCGACCGGCAGGCGCGGGGTCTCCGCCTTGGCCAGTTTCAGCGCCGCGTACACGTCCGCCCCCGGCGCCATGTCCACCACGATCTCGCCGCCCTGGGGCCAGTAGGACGAGATCTGCAGCACCGCCGGCCCGCTCAGCCCCCGGTGGGTGAACAGCATCGCCTCCTCGAAGCGGGTCTTGCCCGAGGCGATGCGCGCGTCCACCGCCACGCCCGCCAGGGGCTTCAGCCGCTCCAGCAGTCCGATCTCGAAGGTGAGGGGGACCAGGCCCGGCCGGGTCGGGACCACGCCGACGCCGAACCGCGTCGCCAGCTCGTAGGCGAAGCCGGTCGCGCCCATCTTGGGGATCGACTTGCCCCCCGTGGCGACCACCAGGGCCTCGCACGCGACCTCGGCCCCGCCCGCGCTGAGACGAAAGCCGCCCTGAGACCGTTCGATGCCGCCGGCCTCGACCCCGAGGCGCAACACGACCCCGGCCGCCTTCATCCGGGCCTTCAGCAGCTCGACCACCTGGACGGCGCTGTCGTCGCAGAACAGTTGGCCGAGGGTCTTCTCGTGCCAGCCGATGCCGGCCTCGTCGATCAGGGCGATGAAGTCCGCCGGGCGGTAGCGCCGCAGCGCCGAGATCTGGAAGCCCGGATTGGCGGTGATGAAGCGGTCGGGGGCGGTGTGGATGTTGGTGAAGTTGCAGCGCCCGCCGCCGGATATGCGGATCTTCTCGCCCGCCGCCTTGGCGTGGTCGAGCACCAGCACCTTGCGGCCGCGCTTGCCCGCCTCGATGGCGCACATCATCCCGGCCGCGCCCGCGCCGATCACCACCACGTCGAACCGATCCAAGCCGCGGGCCCCCTTGTCCACCGGAACGCCCCGTCCATGCCCGAAGATGGCGGTCCTGTGTAGGCTTGGACATCCAACCGCCACGCTAGCCGGTTAGACCGGCGGCATGATCCGCGTCCTCGCCTTCGCCGCCGCCGTCCTGTCCGCCGCGCCGGCCGTCGCCGAACCCTGCCAGAGCCGGGGCGCCGCCAGGGTGGGCGAGATCGCCCTCGACCCGACCCATCCGACCAGCCTGCTGTCCTCGATCCCGGTGGTGATCAAGCTGCACGGCCTGACCAGCGCCGCCCTGGCCGGGTTCCCCGCCGCCTGCGACCGGGGCGAGTTCGTCGTCGGCAAGCGGGCCTACGCCCTGACCGGCGAGGACGCCGACCCCAACGCCCCGCGCCGCGCCCTTTCCCGCGACAGGAACGCCCCCGTCGCCTTCCTGGCCGCGGTGTTCGACCTGGAGCCGTCCCTGGCCGCGCCGCCCCAGCCGGGGGCCGAGCCCCGCGGGGTGCAGGACCGGTTCGTCCTGGCCACGGCGCTGAACGACATCATGGTCGTCTGGCGCGCCTACGACGCCATCCCCGACGACGCCCGGCTGAAGGCCGACATGGCCGGGGCCCTGTCCGGGACGGCGGTCCCGGTCATGCGCTTCGACATGAAGGGCGGCGCCGTCCAGGTGCTGACGCCCTAGCCGGTGTGGACGGGCCCCGCCGCGGCGCCCTACACAGCCCCATGGCCTGGACCCGCCGCTACGAAGACGCCGAGCCGCAGCGGGTGAACCGCTGGCTGGCCCAGAACGGGGTCTGCTCGCGGCGGGAGGCCGAGGCGCTGATCGCCCGGGGCCTGGTCTCCATCGACGGCGCGACGGTCGAGGACCCGGGGCGCAAGATCGAGGCCGGCCAGACCCTGACCCTGGCCGACGCCGCCCACGCCGAACTGAGCCAGAGCCTGACCGTGGTGCTGAACAAGCCCGAAGGCGTGGTCTCGGCCCAGCCGGAGGGCCGCCAGGTCCCGGCCGTGCGCCTGTTGACCCGCGAGGCCCTGGTCGGCGACAGCCCGCAGATCCCCGACCGCGACACCAGCCTGGCGCCGCTGGGGCGGCTGGACATGGACAGCCGGGGCCTTTTGCTGCTGTCGGCGGACGGGGTGCTGGCCAAGGCGGTCATCGGACCGGCCTCGGAACTGGACAAGGAATACCTGGTCCGGGTCTCCGGCCCCTCGATCGAGCGCAAGCTGCCCCTGCTGCGCCACGGCCTGACCCTGGACGGCCGCCGGCTGAAGCGGGCCAAGGTCGAGCTCGTCGGCCCCCAACGGCTGCGCTTCGTCCTGACCGAGGGGCGCAACCGCCAGATCCGCCGGATGTGCGAGCTGGTCGACCTGACCGTGGTCGACCTGCAGCGCGTCCGCATCGGCCCGCTGAAGCTGGGCGACCTGCCGGAGGGCCGCTGGCGGGCCCTGAGCGCGCAGGAGCGGGCGGCCCTGATCTCGGCGTCGACGGCCGCCCCCGGCCCCTTCCAACCGGGGGCGGACATCCCTAACTCTATCCGATGAGCGTCGCCTTCACCCGCGAAGAGGATTACGAGGCCCAGGCCGCGGACCTGCCGGACCGGCCGATCTCGCCCCACGCCAACCTGGTAACGCCGGAGGGCCTGGCCGCCATCGAGGCGGCCCTGGCCGAGGCCCGCGCCGCCTACGCCGCGGCCCAGACCGCTGCGGACGTCAGCGCCGACCGCACCGCCATGGCCCGGGCCACCCGCGACCTGCGCTACTGGTCCGCCCGCCGGGCCAGCGCCCAGCTGGTCGAGCCCTCGGGCGAGCCGGACGTCGTGCAGTTCGGCCGCACGGTCGAACTCGAGCGCGAGGACGGCCGGCGCCAGACCTTCCGCATCGTCGGCGAGGACGAGGCCGACCCGGCCAAGGGCAGCATCGCCTATGTCTCGCCCCTGGCCGCCGCCCTGATGGGCAAGGGCGTGGGCGACACGGCCCTGGTCAACGGGGCCGAGGTCGAGGTGCTGTCGGTGCGCTGACGCCGCCCCGGCCGCGATCCGCCCAAAAACCAGGCGCCGGCGGCACAGGCGGCGACGCGACACATTGCGGCAACACGCCGGACGGATTTGCCGGGTTAGGCTTGCTCCTCTTCCAGGTGCACGGCGGCGCTGGCGGCCGCCGAGGAGGCGGCTATGGTGCGGATGGCGACGGCGGCGGCGATCCTGGTCCTCAGCGCGGGGACCCTGGGCGCCAGAGCGGCATGGGCCGCGGACGGGCGGGCGCGCGACGTGGCGACGACGGAGCGGCGGCTGGCGGCGGCGGAGGCCGACTACGAGGCCAAGGCCTATGACAGCGTGGTCCGGACCCTGGCCCCGACGGTCGTGCCCGAGGTCTACGCCACCCTGCCCGAGGCCATGCAGTACGAGGCCCTGGGCCTGTTCGCCCGCGCCCTGTACCGGCTGGGCGCCTATCAGGACGCCCACGAGGCCTTCGTCAGCCTGACCGCCCACCCCGACGCCACCGTGGCCGACTGGGCGCTCAGGGCCGAGACCGCCGAGCGGATCGGCGACCTGGACGACGCCGACACGGCCCGAGAGGAGCTGCAGGGGCCGGAGATCGACGATGCCCCGAGCACCGCGGCCTGACCGGGGAAGGAGGGGGGCAGGAACATCCGCCGCCCGCGCGGCGTTGGTTTGGAATTCGCAGATGGAGCCCCGCCCCATGGCCTCGCTTCTTCGTCCGCTTCTCGCCGTCGCCGCGCTGGGCGCCGCCGTCGGGGCCCTGGCCCTGCCCGCCCACGCCTCCAACGACCGCGACTTCCTGAAGAAGGCCCTGATCGCCGACAATTCGGAGATCGCCCTGGGGCGCATCGCCCAGCAGCGCGCCGCCTTCCAGCAGACCCGCGACTTCGGCAAGATGCTGACCACCGACCACGCCGCCGCCAAGACCAAGGCCCTGGCGGTGGCGCGCGACCACGGGGTGCCCAACACCGAGGCCCTGGCCCCGGACGCCAGGGCCGAGGCGCGCAAGCTGGAGCGGCTGAGGGGGCCAAGGTTCGACCGCGAATTCGCCCGCTACATGGTCAAGGACCACAAGGACGATATCGCCGAGTTCGAGCAACAGGTCCGCCGCGGCGACCGCGCCACCGCCGAGCTGGCCCGCCAGACCCTGCCCGACCTGCACCGTCACCTGGAAACGGCCCAGGCCCTGGCGCGGTAGGGAAGGGGAGCCTCCCCCAAGGTCCCGCGCCCGGCCCGCCGCCCGGACCCTGGCCGCGCCGGTCACGGCGGGAACACGCGCGGCGCCGGATCGGGGACGGCCGCCGAAGGATTCGGAGGCCAGGGCCGGTCGGGGCGGTGTCGCCCCGCCGCCGTCCCGCGCGCCCCGACTTCGGGCGGGCCGGTCCCGGCCTCGCCGACCTCCATCCCGCCCGTCCCCGTCTCGCCCAATCCCATCGGGCCGACCCCCATCTCGCCGACCCAAACGTCCGGGGCAAGGCCCAGGTCCCGGCAGATGCGGGCCACGGTCTGGGCCAGCGGGCGCGCGTCGAGGCCGTCCCAGTCCTCCTCCTCGTTCAGCCGCTCCCAGGCGTCGTCGGACAGCCGGTCGATGGCGTCGGCGTCCTCGTGCTCGGCCTCGATGGCCCGTTCGACCAGGCGGTGGATGCGGGCGCGCCGCGCCTCGGCCCGCGCCCGGTCGAGCGCCGCCGCGTCCTTCGAGAGCCGAGACTGCAGGGCGATGGTCAGGCGCACCGCCCGGGCGACGCGGGCGAAGGCCAGGCCCGGATCGGTCCGGAACAGGCCCTCGGGACCGGCCGCCTCGGCGGGCGTTTCACCGTCCAGGGACGCCCGCGCCTGCCGCCCGCAGGCCTCGGCGATATCCATCCCGATCTCGGCCAGCCGCGTCAGCATCGCCAGCTGGCGCTGGGTCAGCGCCCGCGCGGCCGCTCCGGCGTCGGCCGGCGGCGCATCGGCCGGAACCGCATCGGCGGCGGCGGAGGAGGGGGCGACGTGGAACATGGAGCGGAAAGGGAGAGGGTGTTCGTCGAGGATGGCAAGGTGGGAAGGGGTTATCGTTCGGGCGGGTCCGGGGTCGGGGAAGAGGCCCTTTCCGATCGTTGCGGAACGCCAAGCAACGCCTTAGCCTTCAAGCTGAGCAGCACAATGCAGGTGGAAGATGCCAGGAACGATCGGTTCTCTCGCGCTGTTCGCCGCCGTCCTTCCCCAGTTGTCGGCAGCGCCGGCTCCCGGCTCCCAGGCTGAGGGGCGGCCGACGCCGGAGACGGCCAAAGCGCTTTTTCGCCTGACCATATCGCCGCTCGGTCAGGTGGAAGGCTGCCGAGCGGTTATCGCCGGCGGAAATCCAGCCTTTGATTCCCGCGCTTGCGCCTCGCTGATGCGGGATCAGTACACGCCCGGGATGGATGCCGAGGGGAAGAAAATCTATGGCGTCATCAGCGTCCCGCTTGGTGCGCCGGTCCTTGGGTCATCGATCAACTTCAGCAGTATTGATGCTGAACTGGCCCTCAAGCGCATGCCTGGCGGGGCGGCTAACCCTTCGGTGACCAGGGTCGCCGTCGTCATAGACGAAAGCGGTCGCGTAGAGAGCTGCAACCCGGTCGTAGCCGGCGGCGTCAAGGCGCTCGATGACCTGGCCTGTCAGACGGGGGTCGAAACCGCGGCGCCCAAACCGGCGCAGGACAAATCCGGAGTTCGGATCAGGTCGGTGCAATCCATCGACATCGGCTTCGCATCCTACACCCCGCTGATCTTCAAAACTTCGTCCGCTTACGCCGGCCTTGGTGGGCCAGGGCCGTATTTCCCTGAGCGGGCGCAACGCCTGAACGTCGGAGGATATGCCGTTCTGGGATGCGTTTCCGATCCTGACGGAGCCCTCAGGAAATGCGCCGTCCAAGTGGAGGCGCCGGAGGGGTTTGCCTTCGGAATCGCCTCCGTGAGAATGGCGGAGGGCAAGTGGATGAAGGTGGCTCCGAACTCTGGGGACCACGTTCTGGTCAGGATCGAATTTCCGCCGTCGGGGAATTTCCGGGCGCCTTGAGAGGCTTGGCGGGCGTTCTGTTGTTGCCAGAGCCACGGCAGAAATGGGGACACGCACGATTTCCCGCGCTCACTGGGCACATGGGCCAAGTTTCTGAGGTTATGAAGGAATGGGTACGTGTTCCTCTTTCGGTGCGCGCTGACGGACAGCGGGCTTGTGGTGGGGTAGCGACGTGTCAGGCGCTAAGCGGTGAAACACGCCGTCAAAGGTTTCAAGAACCTTAAGATCGGACTGAAGGAGCTAGAACCGTTTATCCGCGACGGTCATCACCTTCAGACCGGCAGAGCGTTTCCATCCGTCCAACTCCGCTCGCGCGAGATGCTAGCGAACTGGCTGCTGTGCGTGGCGGTCAACTCGGTCACGGAGCCTGACAGGCTAGCGTTCACATCAAGCCCGGAAGACGTGGGCGGTGACGGCGTGATCGTGGACACTCGCACTGACGAGACCTGGGTCACTGAGCACATCATGGTCCCTAATGTGCAGAAGGCAGACGGCCTAGACACAGCGGGCCGTATCCTGGCCGCCGTAGAGAAAAAACGCAGTAAGGGTGACGCAGCATATGCGACTGGCAAAACGCTTGTCGTGTTCGTCAATCGCGAAGGCGGTGAGTGGTATCCCACCAAGATCGCCAGATGCCTACGTCAGCCGCTCCTATTCGACGCGGCTTGGGTGGTGAGTTTGGAAGGGGTGCTGGCCGGTGAGTACGTGTACAACGTCACCCGCCTGGACGTCAGCAAAGGGCAGGCTCCAGCGTGGCGAGTGTGCTTGGCGAAGGACTTTGACGATTGGTCTGTCGAAGTCGTTCAGTGACCACCTTCATGCTTGCGGGGCTCAACCGTTGAAATAGGGACACGGTTTCCCACGCTCACTGGAGTGCATGGGCCAAATTTAGAGGTCATGAAGAAATCGGTACGTGTCCCTCTTTCTGCGCCGGCCGCACGGTGGACGGGTGCGCTCTTTGCAACCGCTTTCGTCGTATCAGGAAGATCAGCGAGACGATCGGAAGGCCAAATCCGACCATCCACGGTCCAAGAAGGCCGGCCTTAAGAGCAAAGGCTCCTAAGAGTTGGACGGCGAGTGGCGAGAACGAGATGACTCCGCTCGACCAATTAATCGCCACCCGACCAATTCCAAGTAAACAGCCGATTGCCCAAAGGCACTTCCTTGGTATTCCAGGAGTGGCGAAAAGAATGATTTCCGAAGCGACAATGGTCGCTACCGAAAGCGCGGCAAATATCAGAATGAGATAGTGCGCAGCAGACTTGCCACTGACGGTGAAGGCGTTAAGCTTTTCGGCCGGCACTGCCAAAGAATTCACCACGAACGTCTCTATGAGCGTAGTGCCGGTTCGGCGAACGATCTGCAATCTGACGAGAGCATGACGACCTCCCTGCGAGACATCGTAGGCTAGGTAGCTCTGACGCCAGTCGACACCCTTCGCATGGAACATTGTCGTCTTGGCATCGACGAGCTCAGCCTTCGATCCAACGCCGGCTGGCACTATCGCCCGCATCTGCGGGAAAAATGACGCCAACTTCCCGCGCAATCTTGGGTCGACCCTAGAGAGGAGATCGGCGTCGGCTTCCTGTCCGCGCTGAAGATCCGCAATCGCCTTTGTCGCTAATGCCTGATCCTCAGGCGAAGCGATCTTTGCGAGTATGCCTTCGCGGCTACAAGCGCTGAACGCGAAGCTTGCGATGAGGAGGGTGACTAACCAGCTTATCGAGAACTTGCTGCGCCCTGTTTGCATTGTCCCCCCCGCCACGCGCTTATCTCGCGCGGTACGCGTGCGACCCTAAGCTGTGCTTTGGTGCATGTCAGCGGAGAATAGGAAAATAGGGACACGTATGCCTTCCGGCGCTCACTGAAGCGATGTCGGGAGTAGAGAAATAGGTGCGTCCCTCTTTCCGGACAGCGCGGCGCTGACACCCCTCATCCGGCTGCTCCGCAGCCACCTTCTCCCGCAAGGGGAGAAGGGGACTTTGCGCTCAGGCGATGGGCTTTCGCCAGCCGTCTGGGGATGGATCGACGGGCGCGTTCCCGTGGCGGCCCCGACTCTGCTAAACCCGGCCCATGACCAAGCCGCTGATCCCTCCGCCCCCGTCCGGTCCGGACGACGGCGGCCGCATTGTCGACGAGCCGCTGAGCGAGGCGCTGTCGCGGCGCTACCTCGCATACGCCCTGTCGACCATCACCAACCGGGCCCTGCCCGACGTGCGCGACGGGTTCAAGCCGGTGCACCGGCGCATCCTCTACGCCATGAACCAGATGCGCCTGAACCCCCAGGCGGCGGCGCGCAAATGCGCCAAGGTGGTCGGCGAGGTGATGGGCGGCTACCACCCGCACGGGGACCAGTCGATCTACGACGCCCTGGTGCGGCTGACCCAGGATTTCGCCCAGCGCTATCCCCTGGTCGACGGCCAGGGCAATTTCGGCAACGTCGACGGCGATAACGCCGCGGCCATGCGCTACACCGAGTGCAAGCTGACCCCGGCCGCGACCCTGCTGCTGGACGGGATCGACGAGGACGCGGTCGACTTCCGCCCCACCTACGACGGCCAGGACACCGAGCCGGTGGTGCTGCCGGCGGCCTTCCCCAACCTTCTGGCCAACGGGGCGGCGGGCATCGCCGTGGGCATGGCCACCTCCATCGCCCCGCACAACGTCATCGAGCTGATCGACGCCTGCCTGGTGCTGCTGGCCCGGCCCGAGGCGACCACGGCCGACCTGGTGGAGCGCATCCCCGGCCCCGACTTCCCCACCGGCGGGGTGATCGTGGAGCCCGCCGCCTCGCTGATGGAGGCCTATGAGACCGGCCGCGGCGGGGTGCGGCTGCGCTGCCGCTGGGAGAAGGAGGACACCGGGCGGGGGACCTACCGCATCGTGGTCACCGAGATTCCCTATCAGGTGAAGAAGTCCCAGCTGGTCGAACAGCTGGCCGAGCTGATCGAGACCAAGAAGGCGCCGCTGCTGGGCGACGTGCGCGACGAGTCGGCTGAGGAGATCCGGCTGGTGCTGGAGCCGCGCGCGCGCACCATCGAGCCGGAGGTCTTGATGGAGAGCCTCTATCGGCTGTGCGACCTCGAGACCCGCTATCCGGTCAATATGAACGTGCTCGACGCCGTCGGCGCGCCGCGGGTGATGGGGCTGAAGGCCATGCTGGCCGCCTTCCTCGACTTCCGGCGCGAGGTGGTGGTGCGGCGCGGGCGCCACCGGCTGGCCAAGATCGAGGCCCGGCTGCACATCCTGGACGGCCTGCTGATCGTCTATCTCGACCTGGACGAGGTGATCCGCATCGTGCGTTTTGAGGAGGAGCCGAAGGCGGCCCTGATCGCGCGCTTCGCCCTGTCGGAGATCCAGGCCGAGGCGATCCTGAACACCCGCCTGCGCCAGCTCGCCAAGCTGGAGGAGATGGAGATCCGGCGCGAGCACGCGGCCCTGGCCGAGGAGCGCGAGGGGCTGGTCGGGATGCTGGCCTCCGACAAGCTGCAGTGGAAGCTGGTGGGGGTGGGGCTGCGCGACGTGCGCGCGGCCATGTCCAAGGACGCCGCCCTGGCCCGCCGCCGCTCCACCTTCGCCGAGGCCCCGGCGGCCGACTTCGCCGACGCCATCGAGGCCCTGGTCCCGCGCGAGCCGATCACGGTGATCCTGTCCGAACGGGGCTGGATCCGCGCCGCCAAGGGCAAGGTCGAGGACCCGTCGGAGCTGAAGTTCAAGGAGGGGGACAGGCTGTCCTTCCTGGTCCCGGCCGAGACCACCGACAAGCTGTTGATCTTCGCCTCGGACGGGCGGTTCTTCACTTTGGGCTGCGACAAGCTCCCCTCGGCGCGGGGGCAGGGCGAGCCGCTGCGGCTGATGCTGGAGGTCGACGACAAGGTGAAGATCCTGGCGGTCTTCCCCTATCGGGCGGGGCGCAAGCGGGTGCTGGCCTCGTCCGGCGGCTACGGCTTCGTGCTGCCCGAGGAGGAGGCCCTGGCCAACCGCAAGGCCGGCAAGCAGGTGATGAACGTCGATGACGGGGAGGCCATCCTGTGCCTGGAGGTCGGCGAGGCCGACCAGCTGGCGGTGTTGGGCGACAACGGCAAGATCCTGATCTTCCCCCTGGCCGAGCTGCCGGAGATGTCCCGCGGCAAGGGCGTCAAGCTGCAGTCCTACCGCGAGGGCGGCCTGCGCGACGCGGTGGCGTTCAGGGCGGAGGAGGGCGGCTTCTGGATCGACACCGCCGGGCGCCGCCGCGACTGGAAGGAATGGCGCGACTGGTCCGGCCGTAGAGCCGCCGCCGGCCGCCTCGCCCCCAAGGGCTTCCCGGCGAACAAGCGGTTCGTTCCGCGGTAGCTCGCCTTCTCCCCTTGCGGGAGAAGGTGGACGCGAAGCGGCCGGATGAGGGGTAGGGTTCCGTTGTAGCGAGGTCGGCAGGCGTCCCGCTTTTCGGACGCCGCCCCCCTCATCAGTCGGCTCCGCCGACAGCTTCTCCCGCAAGGGGAGAAGCAGACTTGGGCTGACACCGCTGCTAACAGGACCCGATGTCCCTCGTCCGCCGCGATCTTGCCGAGCTCGTGCGCCTGGCCGTTCCCATCGTGACCACGCGGCTGGGGGTCATGGCCATGGGGCTGACCGACACGGTGGTGGTCGGGCGCTATTCCTCCACCGAGCTCGGCTACATGGCCCTGGGCTGGGCCCCGACGGCGGTGGTGCTGACCACCGGCATGGGCCTGCTGTCGGGGGTGCAGGTGATGACCGCCCGGCGGGTGGGCGAGGGCCGGGGCGCCGAGGCCGGGGCGGTGCTGCGGCGGGGGCTGGCCGACGCCCTGGTCATCGGCGCGGGCTCGACCCTGCTGCTGCTCGTGTTGGGGCCGGCCTTCCTGCAGGGGGCGGGGATGGCCCCGGACCTGGCCGAGGGCGCCGCCCGCGTGCTGCGGATCTTTTCCCTCTCCATGACCGTCTCGATGCTGGGGGTGGTCTGTTCGTCCTGGCTGGAGGCGCTGGGGCGGCCCCGCCAGGCCATGGCCGCCATGTGGTTCGCCAATGCCGCCAACCTGGCCGTCGACCTTTTGGTGGTGCCGGGCCGGTTCGGCTTTCCGGCCCTGGGCGCGGCCGGGGCCGGCTGGGCCACCTTCGCCGCCAGGCTGGTGCTGCTGGCGGTCCTGGTCGCCTACATCGCCCGGGATGCGGCGGGCCGCGCCGCCCTCCTGGCCAAGCCGCCCCGCGACCGCGCCGCCCAGGCCGAGCAAAGGCGCATCGGCTATGGCGCGGGGGCCGCCTTCTTCGTCGAGAGCGGCGCCTTCGCCGGGATGAACATCGTGGCCGGCTGGGTCGGCGGGCTGGCGGTGGCGGGCTGGGCGGTGGTGCTGAACGTCGCCTCGATCATCTTCATGCTGCCCCTGGGGATCGCCATGGCCGCCTCGGTCCTGGTCGCACGGGCCCACGGGGCCGGGGACTGGGCGGGAGTCGCCCGCGCCGGCAAGCTGGGGTTCACCGTGGCCGCGGCCCTGGCGGCCGTGGTCTCGCTGGGGCTGTGGCCGGGAGCGGCGCTGGTCGCCGGCGGCTACAGCACCGACCCGGCGCTGATCCGGATCGCCGCGGGGGCGTTGCAGCTCGCCTGCCTGTTCCTGATCGCCGACGCCCTGCAGGCGGTGGCGGCCCAGGCCCTGCGCGCCTGCGCCGACGTCCTGGTCTCGACCGGGGTGCAGATCGCGTCCTATGCGGCGGTGATGCTGCCGCTGGGCTGGGCCCTGGCCCTGCCGGCGGGGCTGGGACTGGCCGGGATCATATGGGCGGTGATCGCCGCCAGCCTGATGTCGGGAGCGCTCCTGGTCGCGCGCTTCTTCTGGGTGGCGAGGCCCTAGGCCTTGGGGAGCTTGCGCTCGCCGGCGCTCAGCAGGCGCCAGCCGCCGGGCTTGAGCACCTCCAGCGGGGTGAACTTGGCCTTGTAGTCCATCTTCTCCGAGCCCGAGACCCAGTAGCCCAGATAGACGTAAGGCAGGCCCGCCGCCTCGGCCTGGACCACGTGGTCCAGGATGATGAAGGACCCGGGACTGCGCCGGGACAGGGCCGGATCGTAGAAGCTGTAGACCAGCGACAGGCCGTCCGAGAGCACGTCGACCAGGGCGCAGGCCGCCAGCTCGCCGGGGCCGCCGTCGGTGGAGGCGGTCCGGTATTCGATCAGGTGGGTGCGGACGGCGGTGTCCTCGACCATGGCGACATAGTCGTGCCAGGTCATGTCGGCCATGCCGCCCTCGGCGTGGCGGGCGGCCAGGTAGCGGCGCAGCAGCTCGAACTGCTCCAGGGTGGCCTCGGCCTCCACCAGGTAGCGCACCAGGTCCTCGTTGCGGTCCAGCACCCGCCGCTCGGAGCGGGAGAACGGATAGGCCCGGGCCGGGATCCGGGCCGAGACGCAGGCGTCGCAGGCCTCGCAGGCGGGGCGGTAGGCGATGTTCTGCGAGCGGCGGAAGCCGACCTGGGTGAGGGCGTCGTTGACCGAGGCGCCGTCGGTCAGGGGCAGGTGGGCGAAGACCTTCCGCTCGTCCCGGCCGGGCAGGTACGGGCATGGCGACGGCGCCGTCAGGAAGAAGCGTAGCTGGCGCGTCGCGAAATGCTGGGTCACGGAGCGGCGGGGTCCCTTAGGCCTTGGAGCCGTAGATGGGGATTAGGGCCCAGCCGCGGCAGGCTCGCAAGCGATTCCCTTTGGCCCCCCCGGTCAGAGCCCGTGGTCCGGGGGCAGGACAGGTTTTTCACGCAACAGCACGATGGCGATGCGGCGGTTGCCCGGCAGGGTCGGATCGTCAGCGAACAGCGGATCCGAATTGGCTTTTCCGGAGACCTGGTAGACCCGGTCGGCCTCGACGCCGGCCTCCTGCAGCACGCCCCGCGACGCATTGGCGCGGGCCGCCGACAGAGCCCAGTCGTCGGCCCCTCCCTTGCCGAGGCTGGCCGAGGTGTGGCCCGCGACGGTGATCCGGTTGTGCAGCTGGTTGACCACCTTGGCCACCGCCCGCAGCAGCAGCCGCGCCCGTTCATTGGGCTTGGCCGAGCCGGGCTCGAACATGGAGCGGCCCTCCTGGTCGACCAGCTGGATGCGCAGGCCCTCGGGCGTCTGGTCGACCAGGACCTGTTTCGACAGTTCGGCCAGCTCGGGCATGTCCTGCATGGCCTGGCGCAGCGACTGGGCCGCGCTCTGGAAGTCGTCGGCTTCCTTGCGGGCGGCGGCCTTGGCCGCGGCGTCGGCGGCCGCCGACGCTCCGCCGGCGTCGCCGGTCTTCTTGGCCTTGCCGGCCTCCTCGGCGTCCTTGGGCGCCTCGGGGGCCAGCTGGGCGACCACCGCCTGGGAGCCGTCGCTCTTGACGCCCTGGTCGCCCAGGGCGGTGCCGGCGAGGATGCCGCCCGAGCCCGAGGTGGATTCCGAGACGCTGGCGGGGGCGAAATAGTCGGCGATGCCGCGCTTCTGCTCCGGGCTGGTCGTGTTGATCAGCCACATCAACAGGAAGAAGGCCATCATCGCGGTTACGAAGTCGGCGTAGGCGACCTTCCAGGCGCCGCCATGGTGCCCGCCATGGCCGCCCTTCTTGATCTTCTTGATGATCACCGGCTGGTCGCCGTACGCCATGTCTTGAGCCGTTCCTGGTGTTCGTTCCCCCTATGCTTAACCGACCCCGCGTTAAGATGCGGTTGCCCGGACACGCGCCTTGACCTATCGGCCACGGGGTGGCCAGAGCGGGACGCTGGCGAGCTGGGCGGAGCAGGGTCTTGGACGAACAGGCGAAAGCCGACTACCGCCGCGCGCTCGGGGCCTTCGCCACCGGGGTGGCGGTGATCACCGTCGCCGACGGGGACAAGACCGTGGCGCTGACGGTCAATTCCTTCACCTCCCTGTCGCTGGACCCGCCCCTGGTGCTGTGGTGCCTGGGCAAGGCCTCCGACCGGGGGGTCTGGTTCCTCGACGCCGACCGGTTCGTGGTCAATGTGCTGGGGGCCGAGGACGCCGACCTCGCCCGCCATTGCGCCACCCGCGGCCAGTTCTTCCTGCCGCCGGAGCGGGTCGACGCCGCGCGCGCCGAGGCGCCGGCGCTGCGGGGGGCCCTGTCGCGCCTCTATTGCACCAAACACGAATGGATCTCGGTCGGGGACCACCTGATCCTGATCGGCGAGGTCGGCGCCCACGACACGCGGGCCGGGGACGGCCTGACCTATTTCCGGGGGCGTTACGGCCGGGCGGCGGAGGACGCTGGATGAGGATCGGATTCGTCGGCCTAGGCGTCATGGGCTTTCCCATGGCGCGCCACCTGGCCAAGGCGGGCCACGACCTGCAGCTGTTCAACCGCAGCCCGCAGAAGGCCGTCCGCTTCGTGGAACAGCACGGGGGCCTGGCCGCCCAGTCGGCGGCGGAGGCGGCCTTCGAGGCCGAGCTCCTGGTCCTGTGCGTCGGCAACGACGACGACGTGCGCGCCGTCACGGCCGAGGCGCTGGACCACCTGGCCCCCGGCGCGGTGATCGTCGACCACACCACCACCTCGGCCAGGGTCGCCCGCGAAATGGCGGCCCACGCCCACGCCTCGGGCCGCGCCTTCGTCGACGCCCCGGTGTCCGGCGGCCAGGCGGGGGCGGAGAACGGGACCCTGACGGTGATGGCCGGCGGCGACGCGGCCGCCTTCGCCCGGGTCGAGCCGGTGCTCGGCGCCTACGCCAAGGCGGTCAAGCGGCTGGGGGAGGCCGGGTCGGGCCAGCTGGCCAAGATGTGCAACCAGATCGCCATCGCCGGCCTGATCCAGGGCATAGCCGAGGCCATGCACTTCGCCCGCCACGCCGGGCTGGACCTCGATTTGGTGCACCAGGCCATCTCCAAGGGCGCGGCCCAGTCGTGGCAGATGGACAACCGCTGGGGGACGATGGCCGAGGGCCGGTTCGACTTCGGCTTCGCGGTCGACTGGATGCGCAAGGACTTAGGGATCGCCCTGGACGAGGCCCGCCGCAACGGCGCGGTCCTGGCCCAGACCGCCCTGGTCGACCAGTTCTACGCCGAGGTCCAGGCCATGGGCGGGCGGCGCTGGGACACGTCGAGCTTGGTGGCGCGACTGGAGAGGGCCACGGGAGGGTAGGGGGCGTGGTCATGGCCGGTTCGCGTGTGGTCGCGAGCGGGAGGCGATGGCTGAGTTCGATGGCGGATATCGAAGACGTCCGCTATTGGAACCGTTCAGGCTTTCGCGGTCACGATCCAAACTGCGGCCCGAAGACTTACTCGGGAGGGATCGCCCAGAGCGCCCAATGCCTGACGCACCCGAGGCTCGGCGGCGTCTCGCAGCATAGGGTTCTCGCGAAGGATGCGCCCCAGCGGCCCCACCTTCAGAAGCACCCAAGTCATGGCGTCGAGATCACCGCTCGACACCGCCTCGTCGTGCGCCTGGATGGAGATGTTGCTGAACCCGGCGGTTTGCAATACCGCGCGTATATGGTCAGGATCGGCGAAGCTGAATGGCTCCTCGTTGACCATCCCCTCCAGGCCTGCGGCTGAGAGCGGTAGATAGTCCAGTGTGTTCTCTTGAAGCGAACGCCAGCAAGTGAACCCCAGACTACCTGATGGCCTGAGCATGCGGTGAAAATTGCTGAAGGCGGAAGTCGGATCACCGAAGGTCATAACGCCAAACCGGGAGAATATGGCGTCCACGCTTGCCGTGGGCAGGTCCAGGGAGTGCGCGTCGCCCTGGATCAACTTCACGCTGCCGAGCGTCGCGCTCCTCCGCCGGGCGATCTCAAGGAGTTGCGGGGCGATATCTACTCCGATCACCTGGCCCTCAGACCCGACCCGCTCGGCAAGCTGAAGCAGGGTCTGTCCCGCGCCGCAACCAATGTCCAAGACCACGTCCCCGTGTTCCAGGGCCAAGCGCTCGATGGCTATCAGTCCCAACGGCGAGAGCTGGAGGTCGATCAACTCGCACGCCTCCGCCCAGGCCTCCGCAGACAATGCTCTCGACGTGATTTTCCCCGGATTCTGGTTCACGGGATGTCCATATCTGGGGCGGTTGCTGATGTCCGCTCCCCCAAGTCGGACGTACCCGACTTGGGTCGACCCCTAAGGATCGTGGCAGCAAACGCAAAGCTTGTTGCCGTCGGGATCGCGCACGTACGCGCTATAATAGTGCGGATGGTACTCTGGCCGAAGACCGGGCTCACCATCTCCTACCGCGCCGTGGGTCAAGGCATTCGCGTAGAAAGCATCCACGGCTCGCCGAGATTCCGCCAGCAGCGCCACCATTTGTCCATTCCCCGGGGCGGCTGGTTCGGTGTTGTATGGGCGGCCCACCAGAATGAGAGGCCGCTCTCGGTCGGTTGGCCGCCACCCGGCCCAAGGACGCTCAGGTTCAACGAACTTGAGACGCCAGCCGAGGCCCGGCAGCACCGCGGAATAGAAGGCGAAGGCCCGGTCGAAGTCCTGAATACCGATGTGGACGTGCGACAGGCTCATGCCAGGACCTTCTCGAAATAAAACTTGATCGCTTACTCGACATACTTGTCGCCGAGGCGCACGGCGTTAAGCCGCGGCGACGTGACAGCCTCCGGCCTTCAACACCCGCTTGATGGACGCCGGGGAGCGCGCGAGCATCGCCGCGGGCCGGATCGGCCGCTCGACAAGATTGCCCCCACAGTTTGGGCAGACGCCCATCAGCACCGCCTCCGCACAATCGGAGCAGAAGGTGCATTCGAAGGTGCAAATGCGAGCGTCCGGACTCTCCGGCGGCAAATCGCGATCACAGCACTCACAATTCGGACGTAGCTCCAGCATGGGTCCCCCCCGGATCGCGTTTTGATGAAGGCTACAGGCTGAACGCGAGCAACTCGTCGGTGGTGTTGTTTTCCCCGCCGCAGCTCTTATTGCCGCCCGCGAGATAGGCGTACTTCCCGACGGCGGCCGCGCCGGCGCCATGACTGCCGCCCGGCGAGGCCAACGTCATCCAGCGATCGG